>WNGG01006231.1_pt1 | contig 13271 bp, 9 predicted proteins | sample 5400661 | NCBI WGS metagenome assembly WNGG01 (sample SAMN13153372, study PRJNA577476) | soil metagenome | isolation source: 100 cm soil or saprolite under Garry oak tree replicate 1 | place: USA:California | collected 2016-06-15
GTGGGCCAACGACAAAACCGTGCTGACCTGCGGTTACGGGACGTTTCTGGGGCGCTGATCCCGTGTTAAGCGCGCCGATCTCCCGCTACTCGCCTGTATCTGGCGTGTCCTGGCGCAGGATGAGCTCGGTGGCCTGGCGGGAGACCTTCTCCATCTCGGTGATCAGGCGGCGTAGTTCGCGCTGGTTGTTGATCCATTCGGTGTAGCGGGTGGCCTGGGCATCGGTGAGCCGCCGGGTGATGGTCTTGCCGGCGACTTTGCGGGTGAGCTGGTAGTAGGGGCCGTGGGGGCGGGGCGGGTCGGCTTGGCAGCGGCAGCCGGGTTTGCCGCAGTAGGTGTAGCGGCGGGTGAGGCTGCCGGGGATGGCGAAGCCGAGCTGGCCGAGGCGGGCGGCCAGCGCCCGGTAGCGGCGTGTGAGCTGGTCGATGTCGTCGGCCATTTCCTCATTTTGGCGCATGTCGTTCCCGGCGTCCGTGTCGGACAGTATATAGGCTGTCCGACAACCGGGCCTGACCGGAGGAGGACGTAGTGGCCGAGCCGGCCGAAGGATGCTGGTGGCACGGGCTGCTGGCCGGCGCGGCGCCGGGCATCCGGCAGCAAGCCATCGCCGCACCGGCGCTGCGCGGGCTGTCACGGTTCGCTGGCCGGCGGGGGATCCCGGCTGAGGCGAACTTCCTGCTGGACTACGACGTGATCGAGGCGTTTTGCGTTGCGGGCCTTCGGGGGCGGGCGTCCTCTACCCGCGGCACCTACCGGTCGGCCCTTTACCGCCTCGCCGTGCCGGTGCATGGCCCGCCCGGGATGCGGGCGACACCGTTTCCCGCTGCGAAAGCGCCCCCGCCGTACTCACTGGCCGAGCGCGCCGAGCTGACCGCCATCGCGGCCGCCCAGCGTGACCCGGCGAAACGCTCCCCGGCGCTGGCCATGGTGGTGTTCGGCGCCGGCGCCGGGCTGCGGCCCGGCGAGCTGGCGGCGCTGCGCGGCCGCGACATCGCCAGGCACCGCCGCCAGGTTGTCGCTGAGGTCAGCGGGCCCGCCGCGCGGGTGGTGCCGGTCACCTCGCATTATGCTGGGCGGGCAGCCAAGCTGGCCCGCGGCGCTGGAAACGGCTACCTGTTCCGGCCCGGCCCGGCGGACCGCGGCTACAAGAATTTTGTCACCAGCTTCGCCCGCGCCCTGGCGGCTGACCCGGCCGCGCCACGGCTGTCGATGAGCCGGTGCCGGGCCAGTTTCATCTGCGGGCACCTGGCGGCGGGCACTTCGCTGGGTGAGCTGCTGGCCATCACCGGGATCTACCAGGCTGAATCCCTGGCCCGCTACGCCCGCCACGTCAATGGCGCCCCGTCCAAGGCCGTTTTGCGGGCCTGGGACAAGACCCGGCAGGCGCGCTGATGGGCGGCCGCGGCCTGGATATCCCCGGGCCCAGCACGCTCCTCGATGAGGAGACTGTGGCGTTCGCCGCCGAGTTGACCGACCGCAGCGGCAAGGCCCCGGTGATCGAGACTGCGCTGGCCAAGCGCACCGGGCGGCCCCGGCCACTGCCGGTGCGCGCCGTACTCACCGCTCTATTGCATCTGGCCCTCGACGACCGGCCGCTGTTCCTCACCGAAGCGACCCGGCTGCTGTTCCAGCAGCTGTCCCCGCGTTCCCGCCGCCTGCTGGGTGTCACCGGCACCGCCACCACCGAGCGCGCTTTCAAGGCCGCCTGCCGGCGGGTCCGCTACTGCTTCCACCAGATCCTGGACACGGCCGGCCCCTCGCCGCTGCCGAAGAACCGCCGTCTCACCCCAGACGATCCTGGTGGTTAATTCGCGCCACGCTGGTCCGCGTGCTCGGTTCATGCCGTGATGTAGGCAAAGATCTGGTCCGCGGTCGTTCTTCCCCCCTCGTCGCGGCCGCGGAATCGGGTATGTCATGTGTGTGCAGCCTGTCGCCTGGCCGGAGCCGGATCCGCAGGTCGCGGCGGCGATCGCGGCCATGTACGGCACCAGGAAGACAGCGCGGCCGCTGGCTGTGGTGATCCGTGATCGCCTGGGCGAGTGGCTGCGCGATGAGGATTTCGCTGCCGCTTTCGGGGTACGAGGGCGGCCTGGGTGGGCGCCGTCCCGGCTGGCGCTGGTGACGGTGCTGCAGCGGGCGGAGAACCTTACTGACCGCCAGGCGGCCGATGCGGTCCGGGTGCGGCTGGACTGGAAGTACCTGCTCGGGCTGCGCGCCGGCGATCCGGGGTTTGATCATACGGTGCTGGCTGAGTTCCGGGCCCGGGTGGCCGATGCCGGGCTGGAGCAGGTGGTGCTGGATGCGCTGCTGGCGCGGCTGGCCGGGTCCGGGCTGGTCAAGGCGGGCGGCAAGCAGCGCACCGATTCCACCCACGTCATCGCGGCGGTGGCGGCGCTGAACCGGCTGGAGCTGGCCGGAGAAAGCGTGCGGGCCGCGCTGGAGGCGCTGGCGGCCGCGCATCCGGCCTGGCTGGAGCAGCGGGTCTGCGTGGCTGACTTCGCCGGCCGGTACGGCACGCCGATGACCTCCTGGCGGCCCCCGGTCTCCCAGGCCAGGCGCGATGAGCTGGCAGTCGCCTACGCCCGCGACGGCTATGCGCTGCTGGGGGCGGTTTACGACGGCGCGGCGCCGTCGTGGCTGCGCGAGCTGCCCGCGGTCGATGTGCTGCGCAGGGTGCTGCTGCAGAACTACACGCGCACCATCACCCAGGGCGGGCGGGAGGTGATCAGGCGGCGGGAGAAGGAGCCGGAGGGCGACGGTCTCCCGCCCGGCCATGCCCGGATCGCCTCCCCCTATGATCTGGACGCCCGGTGGGGCGTCAAGCGCGACACCTTCTGGCTGGGTTACAAGCTGCACATCACCGAGACCTGCGACGATCCCCCGCCGTGCACCTGCCGCCCGGGCCCCGCAGCGCAGCAGCCCGCCGCCGGCGGGCGGGACCACGACAAGGGCTGCGCGCAGCTGGTGTTCCCGAACCTGATCACCAGCGTGGCCACCACCGACGCCACCGTGACCGACAGCCAGATGACCGCGCCGGTCCATGACACGCTCGCGGCCAGGAACCTGGCCCCCGGCCGGCATTACCTCGATTCGGGCTACCTCAGCGCTGCCCTGGTGGTCTCGGCGCTGACTACCCGGGGCATCGCGCTGATCGGGCCGCTGCTGGCTGATACCTCCGCGCAGGCCCGCGCCGGCAACGGCTACGCCCGCGCCGACTTCACCATCGACTACGACAGCAAGACCGTCACCTGCCCCCAGGGCAAGACCTCTGCATCCTGGACACCGTGCACCCAGAAAGGCCAGGCCGCTGCCGTGGCGACCTTTTCCGTCAGCGACTGCGGCCCCTGCCCGGCCCGCCCCCAGTGCACCACCAGCGGCAAGAGACGACGGCAGCTCACCGTACTGCCCCGCGACCTGGCCGAAGCCCAAACCGCCGCCCGCACCGCAGAAACCACGATCCCCTTCCAGGCCGACTACGCCCGCCGCGCCGGCGTCGAAGGCACCATGCACCAGGCCGCCAGCCACGGCGCGCGGCGCGCACGCTACCGCGGCCTGCCCAAGACCCGCCTCGACCACGTGTACATGGCCTGCGCGCTCAACCTGCTCCGCCTGGAGGCATTCTGGACCGGCACCCCGCTGGACCGGCAGCGAACCAGCCACCTGGCACGACTCGAACTCGGCCTCGTCGCATAGAACCCGAATTAACCACCAGGATCCCAGACGAGTTCAAAACCCGGGCCAAACCACTGACCCCCAGCCAGGCCACCGCTGCCCGGGACCAGCTCGAAGGCCTAGTCAACGCGCTGCTGCACGCCAGCGTCTCGGTCCTCACCGAAGAAGAACGCGCCGCGTTCGACGGCTCGGCAGGCCTGGATGCCACCCCGGTCCCGCTGTTCAGCCGCGGCCCGTCCAAACGCACCGGGCTATCGGCCAGCGACCCCGACGGCGGCTGGTACGTCCGCGAAGGCGACCACCGCGAACGTGAAGACGACAACGGCAAGCCGCTGCGGAAACTCGCCTGGGCGCTGGAAGCCACCATCGCCGCCACGGCGCGCCCGCCCGGCCCGCCGCCCGCCCACCCGAACCTGGCCATCGGCATGGCACTGGCCCGGCCGGGCGAAGACCCCGGCGGCACCGGCGCCCGGGTACTGGCATCGGTAGCCGCCCGCGGGCACAAAACCGGCTGGCCCGGCTACGACCGCGCCTACACCCAAGCTCTCCCGGACAGGTTCCACCTGCCCGCCCGCGCCCTCGGCTACCGGCCCGTCATGGACTACCGGATAGACCAGCTCGGCATCCAGGCCAACAGCGGCGGCGCGCTGCTCGCCGAGGGCAGCTGGCACTGTCCCGCCCTGCCCGAACCACTCATCACCGCCACCGCTGACCTGCGCGCCAACGACATCGACCGCGACACCTACGCCGGCCGGATCGCCGCCCGCGCCCCCTACCAGCTCAAACACAAAGACGGCCCCGACGCCGACGGATATCAGCGGCTAGCCTGCCCAGCCCTCGGGGGCCGCCCCGGCCTGATGTGCCCGCTACGCGAAGCCTCGCTGTCACCGCGCGACGGGCGGGCCAAAGTGCTCCAGCCCCCCGAAGACCCACCCAAAATCTGCCGCCAGACCGCGATCACCATCGCCCCCGGCGTGGGCGCCCGCTACCGCCAGGATCTGCCCTACGCCTCCCCCGCCTGGCAGGCCCGCTACGCCACGTTGCGCAACACCATCGAAGGCCTCAACGGGTTCGTCAAAGACCCCGCTCACGAAGCCCTCGCCCAGCCCGCCAGACGCCGCGTCCGCGGCATCGCCGCCCAGTCGATCTTCACCGCGCTGCTGCTGATGGCCGCCAACATCCGCAAGATCCGCGCCTGGCGGGCCCTCGCCGCCCGCGACAAGGCCCGCATCACCTGGCGCGCACGGCGGCGGCGGGCCAGCCTGCGCGACTACCTCCCCGACGGCTGACAGGCGCAAGCAGCCCTCGTCATCTCAATACCTTCAGCCCGGCAGGTCAGCCACGCCTCAGGCCAGCCCACAGCACCCGCAAACAAGCCCACCGGCACCCCGGCCAGGCAACACAGTGATCAGCACCCGTGTCAGAACCCCGCGTCATACTAAAAATCAGGTCACCGCCAGAGTTCTGTCGACATGAGACCGGCAGTTCTGTCGGTGACCCAACGTGGAGCTAAGGGGACTCGAACCCCTGGCCTTGCATGCCATACACACTCCGGCCGTCGCCGGGTGTGGCCTGACGTGGCCCTGTATGGCGTTCACCTGCGGCTTCCGTGGCTGTATGTGGCCTGGCGTCACCTGCGTCGCTCCACGTTGGCTCCCCACTTGGCTCCCAGATATCGTTAGCGCTGCTAATGTTCGAAATACCTGCGCCAGATCGTGGCGTCCATGGGCGGAGCCAGGGCTGATTGCCTGCTCTGCGGCACTATGCGCCTCGGTGCTCCTCACGGTCGCCCTGTACCGCGGATCTGGGCGTTCCTGGCCAGCGCTGGGGTCAGATCGGGAAGAGCGGTATCTTGACGCCGAGGGCGTCGGCGATGCGGGCAAGGTCGCCGGGATCACTGGTGACGACTGGGGCCTGGTTCTGGACCGCGGTCACGATGACGATGGCATCGACCACGTCCGCCGTGCCGGACGCCGCGCAGGCAACGCCGGCCGCACGGCCGATCCGCTGATCATCGGGGAGGATATCGGAGCCCTTCAGCACCCGGGAGATCTGGTGCTGCGGGCCGCCGCGCCAGGCTTGGGCCAGCACGACAACCGGCACGACCGGGCGGATCCGCGCCCTGGTCACCTCATCATGCAGGGCCAGGAAATCCGGATTGCCGCGCTCGGCTGCCAGTAGCGCCCCGGTGTCGTAGACGATCGCGCGCACTATCCGGCGGCCAGCTCAGTCTCGTCATCCAGCAGCCCGGTCTCCGCCAGGAACTGGCGGGCGCGCTGCCGGGACGCCGCCGGCAGCGGCCCGTGCTCGGACTCGTACCCGGCGATCAGCTCCCGGGCAGCGGCGCGGCCCGCCGCATGCAGGGCAGCGGCGCGGGCCTTCTCCGTGGCGGCCTCAGCGAGCCAGGCCGACACCGGCTTGCCCTCGCCCGCGGCGGCGGCCTTGATCGTGGCCTCAACCTCCGCAGGTACGGAGATCGACAGTTTCCGGACGGTCATACGGCCATCATAACCTATTGGTAGGACGATGTTCCTACCAGCAGCCGAAGGCATGCCTGCATCCGCAGGTCTGCGCGCTGCCGACGAGGAAGCCCGCCCGCCTTACCCACGCTCGGTCATGCATGCCGCAGACCGTGCGATGGACCGGGTAGCTGTCGGGGTGCTGCGCCGCCAATTGCGCTTGCGGGCTGGACGGGGGGCGCGTAGCTGCCACTCGGCCCCGTCCGTCCGCGCGTCGTCGCGGTGACTTCCAGGGTGACGGGGCCCGCCCGAGCGCGTGCTCCGCAGCAGGTACCGCCGCGGCTTCGCCGACTTCACGTTTCCGGTGCTTTGACCGATGAGTTCCGCCGCCGTCGATCGTCGGTACTGACATGGCTGCTCCCGAACCCCGGGCGAAGAACCTCGCCGGCCTCTACGACCTCGCCTCACTCGACTGGACCGATGTGCGCCGGACGCTCGAGACCAACCTGACCCAGGAACCGGGCACCGGCGGACCCGGCCACCACACCTTCTGGTTGTCGACAATCGACGCCGATGGCCGGCCCCACATGACCACCGTCGGCGCCTTCTGGGTCAACGGCCGCTACTACTTCTGCGGCGGTCCGCGGTCGCGCAAGATCCGGAACGTCGAGCGCGACCCGCGCTGCGCCTTCGGCGTCGCCATCCACGGCTACGACGTGGCGCTCGAGGGCCGGGCCGTCCGTGTCACCGGCGACGCGCTGCTGCAGCGCCTCGCTGAGGTGTTCGCCGAGGGCGGCTGGGCACCGACCGTGGCCGACGGCGGCTTCACCCACGACTACAGCGCCCCCAGCGCCGGGCCGCCGCCGTGGTACGTCTACGAGTTCATGCCCGAAGATGCCTACGCCGTCGCCACCAAGGAGCCCGGCGGCGCCACCCGATGGACCTTCTGACCCCTCGGGCGGGGGAGTTCGGCCTCGACGCGAAACGTGTCGCCGTCGTCGATCGTGAGGTCGGCGAGTCCTAGTCCGGACCAGCGTTCATAGCTGCCGATCAGTAGCGCGGCCTCGCCGAGATTCGAAGTCGCCGGCCACACATGGTCGGCGACCTGTCGCTGGCGTCCCGTCGCTGCTCTCCTACCTGCGTACGAACACCTTCGAGCGGCGAGAGTCGGCGATCGTGATCAGCGCTTGTCTGGTTTTCTCGCCTTCACATGCGCTGGCCTGGCGACCTCGCTCTAGCCCGCTTTCGTCGGATCGGGCGCGGAGCCGACGGGAACCTCGAAGTTGAGGATCCGCGTGAACGGCTGCGGCTCGCCGCTCCCGTATGTCACCGTCCCCGACACCTGGAACGCCATCCGGTGGATGCCGGGCGCCTCACTCTTTACCGTCGCGGTGAGCGCCTTCTGCCTGCCCGCCGTGGCGAGCTGCAGCAGCTCGTCACGCATCGCGAACGCGCCGGGCTTCTTCCTCTCGTACTCGCCGAGGAATCGCGCCTCGTCGAAGAACGTCTCGCCCTCCGCCTTGACGACGAACCGCTTTTTCCGCGCGGGCGGCAGCGTCTCTTGGTCCTGGAGGGCGTGGCTCGTCGAGACGCGCGGCGCCACCAGGCGACCGATCGCCGACACTGCCGAGACGTTCGCGCCGGCCAGATCTCGCGCCGTGAGCGTAATTTTGAACTCGCGCCCGGCGAAGAGCTTCTCTTGCTCGACGACGAGGCCGACGTGCAGCGTACTCCGGGCGTAGACGTTCACCGCCACCGTGCCGGCGCCCTGCCGGTCTTCGTTCGCCCCGCTAACGGGGAAGGGGCTCTGGCCGCCCTGCGCCGCCAGCAGCCGCATCGGCACCCGCTTCGCCACCGGGAGCGCAGCCTGCGCGAACACCGACCCGCGCACGCGCGGCGCGCCGGCGGGGATCAGGCGGTCGAACGCCGACGGCATGAACATCCGCATGTTCTCCGCCGTCATCTGGTACATCACGCGCACATGCCAGCGGCCGGCCCACCGGTCGGGCTCCTCGCCGTTGCGGTTCATGAACACGGTGATGCGGCCGTGCTTCTTGCTGCTGGTGACAAGGACGTCGTCGTGCCGGTGCGACGAGACCGTACCGCCGCCCGCGGCGTGCGCGTGGTCGTGCCCGCCGCCCTCGCTCTCGTCGCACGCGCCGTCGCAGCTGCACGACGATCCGTCGGGGAGGATGAGGCAGCACTGCCAGCGGTCGTCGCTGAAGTCGAACCCCTGGACGGTGATCATGAACGACTGATCGGCCTCCGTGACCAGGAATGGCGTGTCGACGTGCTCGCCGACGAAGACCTCGTAGACCGGATCGATCACCGGTGTGTAGCCGAGTGCGTGGGCGACGCTGTTGGTGAAGAACTTGTTGATCTCGCCGGCGTTCTCCCCGTGATAGACCTGATTCGTCACCAGCGCCGCCGGCTTCCCTTTGGCGACGACGTCCGTCATCGCCGAGTAGTTCACGTCGGTGCCGGTGCCGAAGCCCATCGCAAAGATCACGGTGTCGGCGAGCTGCCCCGGCAGGATTGACGAGAGCGGCGGCGCTGCAGTCTCCATCCCGTCGGTGAGCAGCAGCAGGAAGCGGGTGTCGTGCGCCGGCAGCCCGCTGAGCGGAGCGCGCACCAGCGTGGTCTCGGTGTCGAGCAGTGCGCCAGCGATCGGGGTGCCGCCGCCGGGCGCCTGGGTGGCGATCGCGGAAGTGAAGCCGGCCTCGCTGTAGCCCGCGCCATTCTTCACCACTCCATAGGGGACGCCCGCGAACACCGGGGTGAAAACGTTCGTGCCCTGCGAGCGGAAGGTCTCGACGCCGGCAATGACGTACGCCTCCCTCTGAGCGTAGGCCGTCTCGCAATCGTGCAAAAGCGCCGCCACGCCGCGCTTCGCCGCCTCCCACTTGGTGACGTCGGGTGCCGCGACCACCATCGGGTCGGGCGTCATCTGGCTCATGCTCCCCGTCTGGTCGAGCGCGATGCCAACGATCGCCTCAGTGTCGTAGCAGTAGCCGCGCGCGCGGTGGTCGAGCGCGTCGGCGGGGTGGATCACCGGCGATGCAGTGAAGTCGGTCAGCACGATGTCGGAGGCGAGGTTCGGCGCCGAATAGCCGGGCGCGCCGCCCACCCAGGGCCACATTGGGTCGTTCAGGTTGTGCCCCTGGGGCCGCCCGCTTGCCGGGTAGAACGCGGCACCCGGGTGCCCGTCGATCTGCCACATCGCCCATAGCCGATCGATGTTGCAGTGGTGCAGGAAGAAGATCAGGTCGTTCGGCGACGAGTTGGGATCGCCCATGTTGCCGCCGACCCAGCCGTGATGATAGTTGTGCGTCTTCGCTGCGGCCTCGATGTTCCTGCGGAAGCTATTCGCGGTCGAGCTGCCCTCGTAGTTCGCGAGCGACAGGAAGGTCTGGACATCGCTCAGGTTGGCCAGGTTCGCGAACGAACCGAGGGATCGCTGCAGGGTGTTCCCGGTGCTCGGATCGGCGGGGTCGATGTGTCCCTGCGCCAGCGACGGGCGCACGCGCCACCCGGGCAGCCCTGCCGGCCACCACGCTGGCAGCGCCGTCGGATTGCCGCCGCTCCCGGGCTTGTTGAACGCGAAGTATCCCGACTGTACGCTCTTCTCGTTAAAGCCGTGTACGGTGCCGGTGCCGTCGGGGCCGAGGAAGTTGTCCTGGAACAGGATGGTCTGGGTGCCAAAATGATCGGTCCAGTCCCAGTAGGGCAGCGTCACCGTCGAGTCGACGTCTTGCAGTGCCTTCTCGAACAGGTAGAGGTAATAGCGGTGCCATGGGCAGAACGCAGAGTTCTGGTGGCCCATGTTGAGGCCTATAGTGCCCCCGAACGTGATGTTGATCGCACCCAGGTGCATCGCGACGAACTGATCATAGATGCTGATCCGTTTCGCCACCGGGTCGCCGGGGTTCGCGGTCGTGTTCTTGAGGACGAGGACCGCCCGCAGGAAATTGTCGCGCTCGGTCGGGGTGAGTCGTGTCGCGCTTTTCCTGATACCCATGATTCGCTTTCCCTCGTAGCAAGGACAGAATATGTCGGGGACAAGAGACGGCCCGCCTTGGCTTCACCGGTTCCCATAGTGAACTGACTATGTCCACGGATATTCGATCGCTACAATTGTGGCGCCCAGCTGCTCTATGGCAAACCGGGCCGCGTGACAGACCAGCGCTCCCGCCAGGCTTGGCACCAGTGGATGCGCTGGTTCGCGCAGCGCTGAAGCCGTCAAGCCCCGTGCATACCGGCAGGGTCAGCGCTGCCGCAGGCCGCCGAGTTGCCGGACGTCGGCAGCGCATCAGTGGTCGTTACATGGATACCTGGATGGTCCCGTGCATGTCGGGGTGAACGTTGCAGTGGTAGTGGATGTCGCTCATCGCCGTGATAGTGAGCTGGAATTTCCCGGCGGGCCCTGGTGACGTGGGGTTGAGTATTCCGGAGTCGAAGCTTTGCGGGCTTCCGGTGTCGCTAGAGGCAGTATGCGGCTGGTTAGTCTCGTTGTTCGTCCAGCGCACGATATCGCCCATGTGGACGGGGAGCGGGGAGGGGTCAAACATCAGATTGTGTATGGAGACGTCGTGAACGGTGCCTGTTGGCACGGGCACTGGCGTGGCCGTTGTCGTTCCCCGGGGCAGCCGGCCCGCGACCTCACCGCCTTGGACGATGAGCAGCGAGCCCATCATCCCGCTCATCATGTGGCCGAGGACGTGGCAGTGCATGTGCCACTCGCCGAGCGATCCGGGTCCGGTTTCTGCGGTCGCCGGCTCGGGCGGCGCGCCCATGAAGCTGGTGCCCTCGTGAATGGTGAACGCGAACGAGTTCGCAGGACCGAACGTCCTGGTGTCCTCGAACTGAGAGACGGGGCGAACCTGCGGGCTGCGTTGAATGGAGCCGAGGTCTGTTCCATCTGGACCGTTCAATGTCCAGCGGTGCCCGTGCAGGTGGAAGGTGTGGAAGAAGTCACCCATGCCGACGACGCCGAAACGCATCGTCGTCTGCGGCCCGCCGACGACGGTCGGCGTGTTGCCCAAGAAGACCCGGCCGTTGATGCACATCCCGGGGACGCCGGTCAGCTCGTGGAACAAGAGCAGGTACTGGGCTCGGCTCGGCGGCGTGCGGTAGTGCGGTAGCAGTAGCCCGATAATCGAGTTCAGGTCGTGGCTCCCGGCGAACGCGACTGAGCCCGGCTGAATGGTAAGGTCCGCGGGAATCGTGATGACCTGATTTCCGGCTTGGATCTTGTCGCCTTCCTCATCCTCATGATCGTTGTCGGCGGCGGTGCCTGGCGGCTGGGTGGCGTCGTGATGCGGAAGGTGGATGAGCTGGCCGCCGAGGCCCTCGAAGTCCAGCCGGTTTACTGTGGCCGCCTCGGTGAAGATTATGAGTCCGGGGCGGATCGGAGAGCCGTTGACCGAGCCGTCGGGAAGCTCGCCCGTGTCGGTGTCTGTGATCGTGATGTCGTCTGGGTCAGCGGTGTTGTGCACGACAAGCAGGCCGATCGCTCCTTGGTTCACGTTGCTCATGTCACCCGGTGAGTGGTCATGGTAGAGCCAGACGCCTGCAGTGGTCGGCCAGGAGTGCGTATCCCAGTGATAGGTGAACGTTGCTCCGGACGGCACTCGGTCGCCCTTCTTGAAGCTCGTTACTCCGACCGTCGCCCACAAGGTGGCTTCTGTGTCGACCGCCTGGCTGAAGTCGGGCGGGGAGAGCGGATAGGCGCCGTCATGTACTGCATGGAATGTAATGCCATGGGGATGCAGGCTGTGGGTCCGGTCAAGGAGCGACGCGCTCGTTCTATTATCGGCATTGCGGAAATGGACTGTAATTTCTTCGCCGATGCTGCACTCTAGCGTCGGCCCTGGGATGGTGCCGCCTGTGACCCTGGCGTCAAGCTCGTTGATGTCCCATGGGTTGATTTTCCGATCGTCGGGCGCTGCCCAGCCGGCGGTGTAGCGCCGAAGTATCAGCGCCTCGCCGCCCGAGCCGCCCACCGGGGCGAACATGCCGGTGATCGCATCCCTGGTGAGCAGCTCGCCTGTCATCCGGTTGATGCCCCACGGGGCCGCGTCCCAGGGCTTGTTCTCGATCTGAATCCAGTATTCGGGCACTGCAGTCCCCCTAGCTAGAGCCGTTCCAAGTCGCAGCCGACAGCCCAGGCGTAAAACGTGATGTCATTGGGCCTGTGAGCAATTCCGCGCCATGTCTTCCGGCTGGAAAGTCATCTGCCGGCCAAATCCGTTCCGCCATTCGACGAGGGGCAGCCTCCGAAGCCAGCCAGCTGGCCGGAATGAGGCAGTCCACCGAACCCGACTATGGGACCTGGCGGCAGAGGCCCGCTCGATCGCGATGTGGCCGTCGATACAGGAACCCTTTGATGGCACCGAAATGGCCTGCGTTCAGCTACAGAGCCCCAGACGATCCCCTGCGGACTGCAGGCAGCCATCGGATCATGCACGTGCCGCGGGCTTAGTGAAGCTGGCGTGAGCAGCCAAGCGCGGGGCTTGGCCGAGATTGGTTGACTGATGCGAGCGTGCCCCGGAGTGGCCCGCCGGGCGGTGCCCGTGGTCTGCCCATGATTGCCCCTCCGCAGATCACCGGAATTCCGTCAATCTCCGCCCTCCACGGCAAGGAGTCAAGTCTCTAAGCGGCTAGACTTCCTATGCCATCCTTTGCTCGAGCGGAGCGCCGGGAGATCGCGAGACGCCACGCCAACGAAGTCGGACAACACTCGTCGTCCGTGGTGGGACCATAACTCGATGATGCGTCGGCTCGTCTAGGCCCGTCGCAACGATCCCTCGACCTGTGGGGTTCCAGAACTGGGCCACGGGCGTGACCTGGGCTTCTATGCGGCTCGCTCGTACTCGTGGATGAGGCCGCCGAGGACGCGCCGCCGGATTCGCTGCTGGGAGAGGTCGGCGACGGGCTGATCGGGCCGAGGCGGCTGCAGCTGGCAGCTGCGATGGGGTCGTCGCCCGTTGTAATGCCGGGCGTACTGAGCCAGGATGCTGCGGAGGTGGCGTTCGCCGAAGATCAGCATCCGGTCGGTGACCTCGGTCCGGGCGGTGAGCACGAATCGTTCCGCGTAGGCGTTCGCCCGGGGAGTTCGCGGCGGGATCTTGAGCGCTTCGA
>WNGG01025981.1_pt1 | contig 13271 bp, 15 predicted proteins | sample 5400661 | NCBI WGS metagenome assembly WNGG01 (sample SAMN13153372, study PRJNA577476) | soil metagenome | isolation source: 100 cm soil or saprolite under Garry oak tree replicate 1 | place: USA:California | collected 2016-06-15
GGAAAGAGCACGACCACCGCCCTCGCGTGGACCGCGCTTCGCGCAGGCGGGCTCGACCCGTCGCTCATCTGCGGTGCCGTGCTTCGCGACTTGGGGACGAACGCCTACGCGGGCAAGGGCGACATCCTCGTCATCGAGGCCGATGAGTACGACCGCGCATTTCTGTCGCTCGAGCCCGAGATCGCGATCGTGCTGAACATCGAGCACGACCACATCGACGTCTTTCCGACCCTCGACGACGTGAAGCAGGCCTTCGCGCGCTTCGCGTCGCGGATCGTTCGCGGTGGGTGGCTCGTGGCCTGCGCCGACGACGCTGGTGCGGCGGAGCTGGCCGCGCGCGGCAATGACCTCGCCGGTCGTCAGGTCGCGACCTATGGAATGGCCCCCGAAGCGGGATATCGCGTGGTCGAGCTCGTGCAAGGTGCGAATGGCGTGTCGTTCGATCTTGCCGGGCCGTTCGGGTCACCCATTCCCGTGTCGCTGCGCCTCGCCGGCGCGCACAACGCGCGAAACGCCGCCGGTGTCGTCGCTGCGGCCGACGCCCTCGGGATTCCCGCGGTGGCGGCGGCGAAGTCGTTCGCGACCTTCAACGGAACCGAGCGGCGTCTCGAGGAGCTCGGCTCAGCCCGAGGTATCGCCGTGGTCGACGACTACGCGCACCACCCCACCGAGATCCGCGCCTCCATCGAGGCGGTGCGAGCGCGCACGTCAGGCCGCGTCATCGTGCTTTTCCAGCCGCACACGCCGAGCCGGCTCAGGGCCTTCTTCGACGACTTCGCCGCAGCCCTTCGCACCGCCGACGATCGCGTCGTCGCCGAGACCTTCGCTTCCGCCCGCGAGAAGGCCGATAGCCGCGCCGGCGCGAAGGCCCTTGCCGCGCGCGCGGGTGGCACGTACGTCGTCGACGCCGAGGCCGCAGCGCGCGTGCTCGCGGAGCGCGCACGTCCCGGAGACCTTGTCCTCGTGCTCGGCGCTGGGGACATCCGGCCCGCCGGGATCCGGCTGCTCGAACTTCTGCGTGAGCGCGCGACGGTATGACCTTGACCACGTTCGGTGTGCGCGGCGAGCCGCTCGCGCCGCACACCTCCCTGCGGATCGGCGGTCCCGCGGATTTCTTTCTCCGCGTCGCGAGCGAGAAAGACCTTGTGGAGGCGATCGAGGTCGCGCGCGAGAACGAGCTTCCGGTCTTCGTCCTCGGTGGCGGCACCAACCTGCTCGTCGCGGATCGGGGCGTCCGCGGGGTGGTGCTGCAGAACGCGTGGCGCGAGTCGAGCGTCGACGGTGAGATCGTCACCGCCTCGTCCGGCACCGAGCTCGCGCACGTCGCCGCCGTCGCCGCGCGCTCCGGCGTCGAGGGTCTGGAGTGGATGGCGACCGTTCCCGGCACGGTCGGCGGCGCCGTCCATGGCAACGCGGGCGCCTTCGGCAGTGAGACGGCCGACGTCATCGTCGACGCGGAGCTCGTCGACATGAACGGCGACACCTGGACGGCGAAGGTCGACGAGCTCGGCTACTCGTACCGCACGAGCTCGCTTCAAGGCACGCCGATCGTCTGCGTCCGCGCCCGGTTCCGCGGGAAGGGCGGCGACCGGGCGAACGCGGTGAAGCGGATCAAGGAGATGGCGAACGAGCGCATCAAGAAGCAGCCGCTCGCGCAGCCGAACACCGGGTCGATCTTCCGTAACCCGCCGGGCGACTTCGCCGGGCGGCTCATCGAAGCCGCGGGCCTCAAAGGGCGCGCGATCGGCGGCGCCATGGTCAGTCAGAAGCACGCGAACTTCATCGTGAACGCGAACGGCGCAACGGCCAGCGATGTTCGCGCGCTCATGACCCTCGTCCAGCATGAGGTCGCAAAGAAATTCAATGTGACCCTCGTCCCCGAGGTCGAGCTTGTGGGGGAGTGGTGAAAAAAATACGAGTCGGCGTGCTCACCGGCGGCGCCTCGGCCGAGCGAGACATCTCGCTCGCCACGGGCGCGCAGATCGCGGCGAGCCTCGACCCGAGCCGCTTCGACGTGGTGCTCCTCGATCCGCTCGCCTTCATGGCTCGTAACCCCGAGATCACGGCCGAGCAGCGCGAGCAGGCGCAGCGCCTGATCCAGGGCGGCGCCCGGCTGGAGCCGAGCCATCAGCTCCCCCGCGGTCTCGAGAAGCAGATCGAGAGCGCGTCGCGAGCCCTCGTCCCGGCGACGCGGGTGATGGCGAGCGCGGACCCGATCGATGTGGTGCTCATCGCGCTTCACGGGACGTGGGGCGAGGACGGACGCATCCAGGGACTGCTTGACACGATCGGCGTTCCCTACACGGGGTCGGGCGTCCTCGCGTCGGCGCTCGCGATGGACAAAGAGGTCGCGAAGCTGGTCCTCGCTGCGGCGGGCCTCGACGTACCACGCGGCGTCGTCGTCCGCGGGACGGCAAAGGCCGACCTCGAGGCGGCGCGATCGATCGGGTTGCCCGCATTCGTGAAGCCGGTCGGAAGCGGATCGAGCGTCGGCGCGTCGATCGTCAAGACGGAGAGCGAGCTCGCTCCGGCGATCGAGGCCGCGCTGCCCTACGACGAGCGGGTTCTCGTCGAGGAGCAGATCCGCGGCCGGGAGCTGACCGTCCCGGTGATCGGGAACGACGACCTCACCGCGCTGCCGGTCATCGAGATACTCACGAAGCGCGCGTTCTTCGACTACAGCGCGAAGTACGACGCGGGCGAGAGCGAAGAGGTCTGCCCGGCCGAAATTCCTCCGGAGGTCGCCAAACGCGCGCAGGACCTCGCGCTGCGGGCGCACCGCGCGCTCCATTGCCGAGGCATGTCGCGACTGGACCTCATGTGGTCCGAGGATCGCATGGTCGCGCTCGAGGTGAACACGATCCCGGGCATGACCGCGAACAGCCTTCTGCCGAAGGCCGCGCGCGCTGCCGGTATCGAGTTCGGCGATCTTCTCGCGCGCTTCGTCGACTGGGCCCTCGAGGACGCACGCCGGCGGGCGCGCTGAGCTCCCGACCCCGCTCGCGCTCCTTACCGCGCCGGCTCCGACCGCCACGGCGCCCCGCCGACGTAGACCGCGCCGTCGCCGGTGTCACCGCGTTCATGTGCGCCGCGGCGATCGTCGCCGCATCGATCGGGCCGTTCTGGCGGATCCGCGACATCGCGATCGAAGGCGCGCACCACGTCGCGGTCGACACGGTCGTCGCCGCCAGCGGGCTCCTGGGTGCACAGTCGTTCACGGCGAGCTCGGCCCGCGCACGCGACCGGCTGGTCCACCTTCCGGCGGTGCGCGACGCGCGGGTCGAGATACGCATCCCCGATCACGCGCGCGTGGTGCTGAGCGAGCGCGTCGCTATCGCGCGCTGGCTCTCGAACGGTACCGAGTGGTTCGTCGACGCCGACGGTGTCCTCTTCTCCTCGCTCGATCCGCGGGGCGCCCCCGATATCCGCGTGACCGATGAGCAGAAGGCGCGGCAGGCCGGCGATCGGCTGGATCCCGCGCTCGTCGAGGCGGCGACGAAGCTCGCGCGGCTCGGACCAGGCGACCTGCGGCCGGACGCGACGTCGCCGCGCGTCTTCCTCGCGGCGGGGGCGACCGGCCTCGTCATTCGCGTCGCCGCGGGGTGGGAGATCCGCTTCGGCGGCGCGGAGCGTATCGACGACAAGATCGCGAACGCACGCAGATTCCTGCGGGACAACCCGCAGCGAAAGCTAGACTACGTCGACGTGCGCAGCCCGGATCAGATCGTCTTCAGCCCAAGTTAAGTGCTGCTACCGCTCCTCGGCCTGGTCGCCGGGGTGCTTTTGGGTCTCGCCCTCCGCTTCAACCTTCCGATCGAGTGGGCGCGATACACCGCGGTCGGCATCCTCGCCGCGCTCGACTCGCTGCTTGGTGCCGGGCGCGCGGAGCTGGAGGGACACTTCGACACCCGCATCTTCCTCTCGGGTTTTTACACGAACGCCCTCCTCGCGGCGGGCCTGACATTCTTGGGCGACCGCCTCGGGATCGACCTGTATCTCGTGGCCCTCTTCGCCTTCGGATGGCGGATCTTCCAGAACGTGGCGGTCATCCGCCGCCACTTCCTCTAATGCGGTGGCCGAATCGGTTAACTTGCCGCTATCGCGGCAAGCGAAGAGGGGTTGAAGGGGATACTTCCCCTGCAATGATCGGAGTGAGTCATGGCTGAGCAAACTGTGCTCGTCGCCATCGACATCGGTACGACGAAGGTGTGCGTCCTCATCGGAGAGATGGCCGCGCGCGGCGGCGTGGACGTCATCGGGATCGGCCTGGCCGCGTCGGACGGCCTCCGTAAGGGCGTGGTCATCGATATCGACCGCACCGTCCAGTCGGTCGCGAGCGCCGTCGAGGCGGCCGAGCGCATCTCGGGGCTCAAAGTCCGGTCGGCCTTCGTGGGCATCTCCGGAAGCCACATCGCCTCCCAGAACTCGCGGGGCATGGTCGCCGTGTCGGGCTCGTCCCGGCACGACGTCGACCGCGGCGACACGGTTCGCGCGATCGAGGCGGCCCGGGCCGTGTCGATCCCCAACACGCGGGAGATCCTTCACGTCGTCCCGCGGGGCTATGTCGTCGATGGGCAGGAAGGGGTCCGCGACCCCATCGGGATGACCGCGGTGCGCCTCGAGGTGGAAACGCACATCGTCACCGCGTCGTCCACGAGCGTTCAGAACCTGACGAAGTGTGTCCAGCGGGCGGGCGTCGAGATCGACGAGCTCGTCCTCGCACCCCTGGCCACCGCCGAGGCGACCCTGAACGACGAGGACCGCGAGCTCGGCGTGTGCCTGGCGGACATCGGCGGCGACACCACCGACGTCGCGATCTTCCAGGACGGCTCGATCTCGCACTGCGCGACCATCCCGATGGGTGGCCGGAGCGTCACCGCCGACCTCGGGATCGTCCTGCGGGTGACCCCGGACGTGGCTGAGAGCGTCAAGTTCCGCTACGGGTCGGCCATGCCGATGGACGTCGACCCTGACGAGGTTCTCCAGGTCACTTCCATCGGCGAGGAGACCTCGCACGGCGTGACCCGGCGGCACATCGCCGAGATCGTGGAGTCGCGGGTGACCGAGATCTTGAAGTTCATCGGGGCCGAAATCGAGGCGGCCGGCGCCACAAATCGACTGCAGGCCGGCCTCGTCCTCACAGGCGGCGGATCCCTCCTGGACGGGGTGACGAAGGCCGCCCGGGACCAGCTCGGCATGAGCGCCCGTGTCGTTGGGCCGAGAGGTCTCGGCGGCCTCACCGACCAGATCGCGACGCCGCCCTATTCCGCCGCAAGCGGATTACTGCTCTGGGGCGCGCACAACTGGGCCTCGGATGATGACCGGGGGAACGGTCACGGTCCGCGCACCCCCTTCGACGGCGTGAGTTCGCGCATCGGAAAGATTTTCAAGGGACTCATGCCCTAGAGAAATCCCTTCCAGGAGCCGCTGACCAGGGACAGCACTCGTGACGAGGGTGGGCGCGCGGTTCCATTGATGACGGAGCGTGGGGGTCTTCTGAGCGAGCGGCCCCTGAATGGCGGTTCATCGCGATCCTACGAGGGGCCGAGCGAAGAAGACCCCCGCGCTCCGCGCAAGTTTGCCAACACGAATCACAAATCGCGGTAGCCAAGCGTTGAGTTTGCGGACTATAGTCAGCGCGCGAACTGAATAGCCATGAGCGCACCGCTAGGGGAGGGGCAGCGGCATGGACATCATGGAGGCTTACCCATGCCCCTCCGAAGCGATATCGAGAACTTCGCGCTCATTAAGGTCGTCGGCGTTGGCGGCGGCGGTTCGAATGCCGTGAATCGGATGATCCGCGCCGAGCTCCTCGGCGTCGAGTTCATTGCGGTCAACACGGACGCTCAGGCACTCCTCCTTTCCGACGCACCGCACAAGCTCCGCATCGGCGACAAGGTCACAAAAGGCCTTGGCTCGGGCGCCGACCCCGTGGTCGGGCGCAAATCCGCCGAGGACGACAGCGAGAAGCTCTACGAGGCCCTGAAGGAAGCGGACATGGTGTTCGTGACCGCCGGCATGGGTGGCGGGACCGGCACCGGAGCCGCGACACGCTCATCACGATCCCGAACGATCGCCTGCTCCAGGTTGTCGAGAAGAAGACGAGCATGGTCGACGCGTTCCGGATCGTCGACGACGTCCTGCGACAGGGCGTCCAGGGCATCAGCGACCTCATCACGGTGCCCGGCCTCATCAACCTCGACTTCGCCGACGTGAAGACGATCATGACGAACGCGGGCTCTGCCCTCATGGGGATCGGCCACGGTTCCGGCGAGTCGCGTGCCGCGGATGCGGCGCGCCAGGCGATCATGTCGCCGCTCCTCGAGCAGAGCATCGACGGCGCGCGCGGCGTTCTCTTTACGATCACCGGCGGCCCCGACCTCACGCTCTTCGAGGTCAACGAGGCGGCGGAGATCATCCACGCGGCAGCCGATCCCGAGGCAAACATCATCTTCGGCGCGGTCATCGACGAGCGCATGGGCGGCGAGGTCAAGATCTCGGTCATCGCGACCGCGTTCGAGGCGGCTCGCGCGATCCGTCGGCTCGAAGGACCGATGTACAAGCGGCAAGCGCCCTCGGTCGAGCAACGGACGACCTCGGCTTCCGCCGTTGCACCCGCTCCGATGACGGCATCACATCCGAAGCCCGAGGAATCAAAGAAGTACGACGCGAACGACCTCGAAGTCCCAAGCTTCCTGAGACGCCGGTGAGCTGAGCGGCGGACCGTCGCTTCGATCGTGGGGCTGGCCCCCACACCGCCTCAGGTGGCTGCGCTTGGCACGTCGGGTGCATCCCCGCTAACGAAAAGGACACAAAATTTTCGAGACGGGGGTGCGCGGCTCATGCGAGAAAGAAGCGCCGTCGTCCGTGAGGATTCGTGGACGGCGTGGCCTGTCTACTGGTCTCCGGTGATCGTCGGAGCTCTGGCCTCAGTGGTCGCGGTCGTGCTCTTTGGCGTCATCGGTACAGCGATCGGATCCTGGAAAGCCGGTAACGAGGGCCGGGTCACCGACTTCAGCGGCGTTGGTCGCGTCGCCGTCGCGTATGCGGTCTTCGCTTCGTTCTTCGCGTTCGTGATTGGCGGATGGGTGACGGCGCGGATCGCCGGAATCCGTCGCGCGGAGCCAGCGATCCTTCACGCGGCGATCGCGTTCCTGGTCGCGACCGTGGTTCTTGTCGCGATGGCGAGCTTCGGCGGGGCCGTCTTCAACGGTTGGTACGCCGGCCTCGCTCCATCGCCCGCAGTTCCCACCCAGGCCGGTCAGCCGGTCGACCCGAACGCGGCGAAGGCCGCGGCCGCGGGTGCGACCGCCGCAGCCGTGGCGATCCTGCTCGGTCTCGTTGGCAGCGTCATCGGTGGGTGGATGGGCTCGGGCGAGCGCATGGATTTCAGCTTCTACAACCGCCAGCGGGTCGGAATGACACGCCGGGTCGCGAGCGACCGCACGACGCGGACATAAGGAGGTACCGAAATGATCCTGATTCTTCTTTGGCTTCTTGGCGCGCCGCTTCTCCTGATCATTCTCTTGTTCTTGCTCGGCGTCGGGCACTAGAGAGTAAGAACGTGTGCCGCCCCCTACGCACTTGCGGGTGTGAGGGGGTGAGGGCGGTGAGGGGGGTGAGGGCCAGGGCCCACGATGGAATGGTGGCTGGCCCGGCGATCACTACTAGATTTGGTGGCACCCTGTCCCATATCTTGTGTCTGTGAAGTGCCCCGGATGCGGCAATCCCGACACCCGTGTCATCGACTCGCGCGAGGCCGAAGACGGCGACTCGATCCGCCGCCGGCGCGTCTGCGACCGGTGCGAGGAGCGCTTCACCACCTTTGAGCGGAGCGAGTCCGCGCGCATCCAGGTCCTGAAGCGCGACGGCAGCCGCCAGGAGTTCGACCGTCGCAAGCTCGCGAGCGCGATCGGCAAGGCCGCGTCGAAAGGGTTGACCGCCGAGGAGATCGACCGGCTCATCGACGAGCTCGAGGGAAGCGTCAGGCAGAGCGGGGCGTCCGAGATCCCGTCGGGGCGGATCGGCGAGATGGTGCTCGAGCGCCTCGCAGAGCGCGACCCGCTGTCGTACCTCCGCTTCAAGATCGTCTACTCGCGACTCGAGGACATCGACGCGCTCTACGACGAGTTGGCGTCGCTCGTGCGCATTCGCCAGCAGGCGCGCGATCGTCGCGTCGCTGAGCAGATCGCGCTGCCCATCGCCGAGCCCGTTGTCGCCGGTCCGTCGCGCCGTCGCCGGCGATAAGACCCGAGCTCGCTCGGCCTTTACGTCGAAGCCTCGCTCACGCGAGGCTTCTGGTAAGTCTCTTCGCGCGGTCCTCTGGGATCTCGACGGCACGCTGACCGACAGCGTGCGCCTGGTCGTCGAGACGATGAACTCCGTCATCGCGGCGCACGGCGGTCCTCTGCTTCCGTATGAAAAAGTGGGCGAGCTCACCGGTCTTCCGCTCGACGCGACGTTCCGGCTCCTGTGGCCCGACATCGGCGACGCCGATGTGGAGCGCTATCGCGTCGAGTACCGCACGCAGTACGACGCCGTCGCGATCCCGGCGACGCGCCTATACCGCGGCGCGCGGACGACGCTCCGCGATTTCCACGCGGCCGGACTGCTGCAGGCGACCGTCACCGGTAAGCGGTCGGCCGATTGCGAGCGGATCCTGCGCGGGCTCGGGATCAAGGAGGACATCGAGGTCTACCTGGGCGGCGATTCGGCGCCGCGCCCGAAACCCGCGCCTGATCTGGCGCAGCACGCGATGACCCGTCTCGGCGTCTCACCCGAGGAGTCGGTCGTGATCGGTGACAGCGCCGCCGATCTCGCGATGGGTAAGGCCGCGGGAGCGCACACCATCCAGGCCCTGGGGCTTCTCGCGTTCGCCACTGCCAGATGCCGAACGCAGCGTGCGCACGTGGCGCGAGCTACGTGGCGCCGTGCTCGCGCTGGGCGGGCCCAAGCCCGGCATACTCGGTCGTCGTGGTCCTCTCCGATCGTGACATCCGCGCGGCGATCGACGCAGGCCGCATCGGGATCGACCCCTTCGATCCGAAGTGCGTGCAACCCGCGTCGGTCGACATCCGCCTCGACTACCGCTTTCGCGTTTTCCGCTCCAGCCGTCACGCGTTCATCGACCTCGCGCGGCCGCTCGACGACATCACCGAGCTCGTCGAAATACCCGCCAAGACCCCTTTCATCCTCCACCCCGGCGAGTTCGTCCTCGGCTCGACGCGGGAACGCATCCGGTTGCCCGACGACATGGTCTCGCGGGTGGAGGGGAAGAGCTCGCTGGGCCGGCTTGGCCTGCTCATACACAGCACCGCGGGCTTCATCGACCCGGCGTGGGACGGTCACATCACGCTCGAGCTCTCGAACGTGAACACGATCCCGATCACCCTGTATGCGGGCATGCGGATCGGTCAGCTGTCGTTTTTCCCGCTCTCGAGTCCCGCGGAGCGCCCGTACGGGTCGCCCGAGCTCGGCTCGTCCTACCAAGGGCAGACCGGGCCGACGCCGTCGCGGTACCGCCTGGACGTGTAGCGGCTGTGTGCACCACTTGCCTCTTGATCGTCTTCGTCGAGGCATTCATCAACGTGCTCGCGGGAGCGCTGACGCTCGCGATCTTCGTACGCGTCATCCTCTCGTGGATCCCGAACGCGCGTCTGCCCTTCGGTCTCGGCGACTTCGTCTTCGGCGTCAGCGAGCCGATCCTGTCGCCGATCCGGCGCGCGATGCCCTTCTTCGGCGGTATCGACTTCTCGCCGTTCGTCGCGCTCATCGCGATTCAGATCGTGTCGGGTCTGATCCTCCGCGCGCTTCCCTCGGCGATCTGAGAATGCCGGCGCGCCTCGTCGTTCCGGTGCGCGTGATTCCACGGGCTCGAGAGGATCGGGTGGACGGCATGCGCGCCGGTCGCCTGGTGATACGCGTCTCGGCGCCGCCGGAAGGAGGCGCCGCGAATCGCGCGGCGACGGCGGTATTGGCAAAGGGGCTCGGCTTACGGAGGGCCGATATTCAGCTCGAGTCGGGGAGCAGCTCCCGCGACAAGACTTTCAGCATCCCGACGCGCGCCCAAGCCGCCTTTGAGAGTCTGTCGACAAGCGCGACGGCCGCGGGTGGCACGGCAGGCCCCGAGCCGTGAGAGGACCCGCGGCAAACGAAGAGCCTGTTGAAATAGGAGCGCAGGCTGAGGCGTACAGGAGGGGAATGGCCGCGAGTATTGCCCTGCGTATCGACCTGCCGATGACCCGGCTGGCTTCGCCCGTGACCTTCGCGGACGGCGTCCGCGAGCATCAGGACGAGGTCTACGGCGTCGCGCTCCGCATTACGGGCGATCGTGACGCGGCGCTCGACGTCGCCAGCTCGACCTTCCTCAAGGCGTACCGGGCGTTCGACCGCTACGACCAGACCCGGCCGCTCCGGCACTGGCTCTTGAGAATTGCGACGAACGAGGCGATCACCTACGTGCGGAAGCGCGGGCGCGAGCTGCGGCGTCGCGTGGAGGTGGAGCATGCGAGCGCGCTCGCCGACCCCATGGCTACGCCCGACGCCGAATCGGTCGCGCGCGAGGATCGCGCGCGGGTCCGTGCCGCGGTGGCCACACTGCCCGAGCTCTATCGCGTTGTGATCGTGCTCCGCTATTTCAACGACCTCAGCGTCGACGAGATCGCGCAGGTCACCGGCCGGCCCGCGTCCACCGTCGGCGTGCAGCTCCTCCGTGGGCGCGGGCTCCTCCGCGGCTCACTCGAGGCCGGGCGATGAGAAACGACCGGCGGGACGAGGATCTTTTCGACGAGGCGCGGCTTCGCCGCGCCCTTCGACTCGACGTGGCCGAGCTTCCGCCTCGCATCGATCTCGCGGCGATCGCCGCACGCGCCCGAGCGGACCGACCGGCGTTCGCGGCCGCGTCGCTCGTGTCGACCCTCTTCGCGGGCGTAGCCGCGGCGGGGCTCGTCGGCCTTGTCGCGGTGGCATTCCCCGCGGTCGCGCCTGCGGTGGCCTCAGATGTCTTCGCGGCCGCGATCGAAGCGCTCACCCAGGTCGCGATCCCGGCGAGCCTTCTTTTGTCGTTGGCCGAGCAACCCACCGTTCCGATCGCGGCCATCGCCGCGCTGGCGGTCGCGATCGCTTACGAGTACGCGCAGCGAAGGGAGCCTGTCCGTGAAGTCACGTCTTGAGCGCAGCAACACCAATCGAGTTATCGGTGGTGTCTGCGGAGGCATCGCCGAATACCTCGCGGTCGACGCGACGCTCGTGCGTGTCGTGTTCGTGTTCACCGCATTCATTACCGCGGGGCTCTTTGTCCTCGCATACATCGTCCTGCTTGTCTTGATGCCGCAGCCGGGCCAGTCCGCCCCGTTCACATCGGCCCCGCCGCCCGCGGCGGCCGCCGACACGACGGCGCGCATGGATGCCGGGTCCACTTCAACGCCACCGGCGACCGTGGCACCGGTCGATCCCGCGGTGCATGCGGCAGAGGCAGAGCGCCGTCGTATGGCGTTCGGCTACCTCCTGATAGCGCTCGGCGTCGCGTTCTTTCTGAGCAACGCTGGGGCTTTCCGGTTCGTGCAGTGGCAGTTCCTTTGGCCGCTCGTCCTCATCGGCATCGGTGTTCTCTTTCTCCTGCAGCGAGTGCGGTCGTGAACGCCCGTCCCGGCCGCGGCGTGTTCTGGCCGCTGCTGCTTATCGCCCTCGGACTCATCTTTCTGTTGCAGAACTTCGGGTTCATCTCGGGCGTCTCCTGGCTCGCGGTGGCGAGCCTGTGGCCGTTGCTCCTGGTCCTCATCGGCCTCGATATCGCGTTCGCGCGCCGCTGGCCGCTGCCCACGCTTGCAGTCGAGGTCGCTGTGATCGCGGCGGGCCTCGCGCTCGTTGCGTACTCGCCAAACCTTTCGCCCGGGATTTTCGCCTTCAGCGACGGTGGCGGCACCGGCCAGACCGACGTTGCCCTGCCGCGGGGCGCGACTCAGCTCAATCTGACGCTCAACGGGGGCGCGACCCGCAGCTATCACGTCAGCGGCGGCGCGAGTCAGCTGGTCGAGGCGCACAGCGCCAACCCCGATCTGCGGTTGCGCGTGTCGGGGGGCAGCAACGGGCGCGCCGACGTGCGGCTCGACCAGACATCGAGCGGGTTCTTCCATCCCGAGATCCGTCTGGCGAGCGACGTGCCCACGTCGCTGACCATCAACGTCGGCGCGGGCGAGTTCGACGTCGACCTCTCGGACGTGCGCATTACCGACGCCCGCGTCAACGTCGGCGCGTCGTCGATGCGGTTCGTTGTGCCGAAGCCAAGCGGTGATGTCGCGATCCGAATGAATGGCGGCGCATCGAACATCGTGCTCGTGGTCCCCGACGGCGTCGACGCGCGGATCGTGACGACCGGCGGCCTGCTGTCGCTGCGAAGCGACAACACGCGCCTCGGTTCCGGCGGGGGAACGGGTGGGTGCGTGGCCTGCGGCAGCTCCGTAGAGACAAGCGGGTACGGCGCCGCCCACGATCGCGTGACCGTCACGATCTCAGCGGGAGCGAGCTCCATCGTCGTGCGGTAGCCCCGCGTAAACTCCGGCCGTGCTGCACAACGCGATCGAGCGGATCCTGGAAGCGCAGGCCGTTTGGGCCGATCCGCTCGGCAAGGTATTCGTCGCGATCTTCGCGGCACTCTACAAGCCGGTGCCACTCGTCAGGGATTTCCTGAACGGTGTATGGCTCGGCCACCCGCTGCATCCCGCGATCACCGACGTGCCGATCGGCGCCTACGTCGTCGCGCTGGTGCTCGATCTCTCCGGACAGCGTGCCGCCGCGACCGCGGCCATCGGCGTCGGGATCGTGTTCATGCTGCTCGCCGCGCTCGCCGGGTACGCCGACTACATCGATCTCGAGGGAACGACTCAGCGATTCGGCACGGTCCATTCCTCCCTCATGCTCGTCGCGCTCGTCTTCTATCTGGTGTCCTTCATCATGCGCCTCGGCGCGATCCCCTCGCCGGCCGAGGTCTGGCTCTCGGTGATCGGTTTCCTCATCGTCATCACGAGCGCGTACGTCGGTGGTGAGCTCGTCTACAACCTCGGGACGCAGGTCGATCGGCACGCCTGGCGGGGCGGTGGGACGAAGTGGACGGCGCTCGATGTCACCGATGTACCGGCCGACAAGCCGCTGAAGGCGAAGGCGGGCGGCCAGACGCTCGTCGTCGTACGGCGCGGCAAGGGCCTGGACGCGCTCCACGACGTCTGCGCCCATCAGGGCTGCAGCCTTTCGGAGGGGAAGATCGTTGGCGACAC
>WNGG01006232.1_pt1 | contig 13270 bp, 18 predicted proteins | sample 5400661 | NCBI WGS metagenome assembly WNGG01 (sample SAMN13153372, study PRJNA577476) | soil metagenome | isolation source: 100 cm soil or saprolite under Garry oak tree replicate 1 | place: USA:California | collected 2016-06-15
ACGCCCCGAGCCCGGTGATCTTCGCGCGCGTCATCCGCGTCCCCCCTCGCGTCCGTTCCGCGTCGTCTCCGCGTCGAGCGTCGCCTTGATGTGCTCGTTGAGTCCGGCCTTCGCCCACTCCCCCGCCACCCGGACGGCGTTCTTGATCGCCTTCGCCGGCGAGGAGCCGTGGCAGACGATCGCGGCGCCGTCGATGCCGAGCAGCGGCGCGCCACCCGCCTCGGTGTAGTCCACCCGGCGTCGGATCCGGTCGAAGGCGGGGAAGCCGAGCGCGCCCGCCGCCCTGGATCGAAGATTGCGCCGCAGCTCCTCCTTGACCATCGTGGACAGCATGTCCGCCAGGCTTTCCGAGATCTTGATCGCGACGTTGCCCGTGAACCCGTCGGTGACGACGACGTCGCAGGACCCGTTGTAGATGTCCCGTCCCTCGATGTTGCCCACGAAGTTGAGCCGTGACTCCTTGATGAGCTCGTACGCCTCGCGCGTGAGCTCGTTGCCCTTGCCCTCCTCCTCGCCGACCGACAGGAGGCCGACGCGCGGCCGGTCGAGACCGAGGATGTCGCGCGCGTAGACGTGGCCCATCAACGCGAACTGGAAGAGGTGCCAGGGCTTGGGGTTGACGTTGGCGCCGGCGTCGAGGAGCACGGTGAAGCCGCGCAGGCTCGGCAGGAGCGCGGCGATCGCCGGGCGGTCGATCCCGCGCAGCACGCCGATCACGAACATCGAGATCGCCATCGCGGCGCCGGTGTTTCCCGCCGAGACGAAGGCGGAGGCCTCGCCGTCCCGCACGAGCTCGGCCGCGATGCGGAGCGAGGAGTCGCGCTTGCGCCGGAGCGCGAGCGAGGGCGCCTCGGCCATGCCGACGACCTGCGAGGCGTGCCGCACCTCCGTCGTGAGGTCGCGCGTGCGCAGGCGGTCGAGCTCGTGCCGGATCGTCCCCTCGTCGCCGACGAGGATGACGGAGGCGCCGAACTCGCGCGCGGCGGCTACCGCGCCCTCGACGACTACGGCCGGGCCGTGATCGCCGCCCATCGCGTCGACGGCTATTTTCATGCGGCGCCGGGCGCGGCTACTCCTCGTCCACGCTGACGACCTCGCGGCCGTCGTAGTAGCCGCACTTCGGGCAGATCCGGTGCGGCAGCTTCGCGGCCCGGCATTGCGGGCAGACCGAGCGCGCGGGCGCCGCGAGCTTGTAGTGCGTGCGGCGCTTGCGGCCGCGCGTCTTGGAGTGGCGTCGTTTCGGCAGCGGCATGGCGGCTATCCCTCCGGTGAGGAGTCAGTTCGAGAGTCGTGCGCCGAGACTCTTGAGCGCGCGCTCGCCGCACGCGCACGGGCCCGCGTTGCGATTGGCGCCGCATCCAGGGCACAGGCCCCGGCAGTCGGCTCGGCAGAGCGGCTTCATGGGCAGCGCGAGCGCCGTCTCCGCCTCGATCAGCCGTCCCAGGTCGAGCAGGTCGTCGGTGTAGAAGTCCACGTCCAGGTCGTCGGCGCCGAGCTTGACGCTGTCCGCCCGCGACGGCCGCGGCACGACGCGCACGTCGAGCTCCACCCGCGCCGTGGCGGGGAACGCCTCGAGGCAGCGGCCGCACGTCTGCGGCACCGTCGCGGCCAGCGAGCCGTGGACCAGGACGTCGCGGCCGTCGGGCTGGATCGTCACCTGGACCCGGTCCAGTCGCCACGCGGCGTCGCTGTAGGCGTGGGCCAGCGCCGATGCCGCGGCGATCACCAAGCCGTCGGCGTGGAGCTCGGATACCCTGATGATCACTCGCGTCAGTCCTGTTGGCCGTAACTCTGTGTCATTCAATCACTTTTTGGCCAAAAACGGGCTCAGTATAGGGATCTGCCTTGGGCAAGTCAAGGTGTTTGACCCCTTCCGGGCCCTCTGCTACCCTTCCGAGAGAGCGGCGATGTCGAACGTCTTCAAGACGACGTTCCTCCTGGCGGTCCTGACCGTGATGCTCGTGCTCCTGGGCGGCGCCTTCGGCGGGCGTTCGGGCATGGTGATCGCGCTCATCTTCGCCTTCGTGATGAACTTCCTCTCGTACTGGTTCTCCGACCGGATCGTCCTGGCCATGTACGGCGCCCAACCGGTGAGCGAGGCGGACGCGCCGGCGCTCCACGCGATCGTCCGGCGGCTGGCAACCAAGGCCTCCATCCCCATGCCGAGGATCTACTTGATCCCGAACGACGCGCCCAACGCGTTCGCGACGGGACGCAACCCGGCGCACGCCGCCGTGGCCGTCACCGAGGGCATCATGCGGATCCTGAGCGAGGACGAGCTCGAGGGCGTGCTCGCCCATGAGCTGGCGCACGTCCTGAACCGCGACGTGCTCATCGGGACGATCGCGGCGACGCTCGCCGGGGCGATCACCTATCTCGCGCACATGGCGCAATGGGCGGCCATGTTCGGCGGCCGGCGGGACGACGACGAGGGCGGCGGCAACCCGATCGCCACGCTGGTCCTGGCGATCGTCGCGCCGTTCGCGGCGATGCTCGTGCAGCTGGCGGTGTCGCGCTCGCGCGAGTTCCAGGCCGACGCGACGGGCGCCCGGCTGGCGGGACGCGCCTCGCCGCTCGCCCACGCCCTCGGCAAGCTCGAGACGGCGTCGCAGGCCGTGCCGATGGACGCGAGCCCGGCGACGGCGCATCTCTTCATCGTGAATCCATTGAGCGGCGAGAGCTTCACGCGCCTGTTCTCGACCCATCCCCCCATCCAGGAGCGGATCGCCCGGCTGCGGGCGATGAGGCTCGGCTAGACCACGTCGACCGTCTCGTCGCGCAACGACGAGCTGATCGACCGTGACGTCATTCGTCTCTGGCTCGCGTGGGGCTTCGTCTGGCTGCTCACGTTCCCCACGCTCGGCGCCGTCCTCGCCACGAAGTTCACCGACCCTGCCTTCCTCGGCGGCGTGCCGTGGCTCGCCTTCGGCCGGCTCCGCCCCGTGCACGTCAACGGCGTGATCTGGGGCGCCTTCTCGACGCTCTTCATCGGCCTCACGTACTGGATCGTGCCGCGCCTCTGCGGCGCGCCCGTGTGGCAGGCGCGCTGGGGCCGGCCGCTCGCGTGGATATGGAACCTGAATCTCCTGGCCGCCTCCGCGGCGCTGCTCGCGGGCGGGAACCGCGGCTGGGAGGCGGGCGAGCTCCCGCTCGCCAACGTGATCGTGCTCTTCGGCTGCCTCTTGGCGATCGCGGTGCAGCTGCTGGTCACGATCGCGCGCCGCGCCGAGCCCGCGCTCTACGTCTCGCTCTGGTACCTGATCGCGGCGCTCGTCTGGACGGTGGCGAACCTCGTCCTGCTCGTCGTCGGCCCGGGTCACGTGCCGGGCGTCGGCAACGCCGCCTGGCACGGGCTCTTCATCCACTATGTCGTCGGCCTCTGGATCACCCCGGCCGGGTACGTGCTCATCTACTACTTCCTGCCCGCCACCGTGCGCGCGCCGATCTACAGCCACCGCCTGTCGCTCATCGGCTTCTGGTCGCTCGCGTTCTTCTATCCGTTCGTCGGCATCCACCACTACCTCTACGCGCCGATCGCCGAGTGGGCGCAGACGATCGCGATCGTCTCCTCGATGCTGCTGATCGTCCCCGTCTGGACGGTGCTGCAGAACTTCTTCGGCACCATGCTCGGTCGCTGGGACGAGCTGGGCCGGAACCTCCCGGCGAAGTTCCTCGTCACCGGCTCGCTCTTCTACCTGGTCGGCTGCACCCAGGGCGCGCTCGAGGCCCTCCGCTCGGTGCAGGAGCCCACTCACTTCACCGACTTCGTCGTCGCCCACTCGCACCTCACGATCTTCGGCACCTTCATCCTCTGGACCCTCGGCGGGGCCCTCTACGTGTGGCCGCGCCTGCACGGGGCGCCGCTCGCCTCCTTCCGCCTCGCGAACTGGGGCTACTGGCTCGTCACGCTGGGCGTCGCCGCGATGGGACTGATCCTCTCGGCCCAGGGGCTCCTCCAGGGGTTCATGCTCATGGCGGGCGTGGAGTTCGTCGACTCGGTCAACGCCATGCGCCCGTACTGGTGGGCGCGGACCCTCACCGGCATCGCGATGGACGTCGGCGCCTCGCTCCTCGTTCTCACGCTCGTGCAGACCTCGCGCGGGCGGCGCCCCGCGTGATGGCCTCCGCGCGGACGCTCGCGCTCGTCGCCGGCTTCGCGTTCGTGACGCTCGCGATGTTCGTCCAGGGCGTGCTGCCGACGCTCGCACCCGAGGCGCGGAGCGCGCGCGTGAGCCGCGCCGTGCGCACGGAGCTCGGCGAGGTCAAGTGGGTACGCTACGACGTCGCCGACTACACGCCCCTCGAGCGCCGGGGACGGGAGGTCTACGTCCGGGAGGGATGCTGGTACTGCCACAGCCAGTACGTCCGGTCGGTCGCCGGCGAGTCGTTTCGCTGGGGACCGGTCTCGGAGGCGGGCGAGTACGCCTTCGATCAACCGCACCTCTTCGGCACGCGCCGCATCGGCCCCGACCTCACGCGCGTGGGCGGGAAGTACGGCGACGACTGGCACTACGCCCACTTCTGGGAGCCGCGCCTGACGGCGCCCGAGTCGATCATGCCCGCCTTCCCCTGGCTCTTCGACACAGTGGACGCGCCGTATCGGCAGGGTACCTCGCGTCCGGAGCTCGAGCCGAAGGCCGAGCTCCGACGCTTCTTCACGATGCGCGCGGACCGTCCCGTGACGCTGCTCGTCAACCAGTCGGGTGTCGCCTTCGTGCGGCCGGGGCGTGACGGCTTCCCCGTGGACGGCGCGCCCGTGCTGGATACGGCGACCCTGCACGGCGGCCCGTACCGACCGTCGGGCGCGCAGAGCCAAACGCCGAGACCGATCGTCCGGTTGCTCGTCCCGACCGCCGACGCGGTGGCGCTCGTCCGCTATCTGCAAAAGCTCGGCACGAGCCGGGGCGCGTGGCGCGACGCCTTCGAGGCTCAGACCGTCGCGGGCGGTCCGCTGCGCGTGCCCGACAGCGACGCCTTCCGCGACCTCGGCCGCGAAGTCTACGAGGCGCACTGCCTCGGCTGCCACGGCGAGCGCGGCGACGGCGCCGGACCCGCGGCGACGTTCCTGTTCCCCCGACCGCGCGACTTCACCGCCGGCGTCTTCAAGCTCCACTCCACACCGTCGGGCACGCTGCCCACGGACGGCGACCTGTTCCGGACGATCACGCGCGGCGTGCGCGGAACCGCCATGCCCACGTGGCACGAAGTCAGCGAGCGCGAGCGGCTCGCCGTCGTCGCCTACGTCAAGACGTTCTCCAAACGGTGGCGCGAGGAGCCCGTCGAGACGCCGCTCCAGGTCGGCGCGCCACCGCCGGCGACGCCGGAGATGCTCGCCCGTGGGCGGCGGCTCTACGCGCGGGCCAAGTGCGCCGAGTGCCATGGCGAGGAGGGCCGCGGCGACGGTCCGTCGGCCGCGACGCTGCGCGACGACTTCGAGGCGGCCATCCGCCCGTCGGACTTCACGCGCGGCGAGCTCAAGGGCGGCGCCTCCGTGTCCGACGTCTACCGGGCGATGACGGTGGGTCTCTCGGGCACGCCGATGCCCTCGTTCGCCGACTCGATGACGGACGCCGAGCGCTGGGCGATCTCCTGGTACGTGCTGTCGTTCTCGGCGTGGACCGACCCGCTCACCGGCGAGCGGCTGCGCCTGTCGCCCGGCGCGCGGGCGGCCCTCGATTCGCCCCAGATCCGCGCGCGCTCGCCCGAGACCGCGTTCGATCCTGACCGGCGCACCGTGACGGCGACGCCGCGCGGGCGACGCTACTTCCCGGGGGTCTCCCCATGACCCTCGAGCTCCTCACGTTATGACCCTCGAGTTCCTCACGCTCGGCCAGTTCACGGTCGCGCTCCTCATGGGGCTCGCGGCCCTCTGCGCGTTCCTCTGGGCCGCCGCGAGTGGCGCCCTGACCGACGTCGAGCGCGCCAAGTACCAGGTCCTGCGCGCCGAGCCGCCGGTGCCGCCCGAGTCCGAGGAGCCGCCGCGATGAGCCCCCGGCGCGACCCGAACGAGATCCAGCGCTACGCGGGCGGCGAGGTCGAGAGCCGGCGCGGGCGGGTGAACGCCTGGCTCTTGGTCGTCTACGTCGCCCTCGCCGCCTGGGCCGTCTGGTACCTGATCGCCTACTGGAGCGGCGGATGAGCGCCGAGCGCATCTTGCTGGCGCTCGTCGGGCTGAATCTCGCGGTCCTGGCGCTCGATCTGCTCTACAACGTCGCCAGCCTCGTTCTCGGGCGCTGACGCGGTGGGCGCCTGGCGCGTCGAGGTCCTCGTCCCGCTCGGCGCGCTCTGGCTCGCCCACGTCGCCGGGTCCTGGCGTCTCGCCCGGCGGAGCCCGCCGACGGTCCGTGCGAGAATCCTCTTCCGGCTCCTCGCCGCCTGGGCGTCCAGCGTCGCGCTCGCGACGGCGCTCCTCGGGCTCGACGGCCCCGCCCACGAGCGGTTCAGCGCCCACATGGTCCAGCACATGCTGCTGATCGTCGTGGCGCCGCCGCTCCTGCTGCTCGCCGATCCGTTCCCCGCCGTGCTCTGGGCCCTGCCCGCCCGCGCGCGGGCCGGCGTGGGGCGTCTCGTCGCGCGCCACGCGCCCCTGGGCCGCGTGTGGCGCGCGCTGACGCGGCCCGCGGTCGCGTGGCCGCTCCACATCGGTCTCCTCTGGGCGTGGCACGCGCCGGCCTTCTACGACTGGGCGCTGGCGCATTCGGCGGCGCACGACCTCGAGCACCTCTCGCTCTTCGTGACGGCGGTGCTCTTCTGGTGGCCGGTGATCGCGCCGTCACCGCGCCCGGTGCCGCCCGTCGGCGACGGCGCGCGAATCGCGTACGTCGTCCTCGCCGCGTTCGCGCGCGCCGGGCTCGGCCTCCTGCTGGTCCTGGCGGCGGTGCCGCTCTACGCGTACCGCGGCCCCGACGCGCTCGACGACCAGGCCTGGGGCGGCCTCGTCATGTGGGGCTGGGGTGGCCTGATCGACCTCGGCACCGTGCTCCTCGTGCTGGGCCGTACCCTCGCCGCCGCTTCCTTGACCGCCCCGGCGCGCTCAGCGAGAATGAATCGGTTCGACGCATGACCGGAGCAACTCTCATTCGGGTGACTGATCTCGGCCGCGTCTTCGGCGCGCGCCGCGCCCTCGACGGCGTCACGCTCGACGTGCGTGAGGGCGAGGCCGTCGCGCTGCTCGGCGCCAACGGCGCCGGCAAGACGACGCTGCTCCGCGTCCTCGCGACGCTGCTGCGCCCGACGCGCGGGACCGCGTCGGTCGCCGGTCACGACGTGGCCGGGGCGCCCGAGGCCGTGCGCCGCGAGATCGGCGTGGTCGCGCACGGCGCGTGGGTCTACGAGGACCTCACCGCCCTCGAGAACGTCCGCTTCTGGGCCACGATGTGGGGCCGGCCCGCCGGCGCGGACGAGCTGCGCGAGGCGCTCGCGCAGGTCGAGCTCGAGCGCGTCGCCGACGCGCGGGTGCGGACCTTCTCCGAGGGGATGAGGCGCCGTCTCGCGCTGGCGCGGCTGGCGCTCCTCCGCCCCCGGGTGCTGCTCCTCGACGAGCCCTTCGCGGGCCTCGACCAGCGCGCCAAGAAATGGCTCGAGGCGCACCTCGAGTCGGTGAAGGCGCGCGGCGGCGCGCTGCTGCTCGCCACGCACAGCTTCGGCCGCGAGCTCGCGGTCGCCGACCGGATCGCGATCCTCGCCGGCGGTCGCGTCGCGCTCGACACGCCCCGCGCGACGCTCGCCGCGGACGACGTGCAGCGGCTCTACGCGCTCCACGCGGAGGAGGAGCCGTGACCTGGGCGCGGCGGGCACTCGCGGTGGCGTGGAAGGATCTCCTGATCGAGCGGCGGTCGAAGGAGACGCTGAACGCGCTCCTCTTCTTCTCGCTGCTGCTCCTGTTCGTGTTCCAGTTCACGCTCGGGCCGGACCGGGAGCGGCTGCACGCGGTCCTGCCCGGCGTGCTGTGGCTCGGCTTCGTCCTCGCGGCGCTGCTCGGGCTCGGCCGGACCTTCCTCGTCGAGCGCGAGCACGACTGCTGGGAAGGGCTCCTGCTGGCGCCCGGCGACAAGTCGGCGATCTACCTCGGCAAGCTCGCCTCGGCTTTGGCGCTGATGCTCACCGTCGAGGCGCTCGTGCTCTGCCTCTTCGCGGTCTTCTTCAACGTCGACATCTGGGGGGTCTTGCCCGGGCTCGCGCTGGTGCTCGGGCTCGGCACGCTGGGACTCGCGTCGGTGGGCACGCTCTTCGCCGCGATGACCTCGCAGATGCGCGCGCGCGAGCTCCTCTTCCCCGTCTTGCTGTTGCCGGTGCAGGTGCCCGTGCTGCTCGGCACGGTGAAGTCGACCGAGGCGCTGCTCCTCGGCGACCCGCTGAGCACGGTGTCCCACTGGCTCGGCCTGCTCGCCGCGGCCGACGCGATCTACCTCGTCGCCGCCATCCTGACCTTCGACGTCGTGCTCGAGGGGTGACACGCACGTGATGCGGGTGAGACGCACGTGATGCGGGTGAGGGCGGTCGTGATGCGGATGAGACGCACGTGATGCGCGCGCTCGGCTGGCTCGCCGCGCTCGGCGTCGCCGTCGGTTTCGCCGCCGCGCTCGGCTGGGCGCCCCGCGAGGTGACGCAGGGCGAGGTACAGCGCATCATGTACGTGCACGTCCCGGCGTTCCTCGCCGCGTACGCGGCGTTTTTCGTGGTGCTCGTCGCGTCGATCGTCTATCTCGTGGGGCGCGGCGCCGGGGCGGACCGCCTGGCGCACGCCGCGGCGGAGACGGGCACGCTCTTCCTCGCCATCAACATCGCGACGGGCTCGATCTGGGGCAAGCCGACCTGGGGAACGTGGTGGACGTGGGACGCCCGCATCACCAGCGTCTCGATCGTGTTCGTGATGTTCGTCGGCTACCTCCTGCTCCGCCGCGCCGTGGACGACCCCGAGCGCGGGGCCCGCTACGGAGCGGTGCTCGGGATCGTCGCGGCGCTCAACATCCCCCTCGTCCACTTCTCGGTGGTCTGGTGGCGGACCCTCCATCAGCCGCCCTCGCTGCTCCGGCCGGGCGGCTCGACCGCGATGCCCCGCGTGATCCTCGCCGTGCTGCTCGTCAACTTCGCGGGCTTCGCGCTGACCGGCGCCTGGTTCATCGCCAAGCGCTGGCGGCTGCTCCGCGCCGAAGCGGAGGCCCTCGCGTGATGCCGGACAACTGGGGCTTCGTGGCCGCCGCGTACGTGCTCGCCGCGCTGATCCTCGGCGGCTACTGGCGACGCCTGGTCCGCCGCGAGCGCGAGCTCGCGGGGCTCCTGGCCGGGCGCAGGAGGGACGCGTGAAGGCGAAATTCCTCGTCGGCGGCCTCGTGATCGCCGCGGCGCTCGCCTACATGATCTGGGCGGGCGTGACCCAGTCCGCCGTCTACTTCGTCACGCCGACCGAGCTCCAGGCCGCGCCCGTCGCGGGCAAGGCGTACCGGCTCGGGGGCATGGTCGCGGCGGGCTCGCTGCGCTGGGATCCGAAGACGCTCGACCTCGCCTTCACGCTCTCCGACGGCAAGGCCACGGTCCCGGTCCGCCACACGGGCACGCCGCCCGATCTCTTCGGCGAGGGGCGCGGCGCCGTCGTCGAGGGCAGCTGGACCCGGGACGGGTATTTCAAGGCGTCCCTGATCCTCGCCAAGCATTCGGAGGAATACCAGGCACCCCACGACGCGAAGGAAGCCCACGAGTCGATCAAGACGCTCAGGGACGCCGGCCGATGATCCCGGAGATCGGCGCCGGCGTGCTGTGGGTGGCGCTCGCCCTCGCCCTCTGGGGCGCCGTCGCCGCCGTCGCGGGCGCCCGCACGGGCCGTCCCGCCCTCGTGGCCTCCGCGCAGCACGCGGCGCTCGGGATCTTCGTGCTGGTCACGGGCACGCTGCTGCTGCTCGCGGTCGCGTTCCTCCGCTTCGACTTTTCGCTGCGCTACGTCGCGAGCAACACGGACCTCGGCACGCCCTTTTACTACCGGCTCACCGCCGTGTGGGGCGCGCTCGAGGGGTCGATCATGCTGTGGACGTGGATGGTCGCGCTCTACACGCTGCTCGTGGTCGTGCGCCACCGCGCCTCCGCGCGGGAGCTCTACCCATGGGTGCTCGCGGTCATGCTCGGCGTGCAGGCCTTCTTCCTGCTGGTGATGAGCGTGCCCGCGCCGGTGTTCGAGCGGCTCAGCCCCGTGCCCCCCGACGGCCGCGGGCTCAATCCGCTGCTCCTGGACGCGGGCATGATCACGCACCCCGTCGCCCTCTACCTCGGCTTCACCGGCTTCACCGTGCCTTTCGCCTTCGCGATGGCCGCGCTCGTCACCGGGCGCATCGGCGACTTCTGGATCACCGCGACCCGCCGATGGACGATCATCGCCTGGTACTTCCTCTCGCTCGGCCTCCTGATCGGAGGCTGGTGGAGCTACCACGTGCTCGGCTGGGGGGGCTACTGGGCGTGGGACCCGGTCGAGAACGCGGCCTTCATGCCCTGGCTCACCGGCACGGCGCTCCTGCACTCGGTGATGATCCAGGAGCGGCGCCGGATGCTCCGGCTGTGGAACCTGGCGCTCGTGATCCTCACCTTCGGGCTCACGCTCTTCGGAACGTTCCTCACGCGCTCGGGCGTCATCGCGTCGGTGCACGCCTTCACGCAGGGCTCGATCGGCGTCTTCTTCCTTTCGTTCCTGACCCTGGTCCTCCTGAGCGCGCTGGTGCTCCTGGCGTGGCGCTGGGAGACGCTCGGCGCCCAGGGCGAGCTCGACTCGATCGTCTCCCGCGAGTCGGCGTTCCTGCTCAACAATGTCTTCCTGGTCGCCGCCGCCTTCACCGTCTTCTTCGGCACCGTCTTCCCGCTCCTGTCCGAGGCGGTCCGGGGCGTCAAGGTCTCGGTGGGCGCCCCGTTCTTCAACCACGTCAACATCCCGCTGTTCCTCTCGCTGATCTTCCTGATGGGCGTGGGGCCGCTGATCGCCTGGCGGCGCGCCTCGTGGGAGAACCTCCGCCGCAACTTCCTCTGGCCCGTCGTGCTCGGCATCAGCGCCGCCGCCGTCGTCTTCGCGCTCGGTGTCCGGTCGACCCTCGCCGTGCTCGTCTTCGCCCTGACGGCGTTCGTCGCGACCACGATCACCGTGGATCTCGTGCGCGCGACGGGCGCGCGACGGGCGATGGGCGAAGGCGCCGTCCGCGCGCTCGGCGGCCTCCTCGTGCGCCACAACCGGCGGTACGGGGGGTTCGGCGTCCACCTGGGCATCCTCATCATCATGCTCGGCGTGATGGGCTCGCAGGCCTGGTCCGTCCAGACCGAGACGACGCTCAAGCGGGGCGAGCACGTCGAGCTCGCCGGCTACAAGGCGCGCTTCGAGGAGCTCCGGGAGAGCCGGGAGTCGAACCACTTCAAGGTCACGGCTAGATTCAGCGTGTCCAACGGCCGCGCGTCGGCGACCGTCCTCGAGCCGGCGAAGAAGTTCTACAAGCGCGAGCAGGCGCCCATCGCCTACGTGGACTACCGGCTCGGCTTCGTCGAGGATCTGTACCTCGTCCTGGGCGACTTCGCGAACGACGGCACGCAAGCCACCGTCAAGTTCCAGGTCAACCGCTGCGTCTCCTGGATCTGGCTCGGCGGCTTCGTCCTCACGCTCGGCGCGCTGCTCGCGATCCTCCCGGAGCGCCGGCGGGCCGCGTGAGCCGGCTCTGGCGGTGGATGATCCCGCTCGCCGCGGTGCCCGTGCTGGCGCTGCTCGCCTACGGCTTCCGAACGAATCCGCACGACATTCCCTCCCCCCTCCTCGGGCGCCCGGCGCCGGCGCTGGTCCTCACGACGCTCGACGGCAAGCCCGTGAGCCTCGAGGCGGAGCGCGGCAAGGTCGTCGTCGTCAACTTCTGGGCGTCGTGGTGCTACCCGGCGTGCTACGAGGAGGCGCCGGTGCTGGAGCGCGGCTGGCGCGCGTATCGCGACCGGGGCGTCGCCGTGCTCGGTGTGGACATCCAGGACAAGGACGAGGCGGCGCGCAAGTTCATCGGCGACTTCGCGCTGACCTTCCCGAACGCCCGCGACCTCACGGGCAAGGTCTCGGTGGAGTGGGGCGTCTACGGCGTGCCCGAGACGTTCTTCGTGGACCGCGCCGGCCGCATCCGGTCCAAGCACGTCGGCGCGGTGACCGAGGAGGTCTTCCGCGCCACCGTGGGTCCGCTGCTCGCGGAGGAGCGCCGGTGAGGCGCGCCGCGCTGACGGCCCTCGTCCTGCTCGCCGCGGTGACGCTGGCGGACGCCGCGCCCGTGAGCGAGCAGACGGTCCACGACGTGGCTTCCGAGCTCCGCTGCGTGGTCTGCCAGAACCTTTCCGTCGCCGACTCGCCCTCGGAGATGGCTGCGCAGATGCGCGCGATCGTGCGCGAGCGGCTGGAGCGCGGCGACTCGCCCGCCGAGGTGCGCCAGTACTTCGTCGAGCGCTACGGCGAGTGGATCCTCCTCTCTCCGCGGCCCGGCGGCTTCAACCTCCTCGTGTGGCTCTTCCCGGCCGTCGCCGTGCTCGTCGGGCTCGTGGTCGTCGCCGTGCAGGTCCGGCGCTGGACCCGCCGGCGGCCCGGGCCCGCGGCGCCGGTGGATCACGCGATGAGCGAGCGGATCCGCCGCGAGATGGAACAGGCCGAGTGACCCTCCTCGTCGCCCTCGTCCTCGGCGTGCCCGCCCTGGCGTGGATCCTGTGGCCGATCGTACGGCGCGGGGACGACGGCACGCCGGTCTTGCGGCTGGCACCCGACGCGCGCGAGGGGCTGCGGGAGGACAAGCGGGCGGCGCTCCGCGCGCTCCGCGAGCTCGAGTTCGAGCACGGCGCCGGGCACGTCTCCGACGCCGACTACGCGGAGCTCCGCGCGCGCTACGAAAGCGAGGCGGCGGCGATTCTCACGGAGCTGGATCGCCTGGGCGAGCCGCCGACGGCGCCGAGCCGGCCGGCGCCGGAGGCCGCGGCCGGCGCGTCGCGCTCGGCGTGGCGTCATCCGCTGGCGCTGGCAGGATCGGCGGCGGCGCTGGTCTTCTTCGGGGTCGCCCTGGGCGTTCTCGTCGTGCGGTACACGGAGCCCGACCAGAGCCGCGGAGCGCCGGGCATGGGCATGGCGGGAGCGGGGATGCCCGGCGCGGGCGACGCGCCGAGCATGGCCAACGCGCCGCGGGGGCCGGTCACCCCCGAGATGCTCCAGGGTATGCTCCAGGCCGCCCGCCAGAGTCTCTTCGCGGGGCGTCTCAACGAGGCGATCGCCGCGTACCAGGCCGTCCTCAAG
>WNGG01006233.1_pt1 | contig 13270 bp, 10 predicted proteins | sample 5400661 | NCBI WGS metagenome assembly WNGG01 (sample SAMN13153372, study PRJNA577476) | soil metagenome | isolation source: 100 cm soil or saprolite under Garry oak tree replicate 1 | place: USA:California | collected 2016-06-15
CCTGGGCTCCAAGCTACGACGGCTTCTGCTCCCTCGTCGTGTCCCGCTCGGCTTTCCGATCCTTGGCCGGCCGGTCCGCGGGGCGGCGCCGTTCCGGCTGCTGGCGTTTCGGCTCGGCTCGTCCGGCCGCAGGGGGGCGAGCGGGGACAGCTCGCTCTGACGGGTCCGGGGTGGGAGCGGGGGAAGGCTTGTTCTCGCGCGGCGGCGATGTGGGCCGCGCCGCGCGGTCCGGCCGGTCGGAGCGACCGGGGGAAGGGAACGTCGCACGCGGGGCGGGGCTGACCGTAGGCACCGGTGCGGCGGGGGCGGGCGCGTGGCCAGGGGCGGGCCGTGCGGCATCAGGTTGTGCTGGGCGACTCCGGTCGTCCGGGAGCGTAGTCACGCTGGGCATGGCCGCGCGCGAGGGCGGGAGCCCTTCGCGAGCGGGCTGCAGCGCCTGTGCCGGACCCTGCGAGCGCGTCGCCGGGACCGCCGGTCGCACCAGTAGCCTCGCGCTCGCGTCCGGCGAGCGGGCGCGCAAGGTGGTGAGGGTCGCGTCGTCGAGCGGCCGGCCCGGACGGGCGCGCAACGCCTGCTCGCGACTCGCGAACGGCAGCGGGGGCGGTGGCGGCTGCCGGTGCACCACCACCTCGCGCGTCGTGACCGCCGCCGGCGGCCGTCGCACCTCGACCATCGCCGGCTGCCCCAGGACACTCTGCCGATCCGGCACGATCTGCGCGGTGCTGCCGACAACGCGCGCCTGCTCGAGTCGGTCGCGCGGAACGGCGATCACGCTCCGGTTCACCGGCCGCGACCCGACGAACGTTTCGTGCGACACGACCGTCACCGCGTCCGGGGCCCCTCGGTTGCGATAGTTGATGTTCGTGACATTGACGTTCGTCACCTGGATGTTTGTGACGGTGACGTTGGTCACATTCACGTTGCGGATATAGGTGTTGCTCACGTGATACGGGGGCACGTAGGGCTCTTCCGGGGCGAGCGGGAACCAGGCCACGCCGCCTCCGCCGCCCGCCCCGATGGCGACGCTCCAGTTATGCCCGCCGACGAATACCACGAGCGCCGGCGCGTACACCGGCCGCGCCACCACGTGGCCGGGCACCCAGGCCCAGCCGCTGCCCACGTAGACCCAACGGCCATAGTGGAACGGCGCGAAGCCCCAAGCGGCATCGTCGATCCACGTCCAGCCCCACGGTTCCACCCAGGCCCAATGGCCGTAGCGGTACGGCGCCCAGCCCGTCGCCACGGTACGGGGCACCCACACCACGCCGTAGTCCGGGGTTTGACGCCAGTCGCCGTTGTCATCCAGGTCCTCGTAGCCGATCACGCGGCGCGAGACGTAGCGCGCCGAGCGCGAGTCGTCCCAGCGGCGGTCGCGAGCGGCGCACCAGTCCTCCCAGTCGTCCGAGCGGATCGCGTCGCGCACGTCGTAGCTCGGGGAGGCGCCGCCCGATACCACCGCTGTCTGCTCCCGGTGCAGGGAGAAGGCGGAGCCCGCGGCGGTGACCTCGGCTTCGCCGCGTCGCACCGTGACCGACGTCGGGTCGCCGGTGGAATCGACGTCCACGCGATACACGCCCGGGCGCAGCAGCGCTATGGCACCGGTTGGTGTATCAATCTCGAGGCTTTCGTTCTCGCTCAGGTCGCGCACGCGCACGTTGAGCGACCCTTGCGACAGACGTACTTGCACGGTCCCATCGTCGAGCGCCAGGAACCCGAACGCGCTCTGCGGGGCAAGCCGGAAGGCGGTGGAGCCGACCGTGATCTCCGCTTTGCCATCCGCGTCGGTCCAGAGATGATCCCCGCTGTGCAGCGGGTAGTTGACCGTCGCTGCAGCCCAGTCGTCCACGTCGCCCGGGCGGAAGGAGACCGATCCCGCGAGGTAGCTCAGCCGCCCCACCCGACTCGGAGGGTCGGCCTCGGGACGATCACTTCCCTGGAAGGCGGGAAAAGCGCCAAACAGCAAGAGTGCGGTGAGCGAGCCTGCAGTGCGCATGATCGTCTCCTGGAGATGTAGCCCGCCTACGATAAGGCCCCGTTCCCCCGCGACCAAATGGCGGTTCCAAGGGGGGACCCTGGGGACGGGGGCTCCGTTAAGGGACCCGGCCCGGCCGGGGAGGGTGACCGTGTGACCATAAGGGGTCGAGCGCGGTCATCTTCAGATGGCCTCTCTTTCACCTACCCGGCGGCGGCTGTTGTGGATCGGCTGCCTCGTTCCATTCCTCGGCTCCATCGCGCTCATGACGTGGTACTGGCCCGGGGCCCTGCCGCAGGACAGCTCGAGCGGCGTCTGGACCGCCCTCGCCCAAGACTTCGCCAAGGGCGTGTTCTACCGGCCCACCGTCAGCGCGTTTGGGTTCGGCGGCACGCGCTATATGCCGCTGTTCTTCGTGCTGCACGGCGCCCTGATCCGCTTGGCGCTCGACCCCGTCACGGCCGGGATCGTCCTGACGGTGGTTACGATGCTGTTGTGCGACGTCGGTCTGTGGCTGGTCTTGTGCGAGCTGGGAGTGGATTGGACCGTTGCCTTACCACTCGCGCTCCTGCCGCACGCGGCTGTGTCGTTTCAGCTGCTCTCCCTGCAGGTGAAAGGTGACTTTCTCGCCGCGGCCCTGAGCCTGTGGGGGATGTGGTGCGGGCTCAGGTACGCGCGGTACCGCGCCACGCCATGGCTCGTCGCATGCGTGCTCGCGTTTCTCGGCGCCTTCCTCACCAAGTTCACCGCCCTGGCGGGCGCGGCGCTCGTCTGCAGCTGGCTCTGGTCGCGTCGCGACCGGCGCGCCGCGCTCACGCTCGGTGGCATGCTGGCACTGCTGGCCGGCGCGTCGCTCGCCGTCATCTACTGGGCGAGCGACGAGCGCGTGCTGCCGGCATTCAGCGCGGCGGCCGCGGGGGGGATGCATCCCGCGTACACGCTGGGCGCGCCGCTGTGGCTGCTCCTCGTGGCGGTGCAGGATCCTGTCTTTCTGATCGTCGTCGCGGCAGCGGCGGTGTACGCGATCGGCGCGACGCGTGCGCGGGCATGGAGTCTCCCGGTCGCGTATTTCCTGCTCACCGCCGCGATGACCGTCGTCATCTTCACATCTCCGGGGGCCGACACGAACCATTTCCTGGATCTCTTGGCCGCGTCGGTCCTCGTGTTCGGCGAGCGGCTCACGCACGAGGCCGAGCGCGCGCGGCTCGCCCTGGCCGTTCCCCTCGTGCTCGCCGTCTTGAGCGCGGTCACCTGGCTTCCCGGCATGATTTCCATCAGGTCGCTGATCGAGAAGGGTGGAAAGCCCGAGCGCCGGGCGGTCGCCGCCCTGGCGGCGCGGCTCGGGCCTGATGCGCACGACCTGCTGAGCGAGAATCCGATCCTCCCGGTGCTGCTGGGCGAGCGGCCCCGCGTACTCGACCCGTTCACGCTGCGGCTGGTCGCGCGGCAGCAGCCGGCAGCCGGGGCGGACTTCAACGCGCGGCTGGCGCATCGGGAGTTCGGGGCGGTGGTGCTGGTCGACTTCACCGGGTCGGACCGGGCGCACATCGCCAGCGCACTGCGCGCCTGCACCGCGAGCGACGGGGAGCGCTGCTATGGCGACGTGCTGTTTCCTCCGGGATTCCTCGAGCGGCTCGACCGGAGCTACGTGCTGAGCTTCGTCGAGCACCCGTTCGTTGTGTACGAGCGGCGGGCGGGCAGCCGGGCTCCCCTGGGTGGACTGGTGGGGCAGTGACGGTCGGGCGGGATGGACCGACCGTCGTCACGCATTAAGTTGTTCGGACGACTGCCGCGCCCGTAGCTCAGGTGGATAGAGCAGCAGCCTTCTAAGACAAAACGCGCAAGGGGGAGCACGGTGACATGCTCCCCCTTCGTGCGTCTTCGTGCTCAGACTCCCCCATCGTCCGACATCGACCGGCAAACAATGGCAAACGGATTTCCGACCGCGGCGGTCAGGATGTTGACGTAGATCACAGGTTGAGCTGCCGCGACGTCATAGCTTGAGGACGCAAAGCACGCTGCCTCAAAGCAAAGCCGTCGAAAGACGGTGACGCAAAGTTACGGGACTACCGCGACACCAGTCGCTATGTCCGCCGGGCCGCCAGCGATTCGACTCACGGTCGAATGCGGCGGTCCTTTTTTTTGCGCCCGAAAGGAAGTGCCCATGACGTTCAAGCATAAGCTGTCCGTCCGCTTGGCCTTGCTGAAGGATGCGCTGGCGCGCGTCTGGCCTCAACTTCTCGCATTTTTGCTGCCCCAGCTCCCTCAATTCGTCGAAGGTATCTGCCTCGCGTTTCTCGTCGCGCTGAGGCGCGCCCTGGACTTCAGGTGGTTGTCTCTCGAAGCTGGCGACCACCGTTGTCGATACCACATCACACTCCCCAACGGCAGGCGCATGCGCGACCGGCATCCGTGTCGGGATTTCCGCGTGCCGGGGACTCGGTGGAAGGTCCGCGTGGCGCTCCTCTTCGTGCACAAGGTTCTCTAGGAGCCGCCCGCTTTCCTGAGCCACGTGGCAAGAAATCGCGCAACGGCTGCTCCAGCGACGCCGCGCCCCCGGATCGCCTGGAGATGCGTCCGATCAGCGTCGCTTCGCCCTGCCCGGTGGGCAACCAGCTGCTGCGGTTGTGCTCAGCAATGGCCAGCTCGCCGATGCTGACGAGACGAAGTAGATAGTCCGCGTGCGCAGCCGTAAGCGGCAGGTTATACGTTGGGTTCGGTGCCATCAGCTCCAGTCCCTCATGAGTGTGTCCAGCGCAGCGAGGCACTGCTCCACGTAGGCCACGGCCTGCCGTAACTGCCCTTCTATAGCAGGCCGTTCGTCCCATTGTATCGACAGCCCGCCCCCTTTGAAGAGCCGGTTGAGAATGTCGGCAGCCGCGTAGTAGGCGTCCCGCGCCGTTCCCACCGCGCGCTCGGTTCGACGCGAGGCGTCGGGCCGCAGGTCGACGATCTCTTTGAGCGCCGCCTCAGTCACGTCGAAGCCGCGGATCACTTTGCTGGCCCACGTAGTCAGGTCATCGAGCTTGTTGAGGCCCGTCGGCCAGTCCTCGAAGCTCGCGGCGAGCGTCCGCCGCAGCGCCCGTGCCTTATCTGCGATCCGCTTATCCACGGCCGTCGGCGGCGCCGCCAATTCGACGAGCAGTTTCGCCCACACAGGCTTGATCCGATAGCGCCCGTACGCCTTGCCCTTCTCTTTCACTTCCAGGAGACCGGTCTCGGCGATGATCGTCAATAACATGTCCGCGTCGTGAGCGCTAACGGCTTGTCCTTGTTCGTTCAAGAACTGTCGGAGTTGAGGGGCATCGCAGTCGCCGACCTGGACCACGTAGTGCAAGACGACTTCCTGTTGTGGGTTGAGCTTTGCGATCTGCTTCTCAAACTGCGGGCGCCGCAACTCGATCTCCGGGTCGATGGAGGGGGTTCCCGCCTTGTGGTTCACAACGTCACCCGGCCGCGCGGGGAGGGCGCCCACGATGTCGTCATCGCGCTGAGTGATGACGTCCAATAGCTTCGCCGCGACGTCACTCATGCCATCGCTCGTCCTCACAGCCAACTTGTCAGCGAGGGAAGGCGCCGCGCGGCGCACGCCCTCGGCGTCGATCTCGTGCCAGACCGGCAGGACCACTTTCCGCCCCTCCACCTCTCGGGCCGTGAGGCCGTCCAGCTCCTTCTGCGGCCACTCCTTTCTGAAGAAATTGGGGGAGAGGATCACCACGCCGTAGCGGCAGCTCGCCAACCCGCGTTCGATCGACCGCCTCAGGCTATCTCCCACCTTCAGGGCGAAGTCGTCGTACCAAACTTCGACGCTCTCTTGGAGAGCCTCGGCCAATGGGCGAGCCACGGCCTCCTTGTCCTCGTACGCGTAGGCGATAAAGACGTCGTACCGTTTCGGCTTTACCTGCTTGGGCCTCTGCCGCGGCACCGGTGCGGACTGCGCCTTAAAGCGCGCGAAGGCGGCAGCCCGTTCTCGCTCCTCGACTTCCTTGGTTACATCGAAGAATTCTTGCAGCGAGCCCACGTCCTTCAGCAAGCGCGCCAGCGGTCCTGGGGGTGAAGCTCGGCCAGGCGGGCAACGGCGGTTGGATAATCTGCGTCCAAAGCTCGCTGAAGTCGGGCAGCATCAGACCGACCCGGCGTGCGTCGGATTCCGAGTACCCAAGCTGCGACACGAAGTCACCTGCTGACACGGTGACGGCAGCGCCTTTCGCATCGCGGTACCTGTTCGCGGAGTGTCGAACGGCCCCGAGGAACCGCTCCACGTCGTCCTCTGCGCCGCGGCAGTGGGGAAACGCAGGGAGGCGGAGTCGGCAGACGCCCCCGGGGTCATAGTAAGAGTCGCAGACGACCTTGTCGCGCCCGATCGCGATTGCGACCCGCTGCAACCCACCGAGCGGGTCTAGCTGATCCTCTAGATCGATCTCCAGTTGGCGCATGGGGGGCCACGCGGCGTGTTTCCGGAAGTGGTCGTAGACCGCCTGGAGTAGGAATTCGTGCTTCGGATCGAGCGTGCCGTTCACGCACCAGAAGATAACAGCGCGAGGGCGCGATCCGGCGACCGCGCCCAACTTCGCCTCAACCGAACTGGTAAGAAACGTTCAGAACCCAAATCAGAAAAGCAATCAAGGCACTGATGGCGAGATACACGCCGATAGCTTCGAGTGCCCCTCTGCGCACCCCGTTTGTAATGATGGTTTGGAGCTTGATATCCTCCGGGCTCAAGGATGGCGCGTCTTGCCTCCGGGCTAGCCGCTGCCTTACGGCAAATCCGAGGAGCGCCAAGAGGACGAGCAGTAACGCGATCCCGACCATAGCTAGCCTCTCCTTCCACGTTCGACATCAATCTTGCGCTACGCCCCAGCGCTTACAGGCTCGGAACGTTACACGATGAGGGGGTTCCGACTTTTCTGTTAGGGTGTTTTTGCGGCATGGTGCTGCGGATTCGCGACACACGGGGCGCTGGAGCAGTTGACCGACGAGCCGGCGACCGTACGTTTGTGGCGCGTGGGTCCACGGGAGGAATAGGCAATGGCATTCTTACAGGAGACCCCCCGGTCGCTGCGAGCCTATCTGCTGCTCGTGGGCGCCCTCGGGACCGTCGGGCAGGTCTACCGACTTCTGGCGCCGGAGGGAGGCCCGTTCACACGCCTTCTCGCGCTCATCGGGCTCGCGATCAGCTTGGGCTACGTTTGGCTCGGGATTTCTTTCCGTTCGCTTCTTTCCGCAGCCCCCAGACGTATCGAGCAGCTCCTCATTGCTGGCGCTGCGTATTCAATCCTGCTCGCTGTCATCGTGGGCGTGCTGTCACCGAAACCCGAGGAACGTGGGGGCGCGCTGGCGCAAGGTCTCGTCGGGTTGCTTATCACGCTCTACCTTCTTAGGAACGTGCGACGGCTGGCTCGCGAAGCCGCAGGAGCCAACACCGCGGCAACGGGGAAGGAACGACTGACGCCATGACGTTGTTTCGTCCGCCGCGGCGCGTGGTGATCCGCCTGTCGAACGGCGTGGAGATCGTGACGCACGAGGGATCGGGCTAGCAGCCGTGTGCTCAAGTGGACCCGTCTCCCTGATACGGATGCGCCCGAGATCGTGCCGCCTGGGGCAGACTAGCCCGGCTTTGCGCCGGACGCAGGAATGCGCGGCAACCGTTCTTCTCCTCGCCAGTCCGCGATCACGTCGTCCAGTTCGAGGATGCATCCGGCCAGTTGTAATGCGACCTTCTGGACGATGGCGTCCACCGCCAGACCCAACCCCAGTTCTCTGAACCCCTCATACGGCCCGGCGGTCCTGTCGTCTTGGTGAAACGTGTAGCCGTTCAACCAAGTCTCAAAGAACTCCTCGTGCGGTACGATCTTGTCTCCGATGCGGCACTCCATTCCTTCCCCGCGTAAGACCAACTGGTAGGCGTCGCGCACCTTGACCGCCTGCTTTCGGACTTGGTCATCGCCGTAGCGCGCCACGATGTTGTGGACCCTGTAGAAGAACGCGGGCTCTTTCTCCTGATAGACCTTACGCACGCTCACGCAGAGCGACCGGAACGACTCTGCCGGAAGGAGGTCGATTCCGACTTTCACATCGTCACCGACCGGAATGATCCAGTGCTTGATCGTTTGTCCGTTGGCCACGATGGATGACTCCCGCACCTCTCGCGCGACGGTGCGGAACGTGGCGAGGCTGCGCTGTTCCCAATCTTCCATTGTTACGAAACTACTACCCACTCAGAACCCGAGGTACTCCGTGCTCCCAGCGATGGTCGCCGCCTCGGCCCCCACGGCGAGGCCCATCACAACGTTCGTCCAGCCGGTCCGGCGAGCGGCCGAGCCGCGAGCGCAGTTGCTTCTTCGGCCCGATCTGCACGGCGCCCTGACCGCTGATCGTGTAGCGGGTCGCAAGTGCTTCCTCGCGTAACAGCGGGTCGTTGAGCAACGCCACGGACCGGTCGCGGACAAGCCGCTTCACTTGCATGTAGGACCACGCGCGTAGGTTTGCGAACCGCGCGCCTTCCTCGCTGGGCGCCTTGCCGGCGAAGTCGAACTGCTCGACGTCCCAATGCATCTCCCGCAAGCGATCGACGATCCCGAGGCCCAGCGCCGCGCCGGTCGTGTCGACGACGACCTTCCCATCGACCTGACCCAACGCGAGCGGATCCTGAAGGCCGGCGGATCGCCGCGCTTCCGCGTGCCGAACTCTAGCGCCCGGCGTTGATCCGATTCGCCAGCGCGATGAGGTCGTAGCGTTCCCACGTCCCGATGGACTGCACCACCGGGCTGGCACTAGGGTGATGCCCTCGTGCGGCGCGTCTACGGGCACCTAGGCCCGGTGTGCCATCGAGCCAAGGTGGTCGAGTATCCGGTCGAGCGGTTGACCTTGAAGGCCGGCAAGCGGATGTTTGCCGTACGCTCGGTTGCCGTTGCTACGGCAACTAAGTTGTTCTGGCGCCCGTAGCTCAGGTGGATAGAGCAGCAGCCTTCTAAGCTGTTGGTCGGAGGTTCGAATCCTCCCGGGCGCACTACCCCGCCGTGCAACCCCCCGTCTTACCGGTTGCCCCCCCAAACGCCCCCCGCGCGCGGCTCCAGCCGGTCGAGCGCGAACCGCAGCCGGAACAGCGCCGCGTCCAGATCGCGACGGTGCTCGTCGTCCAGCTGGTGCGAGTCGGCCACGTGCTCGATGAGCTGCAGGGCGTTGCGGATGTGCTCGGCCGCCGACTCTTCCCCCCGGCGCTCTGGCCCGGTGCGACGTTCGTCGCCGCGGCGGTCCGGGTTCCTGCGCCGGTCCGAGCCGGAGCGCCGCTCGACGGTGACGAGCGCGAGCATGTGGCGGCGGTCGCCGTTGCGCCGCTCCGTCCCGCGGCGGCGGTCCGGCGGGGCGCGCCGATCGGTAGGCGAGGCTTCTTTGCGGCGGGAGAAGAGCACCCCCGAATCTGCCTCCGCTTCCGGTTCCCGGCCAGCGGGCGCTCTTCGGGATTCCCTTGGGGCGCTGCGCCCGGGTAGCGCCGGCGCCCGCCGGGCCGTATTTCTAGCCCACGCCTGGACTGTCACTCCGTCATCCTCCAGGAGGTAGCCCGTGGGATTGAATCGCGTCCTTCCACTGCTCGCAACTCTGTTCGTAACGAGCGCGCTCGCCGCCCAGCAGACCGGTACGGTCTCGGGGACCGTCGTGGCGGCCGGGTCAGCGACACCGCTGCCGGGTGCCAGCGTCGTGATCGTTGGGACCGCGCGCACCGTCCTCACCAACGAGAAGGGGCAGTATCACCTGAGCGTGCCTGCCGGGGCGCACACCGTGCGCGCGCGCCTCATCGGCTATGACGCGGCGGAGCAGCGGGTGACGGTCGCGGCGGGACAAACCGTGACCAGTGACTTCAAGCTCACGGCGTCGCCGCTCTCGCTGAACGAGGTGGTCGTCGTCGGCGCCCGCACCTCCCGCACCGCCACCGAGACGCCCGTGCCTGTGGACGTGATCTCGGCGCAGGAGATCGCCGCCAATGGCCAGACCGAGGTCAACCAGATCCTCGCCACCCTGGCGCCGTCGTTCAACGCCTCGCATCAGACCATCGCCGACGGCTCGGACCACATCAACCCGGCGAGCCTGCGCGGCCTCGGCCCCGACCAGGTGCTCGTCCTGGTGAACGGCAAGCGGCGCCACTCGAGCGCGCTGGTGCATGTGAACGGCACCTTCGGTCGCGGCACGGTGGGGGTGGACTTGAACGCGATCCCGACCGCGGCCATCGACCGGATCGAGGTGCTGCGGGACGGCGCCGCTGCCCAGTACGGGTCGGACGCGATCGCCGGCGTGATCAACATCGTCCTCAAGCAGCAGGCCGAGCACCTCGATCTTACCACGACGGCCGGCACGACGGCCGGCGGCACGAGCGTGTCGGACATCGGGAGCGCGCACGACGGCGACCAGATCAGGACCGAGGTCGACTACGGGTTCAAGGTCGGCGACCGCGGCTTCTTCAACGTCGCCGGCGAGTACCTGGACCGCGGCGCGACGAGCCGGGCGGCCCCGTACTCCAATAATGACATCTTCCGGGGCATCACGACGCAGACGGGCACGGACTCGGCGCTCGCCGTCAACGGTCTCACGCGCCAGGACTTCACCATCCGCCTCGGCCAGGCGGCCGCGACGGAAGGGATGGCCTTCTACAACACCGTCGTGCCGCTCAGCGAGAACGCCGAGTTCTACAGTTTCGGCGGCATCTCCCACCGTAACGGTGTGGCGGCCGGCTTCTACCGGTTACCGAGTCAGGAAGCTCGCGTCGTGCCGCAGCTCTATCCATTCGGGTTCCTCCCCGAGATTCGCACGATGCTCGACGACAACTCGGGCGTCGCCGGCGTGCGTGGCGGGCTCAACGGCTGGGACGTGGACTTCAGCGTCACGCACGGCACCAACGCGCTCCATTACTTCGTGGAGCACTCGGACAACGCGTCGATGGGGACCGCGAGCCCGACGACGTTCGACGCGGGCCAGCTCACATTCGGCCAGACCGTCGGCAACCTCGACCTCGTGCGGCCGCTGGGCGCCCGGGGCGGGTTTCGGTCGCTCTCGTTCGTGGCGGGCGGTGAGTTCCGCCGCGAGGAATACCGCATCGACGCCGGCGAGGTGGCGTCCTGGCAGCTCGGCAACGGCGGCAGCCAGCCGGGCATCGATTTCGACACGACCTCCACCGGCAGGCCGAAGGAATCCGGCTCCCAGGTGTTCCCCGGCTTCCAGCCGGCCAACGAGCTCGACCGCAGCCGCAACAGCGTGAGCGTCTACGGCGGTCTCGAGAGCCAGGTGAGCGAGCGCTTCCTGGTGGACGTCGGCGGCCGGCTCGAGAGTTACAGCGACTTCGGCCGCAGGTTCAACTGGAAGGTCGCCTCCCGCCTGGAGGTCGCGCCGCGGATCGCGGTGCGCGGCGCGGCGAGCACCGGGTTCCGTGCGCCCTCGCTCGCGCAGGTGTGGTTTAACAACGTGAGCAATCAGTTCGCCATCGACGCGACTGGCAACCTGGTCCTCAATCGGGTCCTCACGAGCAATAACCAAAGCCGGGTGACGAAAGCGTTTGGCATCCCGGACCTTGCCGAGGAGACGTCGGTGAACCTGAGCGCGGGGATCACCGCGCAGCCGCGCTCCAATGTGTCGCTCACGGCGGACTTCTATCGCATTACGATCGACGGCCGCATCGTGCTCACCAGCCAGTTCTCCTCGCTCGCCGCCACCGAGCCCAATGCGACGATCCGCGCCCGGATCGGGCAGATCCTCTCGCCGTTCCAGGCTCAGGGCGTGACCACGGCGCAGTTCTTCACCAACTCGGTGGACACGAAAACTGTAGGCGTGGACTTGGTCGCGTCGTACGCCACCGCGCTCGGCGGGGGGACGCTGAACCTGACTGGGTCGGCGACCTTCACGAAGACGGACGTGGAGCGCGTGAACGTGCCCCAGGCCATGGCCGACAGCTTCACGAGCGGCAATCTCGACACCGTCCGCGTGCGCATTCTTAACCCGGAGGATCGGAACCGGCTGGAAGACGCGCTGCCGCGCCAGAAGGGTTCGGTCCAAGCGCGCTGGCAGCGCGGGCGGTTCGGCGCGCTCGGGCGAGCGACGTACTATGGAGCGATCGAGTATCACAACCCGACCGGCCCGGCCAACGACGAGCACTTCGGCGCCAAGACCCTGTTCGATGCGGACGTGGGCTACCAGGTGAGCGCCGGTGTGCGACTCGCCGTGGGCGGGAGCAATATCTTCAACACCCTCCCGGACCAACAAACGAAGGCCACGAACATCAGCTTCGGCCGCTTCATCTACAGCCGCCGGGTCACGCAGTTCGGCATCAACGGTGGGTTCTATTATGCGCGCCTGCAGCTGAGCCTGTGACAGCGGGCGTCTTGACACCCTACGGCGTGCGTAGCATTTCGTAACAAGGAAGGAGCTTTCTGATCGTCGCTGGTTTTCGTGTGAAGACCCAACAGGAGCAGCGCCTATGACACGTCTCCCCTTGTACGTCGCGGTCACCCTGGGTCTCGCCGTCGTCGCGCGCCCGCTCGGCGCGCAAACTGGATCAGTGGAGGGGACCGTCACCGCCGCCGCGACCAATGAGCCCGTGGCCGGTGCCGAGGTCACCATCGCTGGCACCAACATCGGCGTGCGCACCGGTCCCGACGGCCGGTTCACGCTGGGCAACATCGCCGCGGGCCTGCGCGAGCTGCGCATTCTCGCCATCGGCTACCGCCTCGCCACGCTGCGGCTGACCATCACCGCCGACCAGGTCACCCAGGCCAACGCCCAGCTCACGCCCAGCGTCCTGCAGCTCGATGCCGTCGTGGTAACTGGGACGGCGGGGGTGGCGCGCGTCCGCGAGGTCGGCAACTCGATCGCGCAGGTGAACCTGTCGCAGGTGAAGGATCCCCCCGCCAACATGGACCAGCTGCTCCAGGCGCGGGCGCCCGGCCTGAGCGTGATGCAGACCAGCGGCATGGCCGGTGAGGGAGCGCAGATCCGGCTGCGCGGGGCGGTGAGCGTCAATCAGAGCAATCAGCCCATCATCTATATCGACGGGATCCGCGTGCGCAGTGAGGGGTATCGCCGCAACCGTCCGCCGTTCGACGACTCGAACGGCTTCCGCGGCGCCAACTATCAGGCGAGCCCGCTCAACGACATCAACCCCGCCGACATCGAGCGTGTCGAGGTCATCAAAGGCTCAGCGGCGAGCACGCTGTACGGCACTGAAGCCGCCGCGGGCGTCATCCAGGTCTTCACCAAGCACGGCAGCGGCGGGGCGCCGCGCTGGTCGTTCGAGACGGGGCAGGGCTTCGCGCA
>WNGG01006234.1_pt1 | contig 13270 bp, 10 predicted proteins | sample 5400661 | NCBI WGS metagenome assembly WNGG01 (sample SAMN13153372, study PRJNA577476) | soil metagenome | isolation source: 100 cm soil or saprolite under Garry oak tree replicate 1 | place: USA:California | collected 2016-06-15
TGACATTTCGGCCCCGATTCGAGGCGTCCTTGGAAAGCAAAACAATACAGAGGTGTTACTGGCAGAGGTAACAGGCGTTGATGTGCAGGGGCAGCACGTCTTAATGCACGATCGATCGGTCCCGTTTGACTACCTGATTCTGGCCACAGGGGTGCAGCACACCTATTTTGGTCACGATGAGTGGAGGCAATTTGCACCTGGACTCAAGACGCTACAGGATGCCACAGCAATCCGTCACAAGATCCTGCTCTCTTTCGAAGCAGCTGAACAGGAAAAGGACCCGGAGAAATGCCAGGCGCTGTTAACATTTATGATAGTTGGAGCCGGGCCGTCGGGGGTCGAAATGACCGGCGCTGTTGCAGAGCTGGCGCATAAGGCGTTAGTATCCGATTTTCGACATATCGACCCGGCATCGGCTCGTGTTCTCCTCGTCGAGGCCGGGCCGAGGATCCTGCCGACGTTTCCCGAGTCTCTTGCGAAAAAGGCCTGTGCCGCACTCACCCGGCTGGGTGTGGAAGTGCGGACGAATGCCGCGGTGGAAGCTGTCGATGAGCATGGGGTCGTGATTGCAGGAGAACATCTTGCTGCGAAGACCGTCGTTTGGATGGCAGGCGTACGAGGTTCTGTTGCCGGTAAGTGGCTTGGCGCTGAGCTGGATAGCGCTGGCCGTGTTAAGGTAACGAGGGACCTGAGCATAGGCGGGCATCCAAACATCTTTGTCATCGGAGATAATGCCAATGTCCTGCATAAAGGAAAGCCCCTTCCCGGGCTTGCTCCTGTTGCCATCCAGGAGGGCCGCTACGTCGCTTCGGTAATTGCCGACCAGGTCGTTGGCAAGGCAAAAAAAGGAGCGTTCCGTTATCGTGGCAGAGGAACGCTTGCGACGGTGGGACGCTCTTATGGAGTAGTAGCCATGGGAAAGGTGCGGCTGACGGGTTTTCTTGCGTGGGTTACGTGGCTTTTCGCCCACATCTTTTTCTTGATCGGGCATCGAAATCGTTTTATCGTCATGTTTCAGTGGGCGTTGGCATACTTTTCATTTAAACGCACTGCGCGGATTATCCTCTGGGATAATCCTTAATCTGCAATAGAGAGGAATATAGAGATGCAAATAGGAGTCACCTTTCCCCAGACCGAAATTGGCGCCGACCCCATAGTGATTCGCGACTACGCCCAGACCGTAGAAGGACTGGGCTATAACCACCTTGTCGCTTTTGACCACGTCCTTGGCGCAGATCCCACCCACCGCCCGGGTTGGCAGGGCTATACCTTTCGGCAAATGTTCCACGAGCCTTTTGTCCTCTTCGGCTACCTGGCAGCCTTGACACACCTGGAACTGGTCCCGGCTGTCATCATTCTCCCCCAGCGTCAGACGGCCCTGGTTGCCAAGCAGGCCGCCGAGGTGGATGTACTCACTGGCGGCAAACTGCGCATCGGCATAGGTGTGGGCTGGAACCCGGTGGAGTACGAAGCGTTGGGCATGAATTTCCACACAAGAGGGCGGGTAGTAGAGGAACAGATCGAAGTCATGCGCCTCCTCTGGAGTCAGGAGATCGTCAGCTACAAAGGCCAGTTTCATACCATCACCGAAGCTGGCCTCAACCCCCTTCCTGTGCGACGTTCCATTCCTATCTGGGTGGGTGGAAGAGCGGATGCAGCCTTGCGTCGTGCCGCACGTCTGGCTGACGGCTGGTTCCCGCAAGGGCGACCGGACGAACAGATGCGCGCGAGCATCGAGCGCCTGCGTGGCTATATTAGGGAAGCGGGACGTGACCCGGACACGGTGGGCATCGAGGCCCGTTTAAGCGCCGCGGACGGCGATCTCAATGAGTGGGTTCGCCAGACGGAGGGCTGGCGCAAGCTGGGGGCGACGCATATTTCCCTCAACACTATGGGTGCGGGGTTCAAGTCCCCTGAAGAGCACATTGAGGCTCTCCGCCGCTATAAACAGGCGGTTTCTGGCTGACTTAAATTGCTCCTATCCTGATGAAATCTGAAGCAAGTGCTGGTAGAGAGCAGGGCCCTGCTCTCTATTTCTGCTTTAGAATCTCTAGATCCCAGGCTTTGATGGCATTTTCTCGCAGCACAAACTTCTGTACCTTCCCGCTCCCGGTCAAAGGATAGGATGTAACGAATTGGAAGTAGCGCGGAATCTTCTGGTGGCTGATCTGCCCCTTGCAGTAGGTGCGTAACTCTCGTTCGCTGAGTTGCTCGCCTTGTTTAGGGATGACGACTGCTAGCAGCTCTTCACCAAAAAAGGCATCTGGCACGCCCACGACCTGTACGTCAGCCACCTTAGGGTGGCGAATGAGGAACTCCTCAATCTCACTTGGAAAAAGGTTCTCACCGCCACGAATGACCATGTCCTTGAGCCGACCCACAATCTTCACATAGCCCCGCCCATCCATCGTTGCCAGGTCACCCGTATGTAACCAGGCTTCTGCATCAATCGCCTCGGCTGTCTTCTCTGGCATCTTGTAGTAGCCAGCCATGACCAGATAGCCTCGACAGCAGAGTTCTCCACGCTCTCCAACAGGAATAACTGTTCCTGTTTCCGCATGGATGATCTTGACCTCGGTATATGGTAGCGGTATTCCCACCGTCGCTGCCTTCAGTTCAAATGGATCGTCTGAGAGCGTTGTTGTAATGCCGCACGTGGCCTCGGTCTGACCAAAGCCAATAAAAACATCTGCGCCCATTCGCTTTTTGACCTGCTCCATCAGGGCAACGGGGACAGGAGCACCACCAGTACCTATCAATTGTAGCGAAGAAAGATCATACGTGCTGGCATCAGGGTGCTGCATGATCGCTGTAATCATGGTGGGAGTTCCTGACACAAAGGTGCAGCGTTCACTACTGATGATGCGTAAGGCTTTCAAGGGATCAAAGGCCAGGAGGGGATGGAGTGAGCTGCCAAGGCAGAGAGAGGCGAGTGTTCCCGACACGCACCCCATGGCATGAAAGAATGGCACCAGTACCGCCATGACGGTATCTTGATTGGCTCCCCACCGCTTTGCCAGGAGACGTGCATTATTGATCAGACCATGATGTGTCAGCAGTGTCCCTTTAGGAAAGCCTGTTGTGCCGGACGTATAGATGATCATGGCTGGATCGAAAGGTCCGACGGAAATTTGTCGTTCGCTCAGTGCCACTTCGCTGATCTGTTTTCCACTCATGACCATCTCATCGAAGAGCAGCGGACGCCAGTCCTCGTGTTGCAGTCTATCAACAGGAGGGGTACCTAACAAGCACACAGAGCGCAGCAGAGGGAGGCGCTCGCTCGTGACTTCGCCTTGTTGGTTGCCAGAAGTAATGAGAGAGCGGATAGTTGCCAGGCAATCATGATCACGTATACTGGCCATGAAGAACAGGGCACGGATATCCCCCTGCTTGAGGATGTACTCGACCTCGGTAGCACGCAAGACGGGATTGATTGTGACCAGAACCAGGCCAGCTTTGGCCGCAGCCATTTGCAAGAGCGGCCACTGCGGCAGGTTGGCAGCCCAGACAGCGATATGATCTCCTTTGCTTAGGCCCAAAGCCAGTAATCCTCTGGCTACGGCGTTGGCCCGTTCATGATAGTCCTGGTACGTCCAGCGAATGTCGAGGGCCGTACCGAACTCAGGATAACACGAGTACACAAGAGCCTCTCGGTCGGAAAATGCTTCAGCTTGACGGTCTAAAAGATCACCAATGGTGATATCAAGGAGTTCTATCTCCTCACTTTCGGCCTGCCAATAGGACAGGCCATCGTTGGTCATTCCCATATCTATACTCCTGTCATGACTACTTTTCTGAGTATTAACCATGCTCACAATGAGCAGGTCTTCTCCGGTACAGAGGACACCGTTTGCTTGTGTTCTTCATTCTCCCATGTACGCATAGGAGAGAGGATATCATCTCCTGATACTTCTCGTGAAGCACTCGTTCCTTCTTGATGGCTCTGTCGAGGTGCCCTTTTGAAGAGCACTTTCGCCAGTATATGCGGGCTGAACAGTGCCATTGGGGATTTGATCGCTTGCAAGACTTGATAGAGGAGTACCGTCACCTGTGGGTCGAACGTTGAGAGTTCGTGGACGCGGCGTGCATAGCGGTTCAGGAGGTTGACGCCGAGAGGTCTTTTCCCTTGCGTCTCAGGATGACGGAAATCTTCGCTGGCGGCCAGCAGCCAGAAAGTATCCACAATGTGCGTGATCTTCTTCTGGAAACGGCGCGAGAAACCCGTGATATCTCCACTTGCACGACGCTCTCGCTGCTGGTACAGCAAAGTGCTGAGCGTCTCGGCTTCCAGGGCTGCTGCCGTCATACCTTGCCCATAGACGGGGTTGAAACTGCACACCGCATCGCCGAGGGCGACGAAACCTTCTGGAAAACGGGGAAGTCGCTCGTAGTGACGCCGCCGATTGGCGGGGAACTTATGAATAGCGATAGGTGTTAATGGTTCGGCATCTTTGATGGCTTCGTAGAGATCGGGCTGTGGCAAGCTACGGGCAAATGCGAGGAATTCCACCTCATCGTCAGGTGGGTAATCCCTCACCCAGCCGATGAGGGTCACGATCCAGTGGTTGTCTTCGATGGGTGCAAGCACACCGGCTCGTTTATGAGCTGGAGGAGTCGAGTAGATGGCGAGGACATCGCGGTCAACGGAGTTCTGATCGGGACGGCGATAGAGGCGTGTCGCGTAGCCAACATCCACCTTGATCGAGGTTTCCTCGACCGTGTCGTAGCCAAGAGCGGCCAGCCAACGAGGCGTCTGCGAGCCGCGCCCGCTTGCGTCCACGACGAGATCGGCAGAAAGAATCTCTTCGTGCTGCTCACCTTGGCGATGACGTATCTGAACGCCAGTAATCCGTGCGGCATCCTCATTGGCACACAGCTTGACCACATCACATGCATCGAGAAAGCGTACATTGCTTCTCGCTGCTACCCGCTCACGTACATGTCCTTCCAGCAAGGGGCGGCTCTGACTGTAGAACGTGATACCGCTCTTGAAGCGAGGTTTCCACGCGCCAAAGTTATACCAATGGAAGTCGGCAACCGTATCGATGGCGATACTTCCATCCTGGATGAGCGCGGGGAAGAGGCCTGGAAAGAGGTTCTCCATCACAGATGCCCCCCGATTCAGCAACACGTGAACATGGCGTCCCTGGGGTACTCCCTTCCGGGTCTGCACCTCGTATGGAAGCCGATCGCGTTCAATAATGGTTACGTGCTCGAAATGATCAGCAAGGACGCGGCTCGCCAGCAATCCTGCCATACTCGCGCCGATCACCACAGCATGGTGACCGCCAAATTCGCTCCGTGCTGTTTGCTTGTTCCTCATAAGATTCTCCCTTCATTTGTTCTATGCTTCAACATCTTGTCTATCCTCTGGCTCATCCATTGAGCTGGCTGGAAGTAGACGATGAGCTGATTCATCTCTCTAAAGAGGTCTCGCGTTTCTCGCCTACCAGAACCATTGCTCATAGTCTACCTGATGGAAGGCAGTAACGCATCTGTAGAAATAGAGGATTTTCTGTGAGAGGTACATTAGGTTCGGTTCGAAAACCACCCTATAGAATTACAGGGAAGCATGATAATCCCGTGTGCCTTGCAGGGGTGTGGAAAGTGTCAGAGGAGCAGTAAAGGAAGAGAAGCCAGGTGCTAGAGCAGATTCTGCTCGATAGCAGCGCGAGTGGCGGCGGTCCGTGAAGAGACACTCAGCTTGCTACAAATAGACCTCACATACCAACTGACGGTGCCAGGGCTCAGAACTAGCTTTTGGGCTATCTGGGCATCGGTCAGCCCCTCTGCCACTAAGCGCAACACCTCTGTCTCGCGGCGCGTCAATTGATTGGGGAAGCGCGTCTTCCCACGAGTGATCGTCGGTTCTGTGACTCCTTGCCTGGTTATGGAAATTGGCTCCTGGGCGGTCAGGACCTGTTGTGGTGACATGGCCCGTCCCTCTTCCCTCGCTGCGACAAACGCTTTTTCCCCCAGGCTGGCGCGTGCCGTGTTTTGTGCCTGCTCATCACGGATATGCATCACCTGGGGCAACGATGTGCTCCGGTTCTGGTGCATGGTATGGGCAGCTCCCCATAGGCGTGCTGCCCAGGCAGGCTGTCCTTGCGCAGCTACTACAGTTGCTAACCCCTCCAGGCACGAGGCAATTAACCCACGATGTTCCAACGTGATGGCGATAGTCAATCCTTCCTCATAGAGGGTGTGAGCTTGGACATAATCCCCCTGCAATGCCATCACACTTGCCAGGAAGAAAAACGAGCGGGAAACACTTTGCCGATGCCCCACCTCCTGGTTGAGCCTCAGGCTCTCGGTAAAGTAATCGCTGGCACCAGCCACGTCACCTTGCTCAAGGGCTACCTGTCCCAGTAGACTGAGCGCGTAGGCCAATCCGCCCTTGCTGTCAGCCTTCCGGCATAGAGTCAGGCCCTCCTCTAACAGGGGACGTGCTCGCGTATGCTCTCCCTGGATAATCAGGTCGTGCGCCAGGTAGAGTAGCGGCCATGCAACATCTCCTGGGTAGCCCAGCGTCCTCAAGAGCGTCAGGCTCTCCTCAAAGAGCTGAGAGGCCCTCGCATACTCATGCTGGAAAGAGGCTGCACGCGCCAGGACGATGAGGAAGTAAGCGGTCCACCAGGGGTCGCCCTCCTCAGAAGGGAGGGCGAGAGATTCCTCAGCCAGGGCGAGGATGTGTGTAGACTGACGACGATGCAAGGCGACTCCTATCTGAACAGCGAGGACATGGACGACCCCTCTCTGATCTGCAAGTTGCTGGAACAGGGTGAGAGCTTCGCCGCAGAGTTGCTCTGCTCGTACATACTCGCCTTGATACGATGCGAGGAGAGCCGTAGCAGAGAGTGCTTTCGCCCGCACAGATGCCTCACTCTTCTCGGAAGCTACTAAGACTCGCTCAAGGAAGGTGCGCCCTTCATGCAGACGCCCTCGCACACTCCAGAACCTCCACAGTGCCCAGCCCAAACGCACTGCCGTCTCGATACCGTTCTCCGCCTCCTCGCTCTGGCGAGCCATCGCCCATTGCAGGGCGGCCCGCAGGTTCTCCTGCTCCCGCTCCAATATCTCGAACCAGCTGCCCGCCTCGGTGCTGAATTGATAGACTGCTGCCTCCTCCGCCAATCGCAGGTAATAGGTGGCGTGTGCCTGCCGCATACCCTCCAGCTCTCCCTGCTCCTGTAGGCATGCCAGGCCGTACTCGCGGATCGTCTCGAGCATGAGCAGGCGCGGCTCCTCGGCCTCCACCTCCGTTTGCTGCAACAGGCTCTTGTCGAGCAGTGAGACCACCCCGTCCAACACCTCCATCGCCTGATTGCTGCCTGTAGTGTCTGCAAGGGCTGGATAGCCGACCGTTTGCGCTATAGTTTCTGCGGCCTGCAAACTGCAGCCGCCTACAAAGATCGAGAGCAAACGGAAGAGACGTTGCTCCTGGGGGGTGAGCAGGTCGTAGCTCCATTGCAACGTATTGTACAACGTTTGCTGGCGTGCTGGCAGGTCTTGCTTCCCGCCAGTCAGCACCTGAAGCCGATCCTTGAGGCGCTTGAGTAGGGCCTCGGGAGGAAGCAGCTTAATGCGAGCTGCGGCCAGTTCGATGGCCAGGGGCAAGCCTTCGAGACGGGCGCAGATAGCCGCAATGGTGCGGGCATTGGCAGCGGTCAACTGGAAGTCAGACCGAATAGCTTGCGCCCTCTGCAAGAAGAGGCTCACCGTCGCAATCTGCGCTAGTTCCTCGTTCGTGGGAAGCTGCTTGAGGTCGGGCACGGCCAGCGGGGATACCATGAACTCATATTCACCCTGAATACGTAAGGCGGCCCGACTGGTCACAAGCACGTGCAACTGAGGACAGGATGCTAACAGGTCAACCAGTTGTGGAGCCGCCGCCACCACCTGCTCGAAGTTGTCGAGGAGCAGCAGCAGGTGCTGGTCACGCAAATACGCTCGCAATTGTTCTAGCAGGGGGCGATCTCCAGCTTCCCAGAGCCCTAACGTCTGGGCGATGGTCGCAATGACCAGGTTGGGATCGCTGACCGGGGCCAGGGAGACGAAGCAGACGCCATGGACAAAGTGCTCTAGCAACTCGCCAGCTACAGCCCAACCTAAACGCGTTTTGCCAACGCCGCCCGGACCAGTAAGTGTCACGAAACGCACCTCTGGGCGTTGCAGGAGGTTACACACCACCATCACCTCGCGCTTTCGGCCAATGAGTGGGGTGAGTGGAGCTGTCAGAGTATATGCGAGCAGTGGATCACGGCGTGCTTGTCCGCTGCGTAAAGTGATGATATCGTCCTGGATAGCGGGTAGCTCCTTCTCGTGTTTTTTTCTTACAAGTATCAGGGGCACAATGAGGAATTGTTACTGGCTATTATAGCACATGCTTAGAGTGGGAATAGGCTCTCGTCATCAGGTGTTGGAAATAGTGAGAGCCTGTCATGAGCAGGTGGTATGTGGAAGGAGCATGGGAAACAGGCTCTGAGCGTATGTCACCTGATCGAGAGGAAGATTCCCATGGCAGATGGACGATCGGTTCGCAGTACTGGAGGCTGGACGTTTGACCTGCAGCTGGCGCATACCTTGCAGTTTCGCATTACCTCTGAGCAAGGAGCAAGTGGACACATTCTCATTGAAGGGCACGATATCAGCACACTTCTCGATTATCTCTATGACCACCGAGAACTGATTTATGACGCGACACATGACCAGGAGACGCTCCGCTTAGAAGCGCTGGAGGTAGAGGATGTTCCCACTGCCGCTCGGCCGAAACAGCGGCGAGTTGAGGCTATCCTCTATTTTGATGATGGGATAGAGCGCACAAGGGCCAACACCTGATGCCTGGCATCGCTTGCCAACATTTTACTCTCTTGTTATACTCGCTTTAACGAAGTGAAAATAAGGACAAGGAGTTTTGTCGTGAAAGTGCTAGTAACAGGTGCCGCCGGTTTTTTGGGTGGACACCTTGTCGATATGTTGTTAGAACGCGGTGATGACGTGCGGGCCATGACCCGGCCGGTAGAAGATGCCGGCCGTTTGCGCAAGCTTGAAGGTGTCGAGGTCGTGCATGGAGACTTGACCGACCCTGCATCGCTCAAACACGCTGTGCAGGGAGTGCAGTGTGCCTATAATGTCGCGGCAAAAACGGGACCATGGGGATTGGAAGATGTCTTTTGGGCTACCAATGTGCAAGGATTGGCTGACCTTGTACATGCATCAATGGATGCAGGTGTACAACGCATTGTTCATACTAGCTCGATCACCGTCTACGGGCATCATCCGCATGGTATTATGACCGAGGACGATCCTTTTCAAGCTGAGGATAACCCGTATAGCCGCACGAAGATTGCAGGCGAGAAATTGCTTGCCAACCTGGTGCGAGATAATGGCGCGCCCGTGGTAATTGTTCGACCGGGGTGGATCTATGGCCCACGCGATACGGCCAGCTTTGGTCGCTTTGTCTCGTTGATTGCATCAGGTAAGGGATCTATCATTGGCTCTGGCAAGAATATCGTCCCGCTCGTGTACGTGCGTGATGTGGCGCAGGGTCTCATAAGGGCAGGTGACGCGAGTGATGAGGCGATTGGTCGTGCCTATAACCTTGTCGATGATCGGCGTGTCACTCAAGCTCAATACTTGAATACGATTGCACATTGCCTGCAAGTTCCAACTATCTCGCGTCGATTACCTTATTTCGCTTTGTATGCCGCCGGTCGCAGCGCTGAATTGACCTGGCAGGCTCTTGGGCGGCGCAATGCAGCACCACCTCCCATAACTACCTATGGTGTGACACTGCTGGGTGGAGATCAGATGTTTTCGATTGGCAAGGCTCGCTATGAGCTGGGCTATGCACCGCAGTTTGATCTCTCTCGTGGCGTAGCCGAAGGAGTAAGCTGGTACGTGGAAACGAAGAAGGGAAACTTCGAAATACAGGAGAAGCAAGAAACTGTCCACGCGTAACTCTTGAGCAGAGGAACCCTGTCCAGGGTCTGCGGGGCTCCGTCCTCAAGTGTCCTCAGCTAACTTCCCTGCTATCACTACTTTTGACTGCTTTAAGAAACCTTGCGGTCCATGATTTCCTCCCAGATCCTCGCCCAATAAGCGTTCTCATTCTCGTCACGTTTTTGCTAATTTTGCGACTATAGTTATGAGGTCATTTGGAGTAGAGAAAGATAGCATGCAACAACAAGACGAATGTCCACAACTGGATAGTGCAGGTGCTGCGCTCTATCAACGCTATGCCGCGAGCATCTTTGCTTACCTGAGGCTCCACACGCCTTCGTTGGAGGACGCTGAGGATCTTTTGCTCGAGGTCTTCACAGCAGCCCTGGAGCAGGATAATCTCTCCTGGTTGACAGACAAACAGCAGTTTGTCTGGTTACGGCGTGTTGCTCAGAACAAGCTGGTGGATCGCTATCGCCGTTCTATGCATTTCTCTGTTCTACCCTTAGAACAGGTGATAGAGACGCTGCGGGTTGAGGAAACACTAACGCCTGAGCATCTCATCGTGCGTCGTGAAGAGCTTGAGCGGCTCTATGCATCCATAGGGAAGCTACCTCTGCTTCAACAGCAGGTGTTACAATTGCGCGTGGGTGATGGCTTGCGCTTTGCTGAGATCGCTGTTTTGCTCAACAAACGCGAAGAAGCGGTGAGAAAAGTGTTCTCGCGCACACTTGCCCTTTTACGGGCAATCTACGATCAACAATAGGGAGGAATCAAGTTATGGCAGACATTGATGAGCTGAATCCTGAGGAGGTGGATGAGCGCAACCAGCGTATCTTGCAGGACCTCCGTCGTATGTATCCCACAGCAGCCGAAGTTGCTCGACCTCTGGCACGTGTCCAGCAACGTCTCTTCTACGCCGGTGATGCCCCGCTGCGATCAGGACCCGGTGCAATGAACCCGGTGAGCGCGCCTACCGCGATTTCCGGGGGAAGGGTGTGGCGACGTCGCTTCGGGACACTCGCATCTGGCCTGGTTGCGGCACTCCTGGTTGCGGCGCTCATTTTTGTATTAAACCAGGCCCACCAGAGTCGTAGTGGCGGGTCAGGAAATCCATCCGGGCAGGTGGGCCCATTCTCATCACTGCGCATGATCGATGCGACCACAGGATGGGCTCTGGCAGGGAAAGCAGTGCTGCAAACAGCTGATGGGGGAATGCACTGGAAAGATGTCACGCCCCCGGGATATTCTCTTACTCCAGATAGTGTCATGGATGCTCTCACCTCTTCCCAGGCATGGGTTGCCATACCACAATCCAACTATGCAGCAACACGCATCTTTCGAACCTCTGATGGGGGGCAGAGCTGGCAGAGCACTACCATCCCCAATGGTCAGACTGGAACGAGGGTCGCTCAGATCACCTTTGTCAATGCCCAGGATGGTTGGATCCTGGCTAATCGGGGAGGTGCTATAACTGCAGAGGTCGCCAGCATTTATCGGACCACTGACGGAGGAAAGACGTGGGTTAATGTAGCCAATGCTCTTGCCGCCTCGACGGATGGCCCTGCTCCTGGTCATCTCCCGTACGGTGGTGCAAAATCAGGCATTCACTTTCTGAACGCGTCCACGGGATGGATTACGGGAACAGTATTGGTTCCAGGCTTCACCTGGCTTTTTGTGACCCATGATGGCGGGTCGACCTGGTTCCAGCAGAAGCTGCCCCTACCGCAAGGCGTCCCTTCGGGGCAACTCTGGCTTCGACCTCCCCTGTTTTTCTCAGCCACAGAGGGAATTCTTCCCGTCAGTTTTTCTAATAGCGTCTCGGGCACTGGCATTGCTGCGGTCATCTACTCGACGCACGATGGAGGAGTAACCTGGAAGAGTACCATGCCTGTGCCTGTCGCCCTTAGCGCAGTGGACTTTCTCGATATGCAGCATGGATGGGTGACCGATGGCACAGTCCTCTACGTGACCACTGATGGAGGGCAAAGCTGGACAAAGATGGCACCCGGCAGTAGTTTCAAGAATGTCGCACAGCTTGACTTTGTTTCGAGCGCTGAAGGATGGGCCATCGGTGGTCAGGGTAAAGGAGCCCAGTTCCTACTCAAAACCGTGAACGGCGGACAAACTTGGACGCAGGTCACCTCTACGCTCTCGTGATAGCTCTTTTGCAGGGAGAGAGCCCGTTCTCTCCCTGCAGCTTTTTCTTTTTAGCATGAAGCTTAATCGATGAGAAAGCCAACCTCGATGGTGGTCTGATACTCGATACTGCCATCGCTCTCGATCCTACCTCGCTGCTCCTTCACCTCAAACCACATCACGTTGCGCAGCGTCTTCATCGCACGTGCTATAGCACGTTTCGCTCCATCATCGAATCCAACGGTTGAAGTTCCTACTATCTCCGTCTTGCGGTAGACTTTTCCCTCCTGATCTGCCATATTCGTTTTCTCCTTTTCAATTCTTGAGGTCGCGCTGAACTGCCGGCCGGGCTACAGCCAGGCCGGCAGTTCTCGTCTTCCCGTCTTGCGACTACTTATGCACCGCCCTCGTACTTGAATGAGACCTCCAACTTCACGCGGTAGGTCAGAGTATTCCCCGCCTCGACGTGGACATCTTGCTCGACAACGCGAGCGACCCGCAGGTCCCGCAAGGTCTGTGAAGCCCGCTCGATGGCGGCTGCAGCCGCTTTCTCCCAGGACTCGTTGCTGGTTCCCACCAGATCGATCACTTTGTACACGCTTTCTGCCATGGTGCGCTCCTTTCGTTCAGTCATCACTCATGAGCAGCCATTAGCCAGCTTCCTGACGAGTGGCTGCCGGCATACTGTTGCCGCTGTCAATTGTCGGCACGACTACAAAAACATATTCCTCAAAAATACTATCCTGACATTGGGTAATATCACCCTCTTATATTCTACACGACTGAGACCAGATGACTGGTGATTGCCGAGAGATCCTTCGCTGCGCTCAGGATGACAGAGCGGGGTGGTGTCATCCTGAGCGCAGCGAAGGATCTGTGCGCCCATGCGTCGAGCAGACTGACTCACGTCGCCTTGCGGACTTCTGGGCAATCACCAACAGATGTGTATGACACCGTGCTACAGACTATGGTATATTCATAGCAGTATCCTCATTTCGCATCTACTATTTGGAGGGAACATGCGAATAAAAATAGCTGTTGTGCAATTTGCTATTCATCAGTTCGCCCCGGAAAAAAACCTCAAAAAAGCCGAGCAATTTATAAAAGAGGCCGTCTCTCAACAAGCTCAAATCATTGTCTTTCCCGAAGATTTTGTCACCGGCCCATTGTCCGGAAATAATGCCTTTGC
>WNGG01019289.1_pt1 | contig 13269 bp, 10 predicted proteins | sample 5400661 | NCBI WGS metagenome assembly WNGG01 (sample SAMN13153372, study PRJNA577476) | soil metagenome | isolation source: 100 cm soil or saprolite under Garry oak tree replicate 1 | place: USA:California | collected 2016-06-15
GATGCGTGCGCTCCTAGGAAGACCCGGATAAAATTCTTTCCAGGCCGCCAAGAATTCGCCGGTTAGTAGTACAGATGAACCTGGCACCGCTAGCCGCAACCAAAAAACAAAAAAACAAGAGCCCACGAACTCATTTGTCATTTTTCATTGGTCATCGAGAAGAATCGAGAGCGGATCAGGCGAGAGGCCCGTAAAAGGATTCGAACAGCTTCTCCATCTCCTTGAGCTTCTTCGACGAAATTCCCCCAAGGGCCTCGAGCGCGCGCCGCAAGCGCATGCGAACCAGATCTGAACCCAGTATTTCCATCGACTGAAAGAGGGGAGTCGAAGCCTCGGAGCCCGTGATGGCGATGTAGAACGGACGCGTCATGTCGCGCAGTTTCAACTCAAATTTCCGCGCAAGGTCGTTGAAGATATTTTCTATTGCCTGCGCCGAGAACTCTCTCGCCTGTTCGAGCCTCCAGACCGCCAGTTGCAGAACCGTCAGCAGGTCCTCCCGAGTTTTACCCTTGAGCTCGAGTTTAGCCGGGTCGAAGGGAACCGCGTCCGCGAAGAAGAAGGCCGTCAGGTATCCCCAGTCGGAGAGAGTCTCGAGCCGGGGTTGGGCGAGGGGAATGACCCGCTCCAGCATCTCCGGGCCGAGCGCCCATTCTTCGAGCGCGCGGCGCAAGCGTGAGGTATCGTAGTTCTCGCGAACGTAACGCCCGTTGAGCCAGCGGAGTTTTTGAAGATCGAAGACCGGACCTCCCAGCGAAACATCCTCAAGGCGGAAGGTCCGAATCAGCTCGTCGAGAGTAAATTTTTCGTCTCCCTCTGCGCGCGAGCCCCCGATCAGGCCAAGGAAGTTCACCAGAGCCTCCGGCAGGAAGCCGGCGCGGCGGTAATAGTTGATCGAAGTCGGATTTTTCCGCTTGGATAATTTGGATCTGGCCGCGTCGTTGTTTCGAAGCAGAGGCAGATGGCAAAAGACCGGCGGTTCCCAGCCGAAATACTCGTACAGCTGGAGATGCTTCGGAAGCGAGCTGATCCACTCTTCTCCCCGGATCACGTGAGTGATCTCCATCAGATGGTCGTCGACGACGTTGGCGAGGTGGTAGGTGGGGAATCCGTCCGATTTGAGCAGGATCTGGTCGTCGATCGATTCCCAATCCTTGCGGATCTCGCCGCGGAGAAGGTCCTGCATCACGCACTCGCCGCTCACCGGTATCTTCATGCGCAGAACAAACGGTTCGCCCGATGCGGCGCGGCGAGCCGATTCGTCTGGAGAGATGGAACGGCAATGCCGGTCGTATCCGGGAAAGCGTTTCTTGTCGCGATTTTCGGCGCGCATCCGCTCGAGCCGCTCCTTCGTGCAGAAGCAGCGGTACGCATGCCCTGCCTCCAGAAGCCGGCGGGCATGCTCGAGATAGATCGGAGTGCGCTCGCTCTGACGGTAGGGGCCGTAAGGGCCGCCGACGTCGGGCCCTTCGTCCCACTGCAGTCCGAGCCAGCGGAGAGAGCTCAGGATTGCCTGTTCCGACTGCGGCGTCGACCGCGCTCGATCGGTGTCCTCAATCCGCAGCATGAACTGCCCCTCATGCTGGCGGGCGAAAACGTAGTTGAACAGCGCCTGGTAGGCAGTTCCTACATGCGGATCGCCCGTGGGCGAGGGTGCGACGCGAACGCGGACCTTCGACATGGCCTCTGAAAAATTATCACGGTGACGCCCAGCCGCAACCAAAAAACAAGAGGCCACGAACTGATTTGTCCCAGATTTGGATCTCAACCTTCAGGCTGGCCTGGGCAAACTCCGAACCTCACCACAGAATCCTTCGCGCTCTTCGTGTCTTAGCGGTTAATTCGGACTCACTTTCACCGCGAAGGCGCTAAGTGCGCAAAGAATCGCGAAGGATTATTGGTTGCGGCGGGCCTGCAATCTGTGGCGGCAGAAATGAACCACATCGGTTCCTTCCGGGAGGGCCTTCTTCACGCACTTCCCGTCGCAGCATAGGCAAGCGTTTGTTGATTCCGCGGAGATGCCGCCGCCTTGTCGAGCCAATTAAGCGGAAAGGCAGGGTGTTTCCCGAGCAGAGTCAAGCTTTCGACGATTCGAGCTGGACGGCCCCAGTCGTTCCAGTCAACATCATTCATCGGCAGGACCACGGTCTGGCCGGGTATGCGCTGGAGAATCTCCCGCGAAAAGTTGGTTGATTCCAGATCCTGGTAGACACGGGCCAAGGCTATGGCTTCGTGCTCTTTCCCCATAGTACCCTTGAGAATTGCCTGCAGCATAGGCAGAAAAGTTTCAAATCGCCTCATCATATCGGGAAAGAACTGATACCCCAACGCCCATAGCGTCTTGATCTTGACGGCGATGATCATCGTGTTCCATAAATAACCGTCGCGGAGGAACCTTTTCGCGTCGCTTTCTGTGGGCTTCTCATGGAAGCTCTTAACTGCCCTCTCCATCCCTGAGCCCGGGGTCCCAGACACATCTGCGCCAGGTTCAATCCAACCGTAGTCCGTATCCGGACGGTCGGGAGCCGCCCCTAGCAAGACGAGGCGCTCGTTAACGCCTTCAGCAATCTGTGCTGCTCGCTCAACGTGCAGCAGGAATCGGTCCTTTGAGGAAACGAAATGATCCGAGGGGAAAATGAGGACGGTAGCCGATGGATCAGCCGCGAGGACGTAGGCTGCGGGCAGAAAGATGCCCGGGGCGGTGTCCCGAGCGGTTGGCTGTTCGATGACCACTCCAGGCATCTCCGGTAGACCAGGTTCGTGAATAAAAATGCGATGACGACGGTCGATCACGGTGACAATGCGCTTCAGACCGACCAGTCGCTTGGCTCGCTCAAGCGTGTGCTGCAACATGGAGCGGGATCCGACAAACGTGCAATATTGCTTAGGGCGGTGGTAGCCTAGCCAGCGTTCGGTGAGTGGGCGTAGACGCTCGCCTTCCCCGCCCGCCAAGAGGATCGCCCAGCGCTGGCCCTTCGTCGCGTTTGGTTGTGTCATGATGGGTCTCCTGTGTCCAAGCCGCTCGCCTTCCGATGCTCAAAGAGGAAGGCTGGGGCAGCCGAAGTCCGGGAAAGGGCGGCCACCATGGCCGCCCTTTGGAAGACCTGCCTGGGTCAGGATGCTTGCGCTGCGGCAATCCTGTGGAAGGTTGAATTGGAAACTTCAAAGGTCTGCACTTTTGGAGTTCCGTCCAGGACTGTCGAGAGGGCCTTCAATACCTCCGGATACCCCGTCCGGTTGTAAGCCTCCGCATCCTCCTTGGTGTCCCAGAAGCTTTGTGCTATTACCTGCGAGCGTTCCGGGGCGACCAAGGTGATCTCGTCACGGAACCCTTTCTGCTTGCGGAGCAGCGGGATAATCTGTTTCTCGATAATGCGGGTAAGTTCTGCGGCAGAATTTGGCTTGAGCTGCATGGTGATATGACGATTAAACACTACGAGCTCCTTAGATTGTGATTTGTTGAGCTGTGGACTTCAGATAATCTGGGACGTATTCCAGAGGAACTGAAAACGAACTAGCCGGGCCCGTTCGCGAAGACCTTATGTTAAGTGAGCGGGTTTTACAAGCGATAATTTGAGGAACTTAATTTGCTCCCTCGCTTGCCGAGCTGAGAACCGACCGCTGCTCCTCTCTGTGTCCCATCGAGTGATCCCGTGGCTGCTCCTTAGGGCTCGCGCAGAAATAAATTCGCATTTTAAGGAGCGAGCAACAAAGCCAGCGGGCCTCTGCGCGTTCAAGGGCGAAAGTTCACTTTGTTCCCTGGCCTGGCCTTCTCTTGGGCAACGCGGCTCTCCTCCTCTTGCTTCTTTTGACGATCGATTTCTCGTTGGGGAGCTTCCTGCTCGTCCAGCCGGATCGCTTCGACGATAGCCGCCCGGGCCACGCCATCCAGCGGTTTCGAAATAACAAGCATTCCAAAAGCAGGCTGGTAAGAGGAACGGAAGAGGTTGAACGAGTACTGCGAGTTTTCCCAACGCGCTATGACCTGTTCGCTGTCGTTATAGACGTGGAACGACGAGGAGAGCAAGAGTGTGATCTTCGCGGCGGGCCTGGTTGCAATTCCATACTTCGCCGAAATAGCTTCGACCATGTCCTCATCGGTGAGCCCTTCGGTCTTATGCAGATCGTAATTGACGAGCATTCGAAAAAGCTCGCCGTTGTAAAAGCTGAAGAGGATCTCCTTCACCGGATCCTCTTGGGGCGAAGAGGCGAGAAAGCGCCGCGGCCGCCATTCGAGCTCTTGAATCACCGCCGGACGTTGGTGGATCACCCTCGCCTCAGACGGCTTCACATCTGCCTGCTTTGCTACCGCGACCAGGTTCATTCCAAATTGAAATTCCCGGTACTTGGAAAGGTCTTGCGCATGGATCAGAGGGGTCGAAAGCACGAGCCCTAAAATTGAAATTGTGATGCTGCGAGCGCTAATCATTGTGGGTCCTCCTATGGGGACTTGATACATCTCGTTTCAAAACTCCGCTGACCTTATCCACCGTCTCCCGCCCTCTCTCGGCCAAGGACTCGTGAGGATGAACAGAAATTGTAGGCTCTTGATTGCCGATCCTGACGTTGGTTAAAGATCAGAGATGAATTCTTGATTCGGGCCATATTGAGACCTGTTTGTTGTCTAAGAGGTGTGATCTTAGATAACCCGACTTGATTCAGGCGACCTAAAAAGTGACTAGAGAGGTTCACCTGAGTTAACTATGTTCGGTTAATTAACTTTACTTGTCAAGCGAGATCTGAGAAAGTCTTAAAAGCGATTTGCTCAATCGAAATGAGTTAATCGATGGAGGAGTCCAGTGGATGTTTCTTTGGTGATCAAGCACCGGCTGGAAGAATTGGGTCTTGAGCAGCGCGATCTCGCAAGTGCCGTCCAGGTTACGGAGTCCTACATTTCGCAATTGCTGACCCGGAAAAAAGCGCCACCGGCGCCTAACCGAACAGATATTTATGACAAGATAGGACAATTTTTGAAGCTTCCTAACGGTGAGCTGGCGAAGCTCGCTGATCTGCAGCGCCGGGAAGAATTAAAAAGAAAATTCGTAGAACCGCCCGCGCCGTTGTTTAAAGAAGTTCGAGGGTTGGTCCTTCGCAAATGCAAACCAGACAAACAGGAACGAATACGGGCGATTTTTGAGAAGCAGCCCTTCGGCGAGCTCGAGCGCCTGGTCACCCAGAAGCTTTTGGACGTGGTCAAACGAGTCGCCAAAGAAGAATTAGAAAGTGAGAACTGGCTCCACCTGGTGGCCGGACTCAGCAACCGAAGCTACGAAGAGATGCGGGTCGCCATTCTCGAGTTCCTGGACACGGATGTCTTCGACGTCTCGATTGAAAACTGCGTCTCGTTTTTGGATCCGCTGATCGAATCCTGGGACATCGATCTGCCAACTTTTGGTGTGGAAATTGTCTTGAACCGGAGAGTGGCCCCGGGGCAACCTAAGAAATTTGAGTTTGTTGAAAAGGAACCGGAACGAGCTTTCGCCGAAGAGCCGGGGTTCACAGAATTCCTTCGTGATGCTTCCCTCAGAGGCGATGCCTCCGAACAGGAAATCGAGTTCTTAAAAAAGCTAAGGTTCACGGGAAAACGACCCACTCCACTCTACTATTACCGGGAGTTACAAAACCTCAGAGACCCCCTTCATTTTCGCACCCCGTAGCCGGGTAGGATGGGGCGCACGACGGGCCGCTTTTATCCCCTTGGCCGGTGTGGCGCCTAAAGAGTTGACAGGTTTTACGTAACAAGGGCTCCGATTGTGCCGAAAACTATAATGGGGGCGCTGCGCGAAGTAATCCGTTAGTCACTGGGGTTTTTCGAGTGCAGCGCACCGCACGGCGGGGCACCAGGCGCGAAAATCTGAACAAATGCCCCGGTGCGCGGTGCGCCACTTTTTTTACTCGACCCCCGTAACCAATGGATTACTGCGCGAACACCATTGAAATTTTGGCCGAAGTAGCCAACAATTTAACTTCGGACGCTTCTGGTGTCTTTCGGGCGGCCAAGCGGGGCTTGGGGCGACGTTCAAATGAATCCAGCCCTGTTGGCGCACAGTTGAGGTATGTTTCGCCCCGTTCCATCTCGCGCAGCCTCTCCAACTTGGATTACTGAAACAAGGAGCGCCCAGGCAGCATCTTTTTGGAAGGACAGTCACTAATCGAACTGCTGGGACGCCGGCAGAACACCGTCGAATATCAGAAAGAGCACTGGGAGGGAACCTTCGAGGAATACCTGGACGTCGTCCGGGCCTTCCCTCAGGTCACCCGGACGGCCTTCCAGCGGCTGTACGACATGATCTGCTCGTACGGGGCTGAAGACATTCAGATTGGCAAGGACAAGGTGACCCGGTACCGGTTCTTCGACGACCCGGACGAAAACGGCCGCGACGCCATCTTTGGCCTCGAGCGGCCGCTCGCCACGTTCGTGAACGTACTCAAGTCTGCCGCCCACAGATACGGCAGCGAGCGAAGAGTGCTCCTCCTGCACGGGCCCGTGGGCAGTTCGAAGAGCACCATCGTCGGGCTGCTCAAGAAAGGGTTGGAAGCATACTCGCGCACCGACGCGGGAGCGCTCTACACGTTCGCGTGGCTCGAAGCGGGCAACCCGAACAGCCTCGTTGCCTGCCCGATGCATGAAGAGCCGCTGCACCTGGCGCCAAAGGAGCTCCGGCCCGCCCTCCTCGAGGAGCTCAACGCCGCCCGCAGGACGACGGATTACCCGGTCATCATCGAAGGCGACCTCTGCCCGTTCTGCCGCCACGTATACGCCGAGCGCATGAAGAAGTACGACGGAGACTGGTCGCGCACGGTGGCCGACGTCCGGGTACGGCGCCTCATTCTCTCGGAGCAGGACCGGGTCGGCATCGGCACGTTCCAGCCCAAGGACGAAAAGAACCAGGACTCGACCGAACTGACGGGCGACATCAACTACCGGAAGATCGCCGAGTACGGCTCCGACTCGGACCCGCGCGCCTTCAACTTCGATGGCGAGTTCAACATCGCAAACCGCGGCCTGGTCGAGTTCATCGAGGTTCTCAAGCTCGATGTCGCCTTCCTCTACGACCTGCTTGGCGCGTCGCAGGAGCACAAGATCAAGCCCAAGAAATTCGCCCAGACCGACATCGACGAGGTCATCCTTGGCCATACGAACGAACCGGAGTATCGCCGGCTTCAGTCGAACGAGTTCATGGAGGCGCTGCGCGACCGGACGGTCAAGATCGACGTCCCGTATGTGACTCGCCTGTCGGACGAGATTCAGATCTACCTGAAGGATTACAACGAGCATCGCGTGCTCGGCAAGCACATCGCGCCCCACGCACTGGAGATGGCGGCCATGTGGGCCGTTCTGACGCGCCTGGAGGAGCCGAAGAAGTCCAACCTGACGCGCCTTCAGAAGCTCAAGCTGTACAACGGCAAGACCCTCCCGGGCTTCACCGAGGACAACGTCAAGGAGCTCAAGGAAGAAGCCGCTCGCGAGGGAATGGTCGGGATCTCGCCCCGCTACGTCCAGGACAAGATCTCGAACGCCCTCGTGGCGCACCCCGAGGAGGACTGCGTCAATCCGTTCATGGTCATGAACGAGCTCGATGAGGGGCTGAAGCACCACTCGCTCATCTCCAGCGAAGAGCAACGCAACCAGTACGCCAAGCTGCTCGGGGTCGTCAAAGAGGAGTACGAGAACGTCGTCAAGAACGAGGTGCAGCGAGCGATCGCCGCCGACGAGGAGGCGTTGCAGCGTCTCTCGTCCAACTACCTCGACCACGTGAAGGCCTACACGCTCAAGGAGAAGGTGCGCAACAAGTACACGGGCCAGAAGGAGGAACCCGACGAGCGGCTGATGCGCTCGATCGAGCAGAAGATCGACATCCCCGAGAACCGGAAGGACGACTTCCGCCGTGAGATCATGAACTACATCGGGGCGCTGGCGATCGAGGGGAAGCAGTTCGACTACCGGAGCAACGAGCGGCTCCTGAAGGCGCTGGAGCTGAAGCTCTTCGAGGACCAGAAGGACACGATCAAGCTGACCAGCCTCGTGTCGAGCGCCGTGGACCAGGCGACCCAGGAGAAGATCGACGTCGTTAAGGGGAGGCTGATCCGCAACTACGGGTACTGCGACATCTGCGCCACGGACGTTTTGAACTTCGTCGCGAGCATCTTCGCGCGCGGCGACGCCCGCAGGTAGACATGACGGGGGGGACGAAATGCCGTGTTGAAGATCGAGCGTGACCATGGCCGCTTCCGTGACATCGTGCGCGGAAGTATCAAGCGTGAGCTGCGCAAGTACATCAGCCACGGAGAGATGATCGGGAAGCAGGGAGACGATCTGATCTCGATCCCCGTGACCCAAATCGACATCCCGCACTTCCGCTACGGATCGCGCGGAAACGGCGGCGTCGGGCAGGGCGACGGAGCCGTCGGGACCCCGATCGGCGCGGAACCCGGCGCTGGTCCCGGCAGCGCCGGCCAGGAGCCTGGCGCCCATATCCTCGAGGTCGAAGTCTCGCTCGACGAGCTGGCCCGCATCCTGGGCGAAGAGCTCGAGCTGCCCCGCATCGAGCCGCGCGGCAAGCACCGGATCCTGGAGGAGAAGGGGCGCTACACGGGCATCCGGCAGGCCGGGCCGGAGTCCCTGCGCCATTTCAAGCGGACATACAAGCGCGCGTTGCGGCGCCAGATCGCTTCGCGAGAGTACAATCCCCGAATCCCGCTCGTCATCCCCATCCGCGAGGACAAGCTCTATCGCTCATGGAGGCCGGTCGAGCGCCCGGAGGCGAACGCTGTCATCGTGTACATGATGGATGTCTCGGGGTCGATGACCGACGAGCAGAAGGAAATCGTGCGGATCGCCGCGTTCTGGATCGACACCTGGCTCCGCTCTCAGTACGATGGGATCGAGACGCGTTACATCGTGCACGACGCCGAGGCGTCCGAGGTGGACCGGGAAACCTTCTACCACACCCACGAGTCGGGCGGCACTCGCATCTCGTCGGCGTACGGGTTGTGCAACCGGCTGATCGACGATACGTTTCCTCCCGTGGACTGGAACATCTATCTCTTCCACTTCTCCGACGGCGACAATTGGGGAGAAGATAACGCTGACTGTCTCGACCTTCTGTCGGAGAAGCTCCTTCCCCGCGTGAATCTCTTCTGCTACGGGCAGGTGCAGAGCCACTACGGCCAGGGGTCGTTCCTCCGCGAGCTCGAGCGAGAGCTCAAGGGGCGCGAGAACCTGGCGCTCGCTGAAATACCCGACCGGGAGTCGATCTACGACGCGCTGAAAGCGTTTCTGGGGAGGGGCCGGTAATGGCAACCAACTTGCGCCGCGAATTTCCGGCGGAACTTTGCCGGTGGCAGGAAACGATCGAGAAAACCGCGCGGAGTTACGGGCTGGACTTCTTCGAGACGGTCTTCGAGCTGCTCGGCTACGAGGAGATGAATGCGGTCGCGGCTTATGGCGGCTTCCCGACCCGCTACCCCCACTGGCGCTTCGGGATGGAGTACGAGCAGCTAACACGGGGCTACGCCTACGGCCTTCAGAAGATCTACGAGATGGTCGTCAACACCAACCCCTGCTACGCGTACCTGCTCGAGTCGAACTCGGTTTTGGCCCAGAAGCTCGTGATGGCCCACGTCTACGGCCACTGCGACTTCTTCAAGAACAATATCTGGTTCGCACACACGAACCGCAAGATGATTGACGTGCTCGCGAACCATGGCACGCGGATCCGGGAGCTCATGGACAAACACGGGTTGGACGCCGTCGAGTCTTTCCTGGACGCCTGCCTGTCAGTAGAGGACCTGATCGACATCCACGCGCCCGCCATCAAGCGCCGGCCGCCCCGCAAGCTCGAAGAGGAGACGGCTGAGGAAGAGTTGACCTCGGGGAAGTTCAAGAGCAAGCGGTACATGGACGAATTCGTCAACCCGCCACGGCTGTTGGCCGCCGAGCGCGAGCGCCACAAGCGAGAGGAGAACGAGGCCCGGAACCGTTTCCCGGAGCGTCCGGAGCGCGATGTCCTGCACTTCCTCATCGAGCACGCGCCGCTCGAGAACTGGCAGCGGGACATCCTCTCGATCATCCGCGAGGAGGCCTACTACTTCGCCCCGCAGGCTCAGACCAAGATCATGAACGAGGGCTGGGCCTCCTACTGGCACTCTCTCATCATGACTCGCCACGAGCTGACCGACGCCGAAGTCGTCGACTACGCCGACCATCATTCCGGAACCGTGGCGCCGCACCCCGGCCAGATCAATCCTTACAAGCTGGGACTCGAGCTGTACCGCGACATTGAAGAACGCTGGAACACAGGGCGGTTCGGGCGGGAATACGAGGAGTGCGAGGACAGGAGGAAGAAGGAGGAGTGGGACCGGAAGCTCGGGCTCGGTCGCGAGAAGATCTTCCTCGTGCGCAGGGTCTACAACGACATCACCTTCATCGACGAATTTCTCACCCCGGAGTTTTGCGAAAAGCACAAGCTGTTCTCCTACCGGTTCAACCCCGAGACGAATCGCTACGAGATCGAGAGCCGCAGTTTCGAGCAGATCAAGCAGCGGCTGCTCTTCGCCCTGACCAATTTCGGGCGCCCGACCATCTCGGTCCGCGACGGAAACTACGAGAATCGCGGCGAACTTTATCTGGAGCACGAGCACAGTGGCGCCGATCTGAAGATTGATGACGCGGAGGCGACCCTGCGCAACATACACAGGCTCTGGACGCGTCCCGTCCACGTCGAAAGCCGCATCGAGGACAAGCCGGTCGTGCTGAGCTTCGACGGCAGCAACCACCAGAACCGTTCGCTCTAAGGAGGTAAGGGCATGGACCTCGGCCGACAAGCAGCATCGAGACTCAAATCCTGGGGCTCCTTTTCGGGAGAGCCCCGCATCCTGGCCGTCACCGGGGACAGGTTTGCAATCGCCGCGGAAGTCCGCGCTGCGGATTCGCTGGGTTGCTCTCTGGCAGAAGTCCGGCTGCGGTCCTTGCAATCCCTGCAGCTGGGCCTGGAGCAGCTGCGGAATTGGGGCGCGCGGCTTTCGAAACGCATCCGCTACCTGCTCGAAGCGCTCGAAACCCTTGAGGTGGACGAGGCCGCCGGGCGCCTGCTGCTGCGCAGCTCACCTCCGGAGACGAAACCGGACGGGGCCGTCTTTTACTATGAGGTGCTGCTCGAGGGTTCCGGGCAGCTTCTGCTTCGCCGGTATCGCTTCGACCCCACAACGCGCGAGCGGGCCGAGGAGCCGATCGTCTGCACCCGCGAGCTCGTCGAAAAGATGTTCGACGACCTGGCGGCGTCAGCGCCTTGACACATCTTTGGATCGGGTCAGCCTTTACCACCAAGACGCAAAGACGCGAGGGACTACCTGGATTCAGATCTCATTGAGTTTTGTCTCGGCCTCATAGGCCCTCAACGTGCAGGCCGGAACTTTGAGAACGTGTTCCCTGACGCCCTCAAGCAGTGAGCTCTTTTCACGATTTTGGCACCTCGGCGTGTACGTGTGTCGAAAACGCTTGGCGATTCTTCGCGTCTTTGTGGTGAAAAAAAAGTGTTTTTGGTACGGTTCCGCTGCACGGTGAAATCCGTGATGTCTTTGTGGTGGATTCAAGCGCAGAGTTTGGTTAGTATTTCCTGTCGCGCACGGCCAGCCGCGCTCGATCGGTCGGGGAGAGGTGCTGGAGTGGCCGAACAGGGCTGCCTGCTAAGCAGTTACACTGGCAAAACCGGTGTCGGGGGTTCGAATCCCCCCCTCTCCGCCAGATGCATCAATGCAGAGTATCGCCCGCCGTGGGATCGCTGACAAACCTCCCCAGCTCCACTGTTCGCATCACCTCATCCCAAACTGACTCCAGCCATGCGGCATCCCTCGCCCAGAAGTCAAACGTGATCAACGCCTGCAAGTTTGCCCCGCGCGCCAACGCAATGCGCGAAAACGCCTCGCAATTTTCGCTCGGATCCTGAAAACGAATTTCTCTCCAGGCCAATTCCAGATCGGCGCGATCGGCCTTGATGATATCTCCGCGAGCCAATATCCTCCGCTGGTCGCCCTCGATCACAGAGGCAATTAGTTCATCCAGAGGCAGTCCGGTCCAATCCATTGGCGGCAGGCACAGATAAGAAACCGCCAGGCGGCAGTTGTCATTCGGAGGCCGTCGATCGTAAAGCGCGACGCAATCAGAGGCAGGTACCGTCACCCAGTCTTTCGGGAAGTTGAAGCGTACCGCTCCTCGATCCAACACAAATACGTTATAACCGGGCGGCGCTTTCCACGTGTGGTTGTCCTTGAGGCGTAAGGTTTGTTTTCTCCAACGGACCTTGCGTTCCATGGGTACCTTTATTTTATGCGAATTCTCGCTGATCCCCAGATTTCCAATTCACTTGTCTCCGAGAGTCCGGGTCCACGTCAGATATAATTGCCTTGTTCGTCGAACTGAAGTTCCTAAGTACGTGGGACTTTTCGTCAATACGCAATGAAACCACGGATAAACACGGTGCAGCCCTGCCGCAACCCCAAAATCTCACCACGAAGACACGAAGACGCGAAGGATTCCTTCGCGTCTTCGTGTCTTCGTGGTGAACAGGATGCGTGCGCTCCCATGGTGAAACCGAGAGCCATAACTCCCAAGATACTCGCTAAGGCCGCCCGGCTTCTGGCGGAACGTGACCGCCATCTGGCAGTCATCCTGGAACGTCACGGCACCCCTCCCATGTGGGCGAGAGAACCGGGATTCTCCACGCTGGTGAAGATCGTCCTGGAACAGCAGGTTTCACTGGCATCGGCCAGGTCGACTTTCGAGCGCCTGATGGCGAGTGTCAAACCTTTTTCTCCCGGCAGGATCGTCCGTTTGGGCGAGACCCATCTCAGAAGTCAGGGCGTCACACGCCAGAAGTCCGCGTACATCAAGAACCTCGCTCTGGCTGAGCTTGATGGCACCCTGAGTTTGAAGGCTTTGTCCTTTATGAATGACGAGGACGCGAAGGCGGAGCTCACAAAGATCGTGGGGATCGGTCCCTGGACCGCCGACATCTACCTGTTGATGGCCCTGCGCCGGCCTGACATATGGCCGTCCAGCGACTTGGCCCTCGTCACCTCTCTTTGCAAGATCAGGAGCCTTCGCGAACGTCCTCCCGCCAGCGAGGTCGCACGTCTGGCCGAAGTCTGGCGCCCTTTTCGCTCGGTGGCGGCAAGAATGTTGTGGCAATACTACCTGGCCGGGAAGGGCGGGCAGGGGAGCGGAGGAGCAGGGGAGCGGAGGAGCAGGGGAGCGGAGGAGCAGGGGAGCGG
>WNGG01010389.1_pt1 | contig 13268 bp, 11 predicted proteins | sample 5400661 | NCBI WGS metagenome assembly WNGG01 (sample SAMN13153372, study PRJNA577476) | soil metagenome | isolation source: 100 cm soil or saprolite under Garry oak tree replicate 1 | place: USA:California | collected 2016-06-15
ATCCAGCGCAGGCAGACCAGGATCATCATCGGGACGGTCGCCGCCAGGAACACCAGGCCGATCCGGTGGCAGCGCTCGGGGGTCGGCCTGAAGGTGGCGAAGTAGGTGGCGGCGCCGAGGAACTGCAGATACTGGCGGAAGTCGTTGACGGCTGCCTGGGGGCCGAACGCGGCCACCCCGCGCAGCAGCGACACCAGCGCCACGGTCCCGAGCAGCAGCAGCCAGCGGAGCAGCGTGCTGTAGCGCCGCACCCGCAGCAGCCTCGCCAGCCCGGCCCCGACCACGAACACGAACAGCACGTCGGTGATGCCGATGCGGACGCCGCCAGGGCTCAGCGACGGCACCTCGTTCACGTAGGCGGCTTGCAGCACCATCGCGGCGAGCACGAACGCCGCCCCCACCTCCGCCCGCCTGACGGTCAGGTCGAGCAGCAGGACGCCGAACACCCCGGCGGCCAGCGCCACGACCCCGAGCGTGAGCAGGGTGATCATGGCGCTGATCCCGAACCAAGGAGCAGCGGGGCGAGGCGGCGGCGCCGGCTGCCGGGCGCGCCCAGTGCGCCCGCCGCCACCAGGCGCAGCCGCAGCTCCTGGCGGAGGCTGCGGAGGGGGGCGAAGCGGACGCACAGCCACAGCGCGAGCGCGCCAGCAACCGTTTCGGCCGCGAACACCGCCACGGTCGGGGCGCGGCCCGCCAGCGCACCCCTGGCGGCGGCGATGGCGAGCGCGACAGCGCCGCTGGCGAGCACGGCCGGCACCTGCGAGCGCGCCAGCGCGGCCAGCGGCAGCCGCAGGACCCGCCGCATCAGCGCCAGGTAGCCAAGGTGGCGCAGCACCTCCCCGGCGGCGACCGCGGCAGCGAAGACCCAGACGCCGTGCGCCCGGAAGCCAAGCGCGACGGCCAGGAAGGCGCCGAGGGCGACCAGGTAGGCGAGCTGCACCGCCAGCGAGCGGTTCAGCTCGGCGCGGGCCTCCGCCAGCGACTGGGACAGCTTGGCGACCACGCTGCAGCCGCCGGCCAGCGCGAACCAGGGGACGATCCCGGCGGCCAGGCCCCACTGCGGCCCCAGCACCACCGCCACCAGCTCCCGCGCGGCCACCGCCATGCCGGCACAGAGCGGGAACAGCACCACGCCGCCCAGCGACAGGAGGCTCAGGTAGGCGCGGCGCAGGCGCTCGGTGTCGTGCTGGATGCGGCTCAGGCTGGACAGCAGCACGTTGGTCAGCGCCTGCGCCAGGTAGTTGCGCAGCGGCTGGAACACCAGGTAGTAGGCGCGGCTGTACTCGCCGAGCACAGCGGTGGTGGCGAAGCGGCCGACCGTGACGGTGTCGAGGTTGCTGCCGGCGTAGTCGAGCAGGTGGGCGCCTGACAGGCGCGCCCCGTAGCCGCAGACCGCGCGGTAGGGCTTCCAGCGTGCCGGCGGCCGCACGGGGTGGCGCAGCAGCGCGTACTGCCACACCGCCTGGGACGCGGTCGACACCAGCGAGCCGGCCACCAGGCTCCAGACCCCTGCGCCGAGGGCGGCCAGCGCCACGCCCACGATCAGGAAGCCGAGGACGTAGGTGCCGACGATGATGGTGGTCAGCTCACGGAAGCGGAGCTGGCGGCGCAGCAGCCCCTGCCCAGTCATGGACCAGCCCTCGAACAGGAACGAGATGCCGAGCACCCGCAGCACCGGGATCAGCGCCGGCTGGCGGAACAGGGCGCTGAGCAGCGGCGCCAGCACCCACACCAGGCCGAAGCAGAGTGCGCCGAAGGCCAGGCCAGCGGTCGAGGCGGCGCGGATCTCGTCGCGGTCGAGCTGCGGCTTCTGGATGAGCGCCGAGGCGATGCCCATGCGCGCGAAGTACTGCGCGAACAGCACCACCAGGTTGGCCAGCGCCATCAGCCCGAACGCGACCGGGCCGAGCAGCCGCGAGATGGTGGCGGTGTAGACGAGGTTGGCCACCACCAGCACCACCGAGCCCAGATAGGACCAGCGCAGCCCCGAGGCGGTCTGCGCAGTGAGGGTGGGCTCGGTGGCGGTCATCTCAGCGCCCGGGAGCCATGCGGCGCGGGCGCGGATGCAGGCGTTCCAGCAGCAGGCGGCCACCGCGCCGCAGGTAGGGGCTCAGCCAGTACAGCGGCCACAGCCCACCGCCCCAGCGGCGCGCGAACACCGCGCGTGGCCGCAGCGGCAGCTCCTTGGTGGACCACAGCCGCTGTAGCTCCGCTGGCAGGGGCTGCTGGTCGGTGCGGCGGTCAGGGTGGGAGGCGCAGGTGCCGACCGTGCCGGGCGCGATCCAGACCTCGCAGCCGGTCGAGCGTGCACGCAGCCCGTAGTCGTAGTCACCCATCTGCTGGACGTAGGCGGCGTCGAGGTTGCCGATCTGCCGCACCACCGCGCGCGGGATCAGGACCGCGTTGCCGTTCATGGTCTCGACCTGGCGCGGCTCTGCGTCCGGCTCGACCAGCTCCCAGTGCAGCGGGCGCCAGCGCTGCCGCCGTACCGCGCCCCCGTAGGTCAGCTCCCCGGTGTCCGGGTGGCGGGTCGAGCCCGCGACGATCACCGGCCGGCCGCGCTGGCGCCCACGGAGCTGCCGCTCGGTGGCGAGCAGCAGCGCGAGCGCCCCGTCGTCCAGGACGGTGTCGTCGTTCATCCAGAGGTAGTAGTCGTAGTCACGCCCGATGGCGGCCCCGAAGGCGGCCCGCATCCCCCCGTTCCAGTACAGCGCGCCGTTGCCGGGCAGCACGGTCGCCGCTGGGAACTCCGCGGCGATGGCCGCGCCGGTGCCGTCGCTGGAGGCGTCGTCGAGCACGTAGACGTCCAGCGTCACGCCCTCGGCCTTGACCTCCTCCGCCTCCGCCTGCGCCCGCAGGGAGCGAAGGCAGGCGAGGGTCAGATCCCTGCGGTTGTAGGCGGCCATGACCGCCGCCACCCGGACGTTTGCTCGCATCCCTAGATCCCCCCTAAGCCAGCCTTTGCGGCCTAGTGCTCATGACCCGGCTTAGCCTCCCGGGCTGTCTGGATTGGCTGGACGGTGCCGGTGGCGGACCCACCGGCAGGCTGGTAGTGCGCGGCGTAGGCGCCCGGCGAAGCCGGGCTGCGGTTGAAGACGTAGCCGATCAGCGGGGTGCTGATGAAGGCGAGGCGCTCGCGCAGGGCGCGGAGCTGGCGCAGCGGCACGCCCCGGTCGACCACCACGACGATGCCGCCAGCCTGCGCCGCGATGGCGATCGCGTCGGAGACCGCCAGCAGGGCCGGCGCGTCGATCAGCACCAGGTCGGCCTGCTCCTCGACCGACAGCAGCACCTTGCGGAAGGCGGGCGTGCGGAAGAACCGCGACGGGTGCCCGCCGCCCGTCCCGGTGCGGGCTTGGGGGAGGGGCAGGACCAGGCCGTCGCGGGTCAGCGCCAGCCGGTCGAGGTACTCCTGTGCATCGAAGGGCTCCTCGCTGCGGCCGGCGCCGACCGGGGTCACCGGGGCGACCGGGACCACCCCGTCGCGCTCGCGGCGGCGGGCGGAACTCCGCTCTGTCAGGCCGGACAGCTCGGAGAGGCGGCGGGTGCGGTGGTCGGCGTCGATCACCACCACCCGGCGGCGCTCCTGGCGGGCCGCGAACGCCAGGTTCATCACCGTCGAGGTCTTGCCGTCGCCCGGGGCCGCGCTGGTCACCACCACCGACGAGCTGCCGGTGCGCCGCAGCTCATGCTCCAGCGACGCGACGATGAAGTGATAGGCCTCCGCCACCGCCGGGTCCAGGGCGGGTGGCGAGGGGGAGGGCGCCGCCGTCCCCTTGGCCTGGGGGGTGCGGGGGGCGCGGCCCCGCAGCCGCAAGGACCAAGAGCCGATCCCATGGCTGCTGCGGGGCGCCCCGATGAGACGGTCCGGGAAGCGGGGCACCTCGCCGAGCAGCGGCGCTCCCAGGATCGCCGCCGGGTCCTCGCCGTGCTCGGCGCGGCGGTTGCGGGCCGCCGCCCACCACGCCCAGGTCCCGGCGGCGAGCAGGCCGAGCAGGCCGCCCAGCATGGCGCCCAGTTTCGGGCGGGGCTGCGAGGGCGACAACGGCCGTTCCGCCGGCTCGAACAGGTCGACCCCGGAGGCGTAGACGGCTGACTGGGTGATCACGTCCTCCTCCCGCTGCTGCAGGTCGTTGACCTGGCCTTGCAGGGTCTGCTGGCGCAGGGTGGAGCGGCCGCCAGAGGCGGCGGGAAGGGCGTCCAGTTCGGCCTGGAGGCGGGTCCTGACCTTCTCGATGCTGGCGACCGCGCGCGCCTCCTCGTCCGCCGCGCGCTGCACGGTGACTTGCGTGTAGGCGCCGGCGACCGCGTTGGCCAGCGCCGCTGCCCTGGCGGGGTCCGGCGCGGTCGCGCGGATGACCACGCTGGCGAGGTCCTTGGACGGCGCGGCCTGCACGAAGGCCTTGGCCTCGCGCACGGGCTGGTTGCTGCCGAGCGTCCGCAGGGCGTCCTGCAGCACCAGGCTGGAGACCATGATGTCGGCCTGCTTGGCCAGGTAGGGCTGCAGGTCGGCGCTCTGGCTGATGTGGCCGGTCACGGCGGAGCTGCCAGGGTCCCGCAGGATCAGGATGGCGTCGGCCTCGTAGCTGGTGGGCGCCATCCCGGCGAGGACGTAGCCGGTGATCGCGGCCAGCACCGTGGCGGCTGCGACGACCAGGCGGTAGCGCCACAGCGACTGCACGATCCCCGGGCGGTCGCCAAGGACGTCATCGGTGCCTTGGGCCTGCCACAGCTCGTCCGACGGCGCCTCGGTCCTCGCGTCGTTGGCGTTGCTCAACGCGCCCCCCCAGCGGTATGAAACCGGCCAGGCAGTTCCTCCTGGCAAGTCAGATACTATCGTCCTGATCTAGCGTAACGCGATATAACCGTATTGGATGTAGTTCCGCTACGCCTGTTGACGTAAGGGGACTCGGCCTGGTCGCTCCGAATGGGCGGTGGGTGCCAGGAGCCGGGCGGCCTCCAGCCTGGTGGCGGCCTCAGCGACTAGGGCGAAGGGGAGCTCGGCGCGTTCGGCCACGTCGAGCAGGCTGTGGCCGCCGTCGGAGAGGTTGAGCACCCACAGGAGGGCGAGCTGCCGTTCCTCGGTGTCGCTGCGCCCGCCGATCGAGCCGTACAGGCCGCGCCGCCCGAGCTGCGGCTCGCCCTTGGGGCTCAGATTGCGGTAGGACCGGTTCGCCTCCAGCACCGTCAGCACCTCCCAGCAGGTCTCCAGGGTGTCCTCCATGGCCTCCGGGCTGACCAGGTCGAGGTTGTCGGCGGAGGTGTGGTACTCGGGGTAGCGCCCATATGGGGTGCGGCTGAGGCAGCCGACCGGCAGGTCGAACCCTGGCGAGCAGAACTGCCGCTCGTCGTAGCCGTAGGGGGAGAACTCGGCGATCTCGTGCGGCCGGCCCGAGCGGGTAAGCACGTGGGCCATGACCCGGTCGATCTCGGCGTCGCCGCGGCGGCTGCGCTTGTAGGTGAGCGGGCCGGGGTCGCCGGCGCAGGCGAGCACCAGGCCGTGGCGGATCCGCTGCAGCAGCGGCTCGCGCAGCGCCAGCCAGGTGATCGCGCCGATCGTGCCGGGGGCGAACAGGAACCGGTAGGTGTGGCGGGCTGGGGACGAGGCGGCGCGGAGGCGCTTGGCCAGCCACACTGCGACCGCGATGCCGGCGAGGTTGTCGTTGGCCAGCGACGGGTGGCAGGCGTGAGCGGAGATCAGCGCTTCCTCGCTGGTCTGGCCGGGCACCAGGCACTCGGCGAAGGTCAGGTGGCCGTCGGCGAGGGTCGCGTCGATGCGGACCTCGTAGTCGCCGTCGGCCAGCCCGTCGAGCTGCCGCTGGCTCAGGCAGAAGCCCCAGTCCTCCTGGTAGTAGGAGGTGCGGTAGGGGACCCAGTCGGGATGCTCGGGGAGGGTGTGCAGGCGGCGGCGCAGCGCGGCGAGCGGCATGGTCTGGTGCACCGGCACGCTGTAGCCGACCACGTGCAGGTTGCAGGCCTGGAAGTCGATCACCCGCCGCCCGCTGGCGTCCTTGACGTAGGCGTCGCGGAGGTTCCACTCCTTCGGCACGGTCCAGTCAAGCACCGGGGTGCCGGTCGGGACCTCGTGGAGCTCCAGGTCGGTCTCCTGCCCGAGGATCGCGAGCGTCTGGCGCAGCCCCTCCCCGGTGATGCTGCGGCACAGCGGGTACAGCCGCCGTACCAAGTCGTACATGCCCTGCCCGTCGGCGCTCATCGCGCACCGGTCGCGGCGAGCGTAGCCAGATCGACGTCCGGGTAGAGGCGGTCGCGGTCGGCGATCACCCGGATCTCGTCCGGCCAGGGGATGGCGAAGGCGGGGTCGTCGAAGCGGACCCCGCGGGCGCTTTCCGGCGCGTGGAACGCCGACATCTGGTAGGCGACCTCGGTGTCGTCCTCCAAGGTCAGGAAGCCGTGCGCCACGCCTTCGGGGACGTAGAGCTGGCGCCGGTTGGCGGCCGACAGCACCGCGCCGGCGTGCGCGCCGAAGCTGGGGGAGCCGGGGCGCAGGTCCACGGCCGCGTCGTAGACCGCGCCCATGGTGCAGCGCACCAGCTTGGCCTCCTGGTGCGGCGCGACCTGGTAGTGGAGCCCCCGCAGGGTCCCCTTGCGCCGGTTGGACGAGATGCTGCACTGCACCAGCGCCGCGTTCAGCCCATGGGCCTCGAACTCCCGCTGGCACCAGGTGCGGGCGAAGAAGCCGCGCTGGTCGCTGATCCGTTCCGCCTCGATCACGAAGGCGCCGGCCACGTCCGTCTCGATGAACCGCATGAAATCCCCATGTCCATTAGGTCGATTACGCAATGAGCGTCGGTATGAGGCCAATTTAGGGGACTGCGAGTATACGCATATCTACCGACTATCGAGGACTAGCCCGAGATCGTAGTTTGACCACGTCAATCGCTCCGATTATCTCTTTCTCGGGGGATAGTAGTTCTGCGTCTAACTGGATATCAGCACAGATTGTCCTAGTTGTGCGAGGGCAGTCGTGCTCGGGGGGGCAACGCCTATGCACGACCAAACTGGCGCGCGCGTGCTGGTCACCGGCGCCGGCGGCTTCATCGGCCATCACCTGGTCAGCTACCTGAGACAACGCGGTTACTGGGTGCGGGGGGTCGATCGCAAGCTCCCCGAATACACCACTGTCGACGCGGACGAGTTCCAGGTCCGCGACCTGCGCCGCTGGGACGAATGCCTGCAGGCCACCATCGGCATCGACCACGTCTACGCGCTCGCCGCCGACATGGGTGGGATGGGCTTCATCTCCCACAACCACGGCACCATCCTGCGCAACAACGCCCTCATCAACCTGCACACCATCGAGGCCGCCAGGGTCCAGGGGGCGTCCCGCTACCTGTTCGCCTCCTCCGCCTGCATCTACCCCGACCACCTGCAGACCGACGTGAACGTGACCCCGCTGAAGGAGGAGGACGCCTACCCGGCCAACCCGCAGGACGCCTACGGCTGGGAAAAGCTCGTCGGCGAGCGCCAGTGCCTCTACTACACCGAGGAATTCGGCCTCACCAGCCGCATCGCCCGCTTCCACAACATCTACGGCCCCTATGGCACGTATGACGGTGGTCGCGAGAAGGCGCCGGCCGCGCTGAGCCGCAAGGCCGCCATGGCCGCCCCTGGCGGCACGGTCGAGATCTGGGGGGACGGCGAGCAGACGCGCTCGTTCTGCTACGTCGACGACTGCGTCGAGGGCATCTACCGCCTGATGCAGTCCGACCACCCGGAGCCCCTCAACCTGGGCACCGAGGAGCTTGTCACCATCAACGAGCTGGCCCGCCGGGTCATCGACCTGTCCGGCAAGGAAGGCCTGACCCTGCGCCACGTCAGCGGCCCGCAGGGCGTTCGCGGCCGCAATTCCGACAACAGCAGGCTGCGGTTGGTGCTCGGCTGGGAGCCTCGGGTGCCGCTCGAGGTCGGGCTGGCGGAGACCTACCGCTGGATCGACAAGCAAGTCAACGGTTAGGGATCCCCGATGCCCCTAGGGATCCCGAGGGTGGATGTCCTCGGCGTTGGCGTGAGCGCCGTCGACATGAAGCAGGCCCTCGAAGAGATCACGTGCTGGGTGGAGCGCCGCGAGCGGCACTACGTCTGCGTCACCGGCGTCCACGGCGTGATGGAGTCGCGCCGCGACCCGTCGCTGCGCCGCATCCACAACGCCTCCGGGCTGACCACGCCCGACGGCATGCCGATGGTGTGGGCCGGGCACCGTGCCGGCGCCGGGTACATGCGGCGGGTCTACGGGCCCGACCTGATGCTGGCGCTGTGCCAGCGGGCAGCCGAGCGGGGCTGGTCGTCGTACTTCTACGGTGGCGCCCCTGGCGTGGCCGAGCGGCTCGCCGCCCGGCTTGCCGAGCGTTTCGGTGGCCTGGCGGTGGCCGGCACCTGCTCGCCGCCGTTCCGGCCGCTCACCGCCGCCGAGGACGACGCGGTCGTCGGGGGGATCGAGCGCGCCGCACCCCAGCTGGTGTGGGTCGGCCTCGGCACCCCCAAGCAGGAGCGCTGGATGGCGGCGCACCGCGACCGCCTCAGCGCGCCGGTGCTGCTCGGGGTGGGCGCGGCCTTCGACATCCACGCCGGCCTGCTGCCGCAGGCGCCCCGCTGGATGCGCGCTTGTGGCCTGGAGTGGCTCTACCGCCTGGGCCGTGAGCCGCGGCGGCTGGCCGGGCGCTACCTGCGCAACAACCCGCGCTTCCTGCTGGAGATCCTGCTGTGGCCGCCGCGCCTGCAACCCCCGCTCCCGGCACCGGCAAGTGGCCCGGCACAGACACGGGAGGCGACCAATGGTTGACGCGAGCCTCAACCAGCACCGGGGCCGGCATCTAGCCCGCGGCCGGGGCCGCCACGCCCGGGGGTGGCGGGCCGGGTGGGCGAATAGGGCCTCCACCTCCAGCGCCGGCAAGGTCGGGTTGTACTACCGGCGCATCGGCCTGGGCATGGCCATGACCGACGGCGCCTGCGCCGCGGTGGCTCTGGTGGTCTCCTATCACCTGCGCTTCGGCGCTGCGCCGATGCCGACACGGGAGCGGCTGCTGACCCTGACGGTCCCGCTGCTGTGGCTGGCTGCGTTCCACGCCTTCAGCCTCTACGCGCCGCAGCGCCTGCCGGCGAGTGAGGAGTTCCGCCGCATCGTCGGCGCCTGCGGCGCCGGCTCGGTCTTGCTGATGCTGCTGAGCTACCTCTCCAAGTCATCGTTCTCCCGCACCTGGATGGGGCTGAGCTTCCTGGTCGCGCTGCTGCTGGAGCTGCTCACCCGGCGTGGGTGGCGCTTCTGGCAGCACCGGCTCAAGCTGGACGGGCGCCTCGCCTTCCGCACCTTGATCGTCGGTACCAACGGCGAGGCGGCCAGGCTCGCGGCCACGCTGTCGGAGCCCGGCGCCGGGTTCCTGCCGCTTGGCTTCGTGCGCTCCCACGGCGACGGCGAACCGGGGACCGGATCTGTCGCCGGGCCGGAGGTCCTTGCGGTGCTCGGCGACCTCAAGGGGATCCGCCGGCTGGTCCGCGAGCACCAGGCCGAGTGCCTGTTCGTGGCCTCCAGCGGCATGGTGGTGGAGGACATCTCGCGGGTCTCGCATGTCGCCAGGCAGGAGGGTGTGGAGTTGCGGCTGTCGGCCAACCTGGCGCAGCCGCTGGCCTCGCGGCTCGCGCCGCTGCAGATCGGGCCGGTGATCGCGCTGGCGCTCCGGCCGGTCCGCCTCAGCGGCATCCAGGCCGTCGGCAAGCGGGCCTTCGACCTGGTCCTCGCCTCGGTGGTTCTGCTGCTGTGCCTGCCGGTGTGGGCAGTGGTGGCGGCCGTGATCCACCTCACCTCGCCAGGGCCGGTGCTGTTCCACCAGGAGCGGGTCACCAAGGGTGGCCGCCGCTTCCGGATGCACAAGTTCCGCACCATGCGCGACGGCGCCGACCGGCAGGCGCCCAAGGGCACGGATATGACCGTGGCCTTCTTCAAGCCCGGCGCCGGCGACCAGCCCGGCGGTGATCCCAGGGTGACCCGGATCGGGCGCCACCTGCGCCGCCTCAGCCTGGACGAGCTGCCGCAGCTGTGGAACATCATCAGGGGCGAGATGAGCCTGATCGGCCCGCGCCCAGGCTGGTGGCAGATCAACGGCCGCAGCCAGGTCGCGCCCGAGGAGGCGGTGGGCCTGGACCAGTTCTACATCGAGAACTGGTCGCTGACGCTCGACCTCTACATCCTGTGGAAGACCTTCGGGGCGGTGCTGCAGCGAGACGGCGCCTACTGAACAACTGGTGTGCCATTTTGCGACCGTGTCCTAATTCCCTCGAAGTATACGATCACAATTAGCTAATCAATCAGCGCGATGATATAAAAGCCGCCCAAACAGTCATCAATCCCGGTCACGGCGCCCCCGCGGGCCCGGTCCCCCAATGGCGGGAGGTTGTGGCGATGCAGTTGAGTGCGCGCGCTGGCGGGCGGCGTCGTTTCAGACGGCGGGTCCTGCCTGGAAGGCAGCGATCGGTCGCGATCGTGCAGCAGGTACCGATGGCCGCCTGCGTGCTCGACGCCGACGGCCGCATCATGGACGCGAACCCCGCCCTGGGGGAGCTGCTCGGCTGTGCGGTCGAGCGGCTCAAGGGGCGAACCCTGGCGACCATCGCCTACCCGGAGGACGTGACCCTCGCGGGCGGCGCGCTCGGCACCGTCTTCGGCCAGGGGATCGACCGCTCGCAGGTGGACCTGCGCTGCGTCCGTCTCGACAACCACAAGCTGATCTGGGGTGCCTGGGACTTCTCGCTGCTGCGCGACACCTGGGGCAGGCCCGAGTTCGCCGTCGCGCTGGTGCGCGATCTCAGCCAGGCGATGCAGGCAGAGTACGAGCGCCGCTTCTTCGAGTTCATGCTGCGCACCATCGGGGCGGCGGAGGACAGCGACGCCATGCTGTCGGACGCGATCAAGACCATCTGCCACTTCACCCGCTGCGCCATGGGGCAGGTGTGGCTGCCCCGCAACGGCCTCCTGGTGTGCAGCCCCGCCTGGCACGCGGCCAGGTACGGCTTCGACCAGCTGCGCTCGGCCAGCACCATGATGCGCTACGAGCACGGTGCCGGGCTCCCCGCCGCTGGCGACCCCGGCGGGCCTCATCGCCGTCATGGAGTTCTTCATCACCCCCGATCGCGTCGGCGAACCGGGACGCCTGGAGCGGATCGGCCGGGTGCTGGCCGAGCTGGGCCCGATCATCCAGCGCAAGCGCGCCGAGGAGGCGTTGCGGGTCTCGGAGGAGCGCTTCCGCGGGGTCACCGACGCGACCCTGGACGCGATCGTCTCGGCCGACGGCGACGGCCGGCTGCGCTCATGGAACCGGGGCGCGCAGCGGATGTTCGGCTGGCAGGCCGAGGAGGTGCTGGGCCGCTCGCTGACGGTGATCGTCCCCGAGCGCTTCCGCCGGCCGCACGTGGAGGGGCTGGCGCGGGTGCGCCGGACGGGCCAGTCGAAGCTGGCCGGCAGCGTGGTGGAGCTGATGGCGCTGCGGCGTGACGGGAGCGAGTTCCCGATCGAGCTGTCGATCGGCGTCTGGGACGACGTCAGCGCCGGACTGTCGTTCTCCGGGGTCATCCGCGACATCACCGAGCGCAAGCGCGCCGAGGAGGCCCTGGCCACCAGCCGGCGCGAGCTGGAGCGCACCAACGCCGAGCTGGAGACGCTGGTCTACAGCGCCTCCCACGACCTGAAGAGCCCGATGGTGTCGCTGCTCGGCTACCTCGAGTACCTGCGGCTCGACTACAGCCAGCTGCTCGGCGAGGAGGGCAACCACTACCTGGAGCGCATGTCCGACTGCACCCTGTATATGCAGCGGCTCATCCACGACCTGATCGACCTGTCGCGGGTCGGCCGCTCCGGCGGCGAGCTGGCCGAGGTCGATCTCGGCACGCTGGTGCGGACGATCGTGGACGACGCCGCGGCGGCCCACCCGGGGATGGAGTTCCGCATCGGGCACCTGCCGGTGGTCACTGCCGACCCGATCAGCTTCCGGCAGCTCTACACCAACCTGATCGACAACGCGGTGCGCCACGGCGGCCGCGACGATCTCGCCGTGACCATCGCCGCCGCCAGCCACGCGGACGGCACCCTGGAGTTGTGGGTCTCAGACGACGGCGATGGGATCCCGGTCGAGCACCGGGAGCGGGTCTTCGGCGTGTTCGAGCGCCTCGACGCCCCCTCCACCGGCGGCGGGACCGGCATGGGCCTGGCCATCTGCCGCAAGATCGTCGAGCTCCTTGGCGGCAGCATCGCCATCCACGACAGCTTGAGCGCTGAAAGCCTCAGCGATCGGACAGGCACGGAGGCGCGGATCCTGCTGCCTGCCGGGGTGCTGAGCCTTTGGCCGGTGGCCTCGCCGGAGCTGGCCTCCCCGGTCCCGGAGGGTTCGTCCCTGGAGCCTGATGGCGTCGGGCTCTTCGAGGAACACGGAATATCGGCATGACGGCACGGCCAACCCTGCGCGTCCTGCTGGTCGAGGACGACGACGACCACGTCTTCCTGATCCGGCGGGCCTTCAGGGGCCTGGCCGGTGTCGCCGTGACTGCCGAGGTCGCGCGTACCGGCGAGCAGGCCCTTGACCACCTGCGCCGGGTCCGCTTCGAGCCTGGCGGGCTGCCCGAGCTGATCCTGCTCGACCTCAAGATCCCCCGGCTCGACGGGCTCGAGGTCCTGCGGCAGCTGCGCGCCGACCCCACCCTCCAGTCGTTGCCCGTGGTGGTGCTCACCTCCTCGGAGCGCGAGGACGACCGCGATCAGGCCCTGCGGCTGGGTGCCACCTGGTACCTCTGCAAGCCCCTCGACGGCGCCCGCTTCCGCGCCGAGGTCCAGCAGCTCGCCGCCCGCTGGGCGCACTACTGACCACTGAGAGGGAGGGCGCACCGTCCGTAGGGTTAGGGTAGGTCTCGCTTGCCGCCGATCAGCAGGAGGAGCCGGACCGCCATGACCTACCTCGCGGCTGCGGACCGCTACGACGCGATGCAGTACCGCCATGCCGGGCGTAGCGGGCTGAAGCTGCCCGCGATCTCCCTCGGCCTGTGGCAGAACTTCGGGCATGACCGGCCGCTGGACACCCAGCGGGCCATCCTCTTCCGTGCCTTCGACCTCGGGGTCACCCACTTCGACCTGGCCAACAACTACGGCCCGCCCTACGGCGCTGCCGAGGAGAACTTCGGCCGCGTCCTCGCCACCGACCTGCGCCGCTACCGCGACGAGCTGGTCATCTCCACCAAGGCCGGCTACGACATGTGGCCGGGTCCCTACG
>WNGG01006238.1_pt1 | contig 13266 bp, 9 predicted proteins | sample 5400661 | NCBI WGS metagenome assembly WNGG01 (sample SAMN13153372, study PRJNA577476) | soil metagenome | isolation source: 100 cm soil or saprolite under Garry oak tree replicate 1 | place: USA:California | collected 2016-06-15
CTGTAACGCCGCGAGCCTATACTGGCTTCCATGAAACGACGGCTCAAAATGAACAACATGATTGTAACGCTTATTTTAGTGGGGCTGTCCACGCTCGCCTTGTCGGCGTGCAAGGGCTCTAGCGATGGGAACGCCGAGGTGCGATTGCAAGGGGCGGGCGCGACCTTCCCAAATCCCATCTACCAGAAATGGTTCACCCATTATAACAAAGCTCATCCGAACTTGAAGTTCGATTATCAATCGATTGGCTCGGGCGGTGGTATCAAACAAATCTTCGAGCGAACCATTGACTTCGGCGGATCAGATGCGCCCATGAAAGATGAAGACCTAAAGGCAGCTAAAGGAGAGATTCTGCATATTCCGACGGTGCTGGGCGCGGACGTCATAACTTACAACGTTCAAGGCGTTACTTCCGATCTCAAACTGACACCGGAGGCGATCGCAGGAATCTTCCTCGGCAATGTCAAAAAGTGGAACGATCCGCAAATACTTTCGTCAAATCCTGGCGTCAATCTGCCTCAGGCTGACATAACCGTCGTTCATCGTTCGGAGGCGAGCGGCACGACTTTCGTCTTTACCGATTACCTGTCGAAGGCTAGCCCGGAATGGAAGGAAAAGGTCGGTGCGGGCACCGCGGTAAGCTGGCCGGTAGGCATTGGCGCGAAAGGCAATGAAATGGTGACCGGCCAGGTGAAGCAAACCCCTAATTCGATCGGCTATGTCGAGTTGATCTACGCAGAGCAGAACAAGCTGCCATATGCGTCGGTAAAGAATTCAGCCGGCGAGTTTGTGCGCCCGACGCTCGATTCTATTACAGCGGCTGCTGCGGGCGTCGCAAATCAAATGCCGGATGACCTGAGGGTATCGATTACCAATGCGCCCGGCGCAACTGCTTATCCGATCTCGACGTTCACCTATTTGCTCGTTTATAAGGAGCAGCAAGATCAGGCGAAGGGTAAGGCGTTTGTTGATTTTCTTTGGTGGGCGATTCACGATGGCCAGCCGTTAGCAAAGGAACTGCTGTACGCGCCGTTGCCGGAAGCGGTTGTGCAAAAGGCCGAACAAAAGATCAACTCGATCACGTATCAAGGCAAGCCACTTCGTTCAAGTTAGAATCGCGCGGGAGCCCCGTGACCACGAACATCGCAACAGCGCCGTCCAGGTTGCGCCGACCAATCCGTCTTGCGGACCCAGTCTTCAAGCTGACAACGCTGACATTTGCTTTGGCAATCGCATCTTTGGTCGTCTTGATAGTGATTGTGATGGCGAGCGACTCGACGCTCACGTTTCGGAAATTCGGCTTCAGTTTTATCTGGCGTGAAGTATGGGACCCGGTGCGCGAGGACTTCGGCGCGCTGCCATTTATTTACGGCACGACTGTGTCGTCTTTGATAAGTTTGCTGATCGCGGTTCCCTTGAGCATCGGCATCGCGGTTTTTCTGGTAGAGCACGCGCCGCGAACTCTTTCGACCACGATCTCCTTCCTCGTACAACTGCTGGCGGCGATTCCGTCGGTAGTCTACGGCCTCTGGGGGATCTTCGTGCTCGCTCCCCTGCTTCGCGATTCAGTTTACCCTCGCCTCCAATCCGCGCTGGGCTTCTTGCCATTGTTTCGCGGCACTCCGAGCGGACTTGGGCTGCTGACGGCTGGGATAATCCTTTCGATAATGATTGTGCCGATCATCACGGCGGTTACAACAGACGTTATGCGGGCCGTCCCGCGCGCGCAACCCGAAGCCGCGCTCGCGCTGGGCGCCACGAAGTGGGAAGCGACCCGCATTGTGATTCAGAATGCAAGGTCTGGCATAACGGGCGCGGTGATACTTGGGCTCGGTCGGGCGGTCGGCGAGACGATGGCGGTCACGATGGTGATAGGCAATCGCCCGCAGATTTCCACCTCGCTACTCGATCCTTCGTTTACGATCGCGTCGGCAATTGCTAACGAGTTCACCGAAGCCACCTCGGAAGTCTATCGTCATGCGCTGGTCGTGTTGGGGCTGATATTGTTCGTGATCACGTTCATCATCAATGCGATGGCGAGGTTGCTTGTGTGGAGCGTAACCAGGGGACACGGAAAGGTCGCGCATGTCTAGCCTCCAAAGTCGAAAAGCGTTGAGCCGCGCGATGACCTTGCTGACCGGACTGTTTGCAGCGCTGGCGATCACCGCGCTAATCGTAATCCTCGGCTACATCGCGGTGACCGGCGTGCGAGAGCTTAACTTGAGCTTTCTGGTCAACGAGCCAAAACCAGTAGGTGAGCCTGGGAGCGGAATTGCAAACGCAATCGTCGGCACTGTGATTCTCATCGCAATCGCATCGGTAATTGGTTTGCCGATCGGAATACTCGGAGGCCTTTATCTAGCCGAGTTCGGATCGAATCGTTTCGGCAACGCGATGCGGTTCCTGATAGACACGCTTACGGGAGTTCCTTCAATAGTCGTCGGAGTATTCGTGTGGGGAATGATGGTCCGTCCGATGCGCCACTTCTCGGCGCTGGCGGGTGGAGTTTCACTGGCGATCATAATGATGCCGATAGTCGCGCGCACGACCGAAGAGATGATAAGGCTCGTTCCCCAAAGCATGCGCGAGGCAGCGTTGGCGCTTGGAGCTCCGGTGTGGCGAATGAGTCTGGGAGTCGTCCTTCGCGCGGCGGCAGGAGGAGTCGCGACTGGCGCGATGCTCGCGATAGCGCGCATCGCGGGTGAGACGGCGCCGCTGTTGTTCACCGCGCTGAGTTACAATTACATCAGCAGCGACATCAACCAGCCGATTGCCTCGCTTACGTATCAGATCTATTACTACGCGGGGTCCCCTTACGAACAATGGTATGCAATGGCTTGGGCGGCTACTCTTGTACTTGTCGCGATGATACTGAGCATCAACGTGGTGGTGAAGATCCTGGCGAGGCAACGTTTTCAATGAGCGAAGAGATTAAGAAGAAGCGGGTGTTGTTTCTATGTACCGGCAATTCCTGCCGCAGCCAGTTGGCGGAGGGACTGCTCCGCGAGCTTGGGCGCGGCGAGATTGAAGCGGAGAGCGCGGGAACAAATCCTACTTGGATCAATCCGCTCGCAATTCGAGTGATGGCGGAAATCGGAATAGACATCTCTGGGCAGCGCTCGAAACCGGTTGAAGAGATGATGGGCAAACGGTTTGATTACGTGATTACAGTTTGTGACCGCGCTCGTGAGGCTTGCCCTGTATTCCCGGGCATCGCGAATCAACTTCATTGGAGCTTTGATGACCCCGCCGAAGCGGGGGGAACCGAAGATGAGCGACTCACTGTGTTCCGCCGCGTGCGAGACCAGCTTGCTGCGCAGATAACTGGCTTCATCAATTCAGCGCATCATGACGAGCGAACGATCGAAGCTGCGTAATTCAGAGCCGGTGAGAAGCCCGGCACCGGAGTGCTCCGCTACCGCGGCGGCCGTGCAAAGGTCTTTGGAGCCACGCCACCACGTGAACGCGTCGAAGATCAAAATCGAAAACCTGGATTTTTACTACGGGCGGACTCGCGCGCTGAAGGACATTTCGCTGGAGATCCCTCCGAACCAGATCACCGCCCTCATCGGCCCGTCGGGCTGCGGCAAATCAACGCTGATTCGCACGTTGAACCGCATGAACGACGTGATACCGGGCACGCGTGTCGTCGGCCGTGTGGAGATTGATGGAGAAGACATTTACGCGCCGGGCACCGACGTCGTCTCTCTTCGCCGTCATGTTGGCATGGTCTTCCAGAAAGCGAACCCGTTTCCACGTTCGATTTTTGATAACGTCGCCTACGGGCTTAGAATCAACGGCATGGCTCGATCCAGGAGCGAGCTAACCGACAGAGTAGAGGCGAGTCTGCGCGCGGCGGCCTTATGGGACGAAGTCAAAGATCGCTTGAGAGAATCCGCTTTCGGATTGTCGGGCGGACAGCAGCAACGCGTTTGCATCGCGCGAGCGCTCGCGGTTGAGCCCGAAGTCGTCTTGATGGACGAGCCAACGTCGGCGCTTGATCCGATAGCGACGCAGAAGATCGAAGAGCTGATTGCTGACCTGACCGAGAAGTACACGCTGGTGATCGTGACTCACAACATGCAACAGGCCGCTCGCGTGTCAGATTACACGGCGTTTTTCTGGCTCGGCGAGCTGATCGAGTTCAACACTACCGAGAAGATGTTCACCAAACCTGATAAGCAAATGACCGAGGACTACGTGACCGGAAGGTTTGGATAGGAGTGATGCGTGATGCGTGACCCGTGATCCGCGATTCGGGATCACGAATCACGCATCACGGATCACGGATCAGACCGTTATGCACAAACGACTTATTGAAGAGAATCTGAACCAGATGCGCGACAAACTGCTCGTGATGGGCGGCGCGGCTGAGAAAGCCATAATGCTGTCAATGCGCGCTTTGGAGGAACGCGACTCGAATCTGGCTGACCGCGTGATCCGCGAAGATGATGCCATCGACCGGATGGAGCTCGAGCTGGACCAGATGTGCGTTGATGTCCTGGTGCTCAAACAGCCGGCCGCGTCAGACCTGCGATTTGTGGTTTCCGTAGCGCGCACTGCCCCAATTGTCGAGCGCATAGCGGATCACGCGGTCAACATCGCAAAGCACGCGCTCGCTTTGAATGACGAGCCTCAGTTCGAAGTTGGATTGGAGCTCACAAAGATGTCTAACGCCGTCCAGGGGATGCTGATAGACGGACTCGACGCTTTCACTTCGGGCGACCCTGACAAAGCACGCGCCACGATCGAGCGCGATGATGAGGTCGATTCGCTCTACGATCTTTTCTATTCCGAAATAGTGTCCGCAATGGAGCGGGATTCGTCCGTCGTCGGGCGCGGCGCGCAGTGGCTGTTTGTAATCAAGCACCTTGAACGCATTGCCGATTATGTTACCAACATTTGCGAGCAGATCATCTACATGTCCCGCGGGCAGGTGATAAAGCATTCAGTCTGGTAGCAAGCAGAATGGTTGTCAGAGCCTGAGTTTGATGCCCCCGTTGAAGACTCGTCCTTCTATTAGCGTGTAAATCTCAGCGAAAGTCGGGGTTTGATGTGGCGGGAACACAACCGGACCGAACCGGCTTTGACGAGTATCGGTGATGTTCTCGGCGTTTATGAAGAGAGTAAGGCTGCCAAACGCCTTTTCGCCAAAGATCCCGAATACTGAGAACGGACGGGTCTTCTGACGGCTGCTCAAGAGCTGGCTGCTGCTGTAATACACCTCGACGCCGGCTTTGAAGTTGGCTTCCTTTTCAAATAGGAGCGTGGAATTCATTCTGCTTCGCGGAACGAGCGACAATGTCTGACTGCCGGTCAGGTATTCAGCTTGCGCGTCAGTGAACGTATAACCGACGAAGAGTTTCAGCAGGTCGTAGACGATTCGCGCATTGGTTTCAAAACCCGCGCTTCGGATGGGTTCATCCGCGCTCGCGAATTTGAAGGCGCCGTTGGCGGCGGGGCTCAACAGAAGGGGTCTTTCGATCCTCGTATAAAAGACCATCTGGTTGACAGACCACGAGAACTTTTCTCCAACGCTCTTCCGGTAGTTGAAGTCAAAGGTGCCGCCGCGGCTGCGCTCAGCTTTGAGACCGTTGCCGATTGGTTGAACGTTCCGAAAGAGCAACATCTCGGCTTCCTCGGCGAAGACGCTGGGCGCTTTGTAGCCGAGTCCGACGCTTAAACGACTGCTAAGATTCCTAGTGAACTTGTACAACAGCGACACGCGAGGCAACGGGAAAACACCATAATGTCTGAGGTGGTCGAGGCGAAAGCCTGCTGCGACAGACAACCTGGGAGCGAGGTCGAAGTTATCCTGAACGTATCCGCCAAAGGTAGTTCGGGTTTCGTTCCGCTTGATTGCGCTGGTGTCCGCATGTTCTCTGAACTGGTCGTACACAGAATTGAACCCGAATACGAGAGCATGCTTCTTTAGCGGTTGAAAATACGAAACGTCGGTATATGAGTTGGTCTGCCGGCCTTTGAACGAATAATCCGGAATTTCGATCTTCCGGCTAAAGAAAGCAACGCTTTGCTTGGCGACGAGTTTTCTGCCGCCCGAGAATTCATGATCAAACTGCACTGTGGTGATGTTGCGAGTGGAGTTGTCTTTTTCGAAGTAGCGATGAAAGTCGTCAGCCCGGCCGCGGATGACAAAAACGTCGCCCCCTTCGCGCTGTTGGTAGGAAGTAGAACTTCCGAGGACCAGGCGTGTCTTCTCACTCCGGTAAAAGAAAGCGCGCGGGTTTAAATTGAACGAGCGAGTCTTCGGCAATTCGGTGAAATCGTCGCCATCAACATCATACTCCCGCTGATAATCGGCCGCTCCGAGAAACGTATATCCGAAGCGGCCGAGCCGATGTGAATCAAAGAGCGCAACGTCGGTTCCAACTGCGCTTGTTTGATTAAGAATCAGGAGGGTCTCTCGCTTGAAGTGAGGCTCCTTGCTTATGAAATTAACGACGCCCGCAATTGCACCACCTCCGTAAAACGTCGCGGAAGGTCCTTTTATGATCTCGACCTGTTTCAAATCCAGCGGCGGAATGTCCAGGAGACTCAAGCTGCCGGAAAAGCCGCCAAAAGCAGGAAAGCCATCTTTTAGAATCTGCGTGTACCTGCCGTCGAGTCCTTGAATGCGAATGCTCTGCGTTGTCGAGATTGCGGAAGTCTGCTGAACTTTGATTCCGGTACTCTCATTGAGGACCATCGAAACATTTGCCGGGCGCATACTGATTTTCTCATCTAATTCCTCTTCACTGATCGCTTCGATCCTGGTAGGGACATCGTCAATCTCACGACTCACGCGTGTCGTTGACGTTATGGTTACCTGGCCCAGCTCGTTGTTCACCTTGATCAAAATCAAGTGGTCATGATCATCGACGAGCGGAAATAGAAGCCTTAACTCTTTCATATCGAAGCCTGGCGAGAAAACCTCGATGATGTGTTCGCCGTCGGGAATATTGGTCAATTCCACTCTTCCATTGGGATCGGTCGTTGCTTTGAGGTCCGTACCTCTGACGGAGACAACAGCGCCCGCGACCGGCTGCTTGCTCTCTTCGTTTTTGATCATTGCTCTCAGAGTATTCTGCGCCAAAGCGACCTGCCCGGTCAGTAAAACGACAAAAACAAGAAAGATGTATTTCATAATATGCATATCTCCACGAAGCTAACACCAGCAGGATCGCCAAGCGATTTTTCGAGGCGCCTGGCGAAGCAGTCACGAATTGAATCTGATTCTCGGTGAGTGCTAAATGCGGAGCGTGGTGAGGCGCTTTGGCGGCGAGTCTGAAATTAATCGTCGTGGAAGAAGGGACGAGGAGGCGATATAGGCCGTCGAATAACTCGAAGAGTCTGGAGCCGAAACAGGGGCGAATGTTTGTAAGCGTAGGCCATCCGATCCGCGCTCGCGAAGCGTGGCCTTCGGCGTAGCGGTCAGCGGACAGCCCTTGCAATCCGATGGTTCATTCACTTCCGTTCGGGAAGTTACCCGCATGTTGCAATGTCTTTCCGCGCTTTCCCGAGTACAAATCCAGACACAGGCGGTAAACAACCAGAGAAAACTCAGCGGTATCAGGGCGGCCATGATTCTCTTGAACTGAACGCTCATTGTCCGCAAGCGGTGATTTTACACATCAACGCTACATTACGCCATAGTCTCAAGGGTTAAGCACGAGAGTTCAAGCTAATCGCTGGCGCAGAGTCGGCGCCTTGCGAGGATTTGGTAAATTTACACAAATGTAACGTCGCGATAACGTTGTATTCAAGTTACTCACATATAATGTCACTCTCTATATTGAAAGAGGCCGCCCCCGGTGTCGCGCTCAAGTTCTTAGACAAGTCGGCCTCTAGTACGCCCGGAAGCGATAAACGCATCAGGCTCGAATCACAGCACAACCACCAGGCTGCTGTGCTACAAGTGTCGAAGCCTGACTTTGACTCCACAATTGGAAGATTCGCCCTCTGCGAGCGCGTAGATTCTCGGCTAGCACTGCGGGCGCTCAAGGCAATCCCGAAACGTAATTGAGCGTTAACTGGGCGATCTTGTACCTGTAAAGGGCTTGCGCATATTGGGCTTCAGCACTGCTGGCGGCAGCTTCCGCCGAAGTCAGTTCGACGAACGACCCGATCTGAACTCGGTAGCGTGCCCGGGCTAGCCTCAACGCCTCGCGAGCCTGTGTGATCAACTGTTCGTTGGCCCGGATCGATTCAATCGCGCTTAGCAGCTCGTTGTGCGCGCGCTGGACCTGAACACGAACATCCTGGGCCTGATTGTCGCGCGCTGCGCGGGTCCGCGCGAGATTTGCTTTGGCTTCGTCGATCTCGGCTTCGATTCTGCCGCCGGTGAAAATCGGAAAGTCTATCCCGAATGCACCAAGCAGCAACTTTGCTGGCGAATAATCACTGAACCGCACCCAACCGCTGCTAAACAACGCCATCAACTTTGGCCACTTGTTAGCCCTTGAGCGAGCTACGATCTCCTCATCGGCTTTTATTTCCGCGTCAAAGGCAAGCAGCTCGGGACGCCGGTGGCTGTCGGCAAGCAACGACGCCAGCGTCGGTGGAGATTCGACATCAATTTTCGGCTCTTCCAATGTGTAAGCTGGCTCACCATCTATGCCCATCGCGCGATTGAGCTCCGCGAAGGCCGTGCGCAGGCGGTCACGCGCTTGAACTAGCTCGAGATTGGCGTTCGAAACTCCCACTTCCGCCAGTGACAAATCTACTTTCGACTTTATCTGAGCGTCATAGAATGCCTTTGCTTGCCGCGCGATGAGTTGCCTGTCCGCCAATATTTGCTCGTCAACCTTTCCCAGGCGTTGCTGCTGCAACGCTGTGTAATAGGCTTGCTCGACGTCGAGCTTAACCAGAGCTTGCTGCGCTTCAAGGGCGTGGCTCAAAGAAACGGATGCCCACTGGCTGGCTTTCACTTGATGAGCTGTGCGCCCAAAGTCGTAGAGGTTTTCAAACGCGGCAGCCGAGGCCCCAATGTCCCGAAAGAGCGGTGAAGTGACCAAGCCCCTGAGACCCAGCGCGCCGGACGCTCCCGATAGCCCTTGCTTGGCAATTCCCGAAAAGCTGAGCTGCGGATAGTAGCCCGAGCGCGCTTGTTTGGTGCGGGCTTCCGCCCCGCGGATAGCCTCGCGAGCTTGCCGCAACACAGGGTGCTCGGTCAGCGCTTTGCGTATTGCCTCATCGAGTGTCAACCTGGGTGGTTGCGCTTCCTGCGACGGCGCAGTTCCCGGCCGCGCCGATTCGGGCAGCGCTTGTTGTGACACGGGGGCTCTTGGTGACGGTCCTGACGGACTTTCAGACTCGCTTTGAGCAACGGCGGTCGAGCTAGAACTCAAGACGAGAAATGCAACTACTGTGGAAGTTCTCAAACTTTTGGTCATTTCCCTTGTACCTCTGATTAACCGCAAGCTACCAGCAGACGCGAAGGAACGTACTTTTTTTCTGATTGTATGTTCGGCTCAGGTAGATTTTTGCGAAACTTTCACCGCCGTGCCGTCTTTGATTGCGCTCCTGCCACCAGTGATCACCGGCTCATTTCCCGTCAGCCCTTCGATAATCTCGACGCGGATGCCATCGTCCAGCCCGGTCTTCACTTCAATTCTGTTCGCTCTTCCCTCAGTCACTGTGTAGACGTAGGTCTTACCTCCTTCGGCGATCAGGCAGGATGCCGGAACCGTGAGCGCATTCTCCGTTCTCTCCAACGACTGGTTTACTGAGCCGTACATCCCAGGTCGAAGTTGGCCGTCTCGATTGGGAATGTCTATCTCCGTTCTCATCGTGCGCGTCTTTGGATCGAGCGCATGGGCGAAGCGCGTGCAGCTTCCTTCGAATACTTTCCCGGGCAAGGCATCGACAGTGACCGTTACCGGGCTCTTCTTCTTGATGAATGGGACTTCCTTTTCATTGACGTCGATAAAAACTCGCAGGGTATCTACCCGCGCGATGGTGACGACGGCCGAGACGTTGGTTTGTGATGATGCCTGCTGAATGAGCGCGCCTGGATCGACGTGGCGCTTTATCACCACACCATCAAATGGCGCGCGGATTCTTGTGTATTCTTCGATGGTCTTCAGTCTCGCCCGCGAAGCTTCGGCTCTGGAGACTTCGCTTCCGGCGACCTTGAGCTTGCTCTCGGCGACGTTCAAGACCGCGCGCGCGACATCGTACTGCGCCTTGGCTTCGTCGACCTGCTGTTGAGGCATAACGTCGGGCTCTTGTTCACGGATGCTCTTCAGCCTTTCATAAGTTATCTTCTTCAATTCGAGCTCGGCTTTGGCACGTTCAAGCTCCGCTTGCATATTTCCAATGTTCGCTTTCGCGCGCTCCACTTCGGCTTCCGAGCCTCTGTATTCCGGCGCCATCTCAGGCACATCGATTTCAGCTATCACTTCTCCTTTCCGAACGCGGTCGCCGATGTCGACTTTTATCCATTTCAAGTACCCAGCCGTCTTCGCGTATAGAACGGTCTGTTCGAAGGCTTCGATGCTTGCGGGCATCGCCACCTGTCGCGTAATGTCGTGCCGCTCGGGCGAGGTGACCTGAACATTAACCGGTTCGGCTGCTTTTGTAGCGGGGGAGTTCTCGATTGCGGAGGCTCTTCGCAATTGGCTCCACAGGCCCAGTGCTGCAATGAGCGCAACCACACCTGCAGCTATCGACACAGTCTTCGGATGCCCAACGATGAGGAGCTTTTTCATATTGACCTACCTCCTTGACTTAACTCTCTTACGGATTGCTTTCTTCTGAGACTGAGGCCGGCTTCGGCTCTCGCTTGAGCAGCGTGTATAGAACCGGCACGACAAACAGAGTGAGAATCGCCGAGACAGTAAGCCCGCCGATGACAGCACGCGCCAGCGGCATATTCGCTTCCGCCCCGCGCCCCGCTCCTAAGGCCATCGGTAATAGCCCTAACACTGCGGCGATGGACGTCATGACGATGGGCCGGAGCCTGATGCCTCCGGCTCGCACCACCGCTTCCCTTATCGGCAGCCCATCCCGCATCAGGCGATTCGAGAACTCGACAAGCAGTATGCTATTCGAGACTGCGATGCCCACCATGAAGATCACCCCCATGAACGACTGAATGTTCAGGGTCGTGCCGGTCAACAGAAGTATCGCTATCACTCCGATCACCCCCAGCGGCACGGCGAACATTATGATGAACGGATCGAGAAAGGACCGGAACTGCGCAACCATCACCAGGTAGACCAGCACTGCTGCAAGCGCAAGCCCGAAGCTGAGGCTTTGGAACGATTCGCTCATGCTGGACACCTCGCCGCGCATCTGGATTCGATAACCGGGAGGCACTTCCAGCGCGTTGATCTTTCTTTGAATCTCCCCTGCGACCGATCCCACATCGCGACCTTGCACGTTTGAAAATACATCAATTGTGCGAACGATGTTGACGTGATTGACTTCAAGTGGACCGGTCGAGCGCTTGAACTCGGCGATGTTGCGCAGTAGCGCGCTGCTTTTCTGGTCCTGCCCGGTGATCGGAATGTCTGCGAGCGTCTCCATGGACTTGATCTGATCTTCTGGATATTGAACGCCGACGAAGTAGTGATTGCCGGTCTTGTCGTCAACCCAAAATGCCGGGTCAAAGTTTATGCTCGAGTTGAGCGCGCTCACCGCGTTCTTCACGACGTCCTGTTGAGTGAGTCCGAGGTAGGCCGCCTTGACGCGGTCTACGTCAACGTCGATCTGTGGATAGTCGAGGCGCTGCGCGATGCGAACGTCCGTCGTGTTGGGGACTTCTTCGACCAGCGATTTGACCCTTTCTGCGATTTGCATCGAGGTCCGCAGATCGTTTCCTTGGACCTGGATGTTGATCGGCGAAGGCAAGCCGAAGTTTAGCGCGGCGGTTAGCAGTCCCCCGGTGTCAAAGGCGAAATCGATTCCCGCGAACCGCTCGGGCAGGTCCTCACGCAACTTCGCCACGTAGGCTTGTGCGCTGCGGGCCCTCTCAGGAGTCAGTTGCACGTTGATGAAAGCGTCTTGCGGCCCGGAGTTTGGAGTGTACGCGGCTGGCCAATCGTAGAGCACACCGATGTTTGAAACGATCATTTTCCGGTCACTGTCAGGGATCTCTTCGCCTAGCGCCGTCTCGATGTCCTTGACCAGCTCTTCCATTTTTTCGATCCGCGTGCCCGATTGTCCTCGGACGCGAATCATAAACTGACCGGCGTCAACTTGCGGGAAGAGCTCTCTGCCAATTAGCGGAAATAGTAAGAGCGAGCCAACGAACAGGACGCTTGCTGCGACCAGAATCTTGCCGCGATTAGCGAGCGACCAGGTCAAGGCGCCTTCATAGCGACAGCGCACATCTTCGAATGCGCGTTCGAAATAGTTGAACATACCGCGCCGCTTTTCAACCGACGCCGGTTTCTCGCTGTCGGGGGCTTCTGCACCGTGGACTGTCGGCGCCTCTTCCTTCCTCACGTCGCCTCGTTGCCGATAGAGATAAGCCATCGCAACCGGCACGACGGTCATTGCCATCACATAAGAAGCGGCCATCGCGAAAGCGACCGAAAGGGCAAGTGGGGTGAACAGGTATTTACCCAGGCCGTAAAGGAAGACCACCGGGAAAAAGACGACGATAGTGGTAATCGTCGACACGAGCACCGGCATCGCAACTTCCTGCGCAGCGTCAAGCGCCGCTTTCAGCGCGCTCTTCCCCATTCGCAGATGACGGTGAGTGTTTTCCAGCACAACAATCGAGTCGTCAACCAGACGACCGACTGCCAGCGCCAGTCCCCCAAGCGTCATCGCGTTGATCGTATCGCCGGTCGCGTAGAGTCCTATGAAGGCCGCGAGCACCGAGAGCGGAATCGACAAGAAGATGATTACCATCGAACGGAAGCTCCCGATGAAGATCAAAATCATAAACGAAGCCAACAGCCCGCCGAGCAATCCTTCTATCTCGAGGCTGGCAATCGATTCTCGAACGTAGTGTGATTGATCGAAGATCACGTCGAGATTAATGCCCTGCGGAACGCGGGACAGGATGCGCGGGATGGCGTCCTTTACGCCCTCGACCGCCTGAATCGTATTTGCTCCAGGCTGCCGATAGATTGGTATGTAGACTTGCCGTTTGCCTTCGACGTGAACGACGTTGGTCTGAATAGCAAACGCGTCCTTCACCGTGCCTACGTCTTTCACAAACACCGCGGCGCCGTTCTCGACTTTGATCGGAAAGTTGTTGATATCCTCGACGTGCGGGACCATGCCATTGGCATTGATTTGATAGTCGAGGTC
>WNGG01014833.1_pt1 | contig 13264 bp, 16 predicted proteins | sample 5400661 | NCBI WGS metagenome assembly WNGG01 (sample SAMN13153372, study PRJNA577476) | soil metagenome | isolation source: 100 cm soil or saprolite under Garry oak tree replicate 1 | place: USA:California | collected 2016-06-15
GAAGCGGGTCAGCCGGGTCGCCTTCTTCACGTCCTCCATCTTGTTGTAGACGGCGACCAGGTTCTTGATCATGCGGATGAGGATCGAACGCGGCAGCGTCTTCTGCAGATACCGCTCGTCGAAGCCGTATCCGGCCTGATCCAGGAACCGCGCGCAGTCCTTCTGGGTCAGCAGCGCCCCGCCGTTGAAGCAGTCCACGAAGATGCGGTAGCGGTCGGCTTCGTACTTCACGAGGAAGTGACCCGGCATGCCCACGCCGAAGACCGGCAGCTCGAGCCGCTTGCCCACGAACAGATACACCATGCTCAGACTGATCGGAATCCCCGTCTTCCGCTCGAGGACCTTGTTGAGGTAGCTGTTGTCGACGTCGTAGTACTGGTGGGTGTTGCCGACGAAACCCTGCTCGATGAAGAGGTAGCGGTTGAGGGCCTTGACGATCTCTTCGCTGGACGCCTTGCGCCCCAGCCGATCCCGCACTTCCCGCGCCATGGCGTCCAGCAGCTTGGTGTACGGGGCCACGTCGAGGTTGGGATAGGCGAACCGCGCGATGAGGAACGCCCCGGTCTCGAGGTCCAGGTCCTCGTCCTCGCAGGCAGAGAGGGCATGGAACTCGCCCTCGAGCCGCTGCCCCTGGATGTCGTCCAGGATCTCGCTGATGCGCGCGGCCATCTCCGGTTGCTCGATCTCGGCCTCGCGCAGCAGCGGCACGGCCGGCGCCCCGATCTCGGCCAACTTGCCGGCGATCGTGCGCGCGACCCGCTCGTCCTCGTCGGACAGCAGCCGGATCAACGCTCGAATCTGGGGCTCGGGGATGGACAGCATGCTGGCGGCACTGTAGCAGAGGGTCGAACATGGTTCAAGTTGACTCATAACTTGACTTATACTTGACTTATCTGTACCCTAAGGCATGGCCTATCAGCCCCGGTTCACCATTACCGCCCACCTTCTCGCGATCACCGAAGAAATCGCCGCGTTCCGGGAGAAAATCCTGGCGGCTACGGTGCAAGTGCCCTGGATTCCGACCCTGCAAAAAGATGCCCGTGTCCGCAACACGCATAGCTCTACCGCCATCGAAGGGAACCCGTTGACGCTTGAACAGGTGCGGCTGCTGGAAGAAGGGCAACCGCTGCCGACGGAACCCCAACGCGCCAAGCGGGAAGTTCTCAACTATCTCGCCGGCCTTCGCTTCATCGAGCAAAGAGCCAAGAAGAAGACGATCACGCATGAGGACGTCCTGAAGCTGCACGCCATCATCGCTTCAGACGTGATGGACCAGGGACAGGCCGGCCGGTACCGCGATATTCGCGTGCGGGTGGGGCATTATCTCCCCCCTGCCCCTGAGATGGTGTCTGGCCTGATGGCAGAATTGCTGGAGTGGTGGAATACTAAGTCCGCCCAATGGTCTCCGGTCATCTCATCGGCCGTCATTCACCATCAGTTTGAGGCCATTCATCCCTTCGCCGACGGAAATGGGCGCACCGGCCGGGCGCTGGCGCTCTGGGAACTGTACCGGCGAGGGTTTGATACCCATCATATCTTTTCAGTGGACGAGGTTTATTGGGAAAATCGCCCCCGCTATTACGCCGCGCTGGATGCCGTGAGGAAACATGGAGAAGACCTGACGGGTTGGCTGGTATACACGGCTCAGGCGCTACATCTGACGTTGGAGCGGGTGTGGGTACGCATCCAACACCTGACAGCAGGGGCAGGCCAAAAGAAAATCGTGTTGCGGCCCAAGCAGGAACAACTTCTTCGAATGCTCAGAGACCGCAAGAGCCTCACCCCGCAGGAAATCCGCCAGGGCGTTGGGATATCCAAGCAAGGGGCGATGGACTTGCTGAATCCGCTGCTTGAGGCAGGGTTGGTCAGGCGGATCGGGACGAAAAAGTCAGGACGCTACATCCTCGCCTGAGCGAAAACGCCAAGCGTTCTTACCCTAGCATGCGGCCAAGCCGGTTTTACCTTTTGCTGATCTGACGTGTCTCATTGACAAGAACAGCCCAGCGGCATACCCTGTATCTCTTGCAACGGGGAAGACGGCAAGGTGATGGAATGAAGCAGAGCGCCAAGAAGATTCTGAACGCGGCTCTTGGCCTTCCTGAATCCGATCGCGTCAAGGTAGCCGAGGAATTGCTGGCTACCCTCGAAGGCAAGCCTCAGAAAGCTGTGGACGCTGCATGGGCGGAAGAGATCGAACGGCGGACCGGGGAAATCGAACAAGGCAAGGTGAAGCCAGCCCCCTGGTCCAAAGTGAAGAAATCCGCCATGCGGCGCGCCCGTGCGAAAACCTAGCGTTGTTTTTCATCCCGCCGCAGCCGACGAATACGCCGACGCCCTACGCTGGTATGCTGAATGCGCGCAGGGACTTGGCGACGCCTTTGAAAAGGAAGTCGAGCGGGCCATTCGTCTAATCGTGGCCTCCCCGAGAAGATGGCCGCGATACGGCAGCCTCCACAGACGAATCCTCATTCGCAGGTTCCCATACTTCATCGTGTATCTCCCCAAACGATCCCGAATCTGGATCGTCGCCGTTGCGCATGCGCGGCGGCGACCCGGCTTCTGGCGTAACCGCAGGAGCTAAAACGCATCGGCTTCCGCCCCGCCATCGCCGTCAAAGACAGACGTTAGAGGGGACTGGCCACGCCCCCTCCGCGCCACCCGCGTGAAGAGAAGCGGGCTGGCCACTTTTCTACCTTAGGCCCTTTTAACTTCTTCTCCCCCGTGAGTGTCTATCTCCACGAAGCGTCCCTCATCTACGGGCGCGGCTGGACGACCTGAATTAGGTATTGACGTAACTACATTTTGTATTTACAATAGATGCTAACATTTGAATGGGACGAAGCCAAACGTTCCGCCAACCTCGGAAAGCACGGGATCGACTTCGTGGACGTCCCGGAGATGTTCACTGGGTCAATTATGGTTGTGCCTGACGCTAGAAAAGATTATGGGGAAACGCGGCACATCGGCTTCGGCTTCATTAATCGGCGGCTTGTGACGGTCGTCTTTACCAAGCGTAATCCTGAGACCATTCGCATCATTTCAGCACGAAAGGCGAACGATCGTGAAAAAGCGCAGTTCAAGGAAAGTCTCGCGGACCAATTGGGCCAAAATTGACGCTCTACGGGATGACGAGATTGATTACTCCGATATCCCAGAGCAGGGTAAGGACTTCTTCAAGAAGGCGGTTCAGGTGCTGGACTGGTTCAAGGCGCAGGGTCGCGGATACCAAACGCGCATCAACGCGCTATTGCGGGCGTACATGGAAGCGCACAAGGCATAGTCTCCATTCCCCGCCGCATCGGCTCCCGCCCCATCGTCTTCCGCGCATAAACCCCCTTCCGACACCCTCCCCCCAGAGTCTGGCGTGGACTTGCCTCGATCGCGGCCGTGGAGGAGCGCCCTTTCCACCTTTGTCGATCATCAGAGGGCGCGCCGATCGGGAGCGGGAGGCAGTCCGCGACGGACTCGCCTTCCCCCTCCGCGCCACCAGCTGCTTAAAACCCTTCCCCTTTAACCTTTTCTCCTCCTTGAGTGTCCAAGGGATGAGAGCAAAGCGCGGTCTTGACGGTTATACCTATTTGGGTATAATGTACGCGCCATGAGGAAACGTAAATCCATGCATGCGATCAAGGTCCAGGCGGGCAGCGGAAACGTCTACGCTGATCTCGGCGTACCGGATGCGGAGGCCATGCTTATCAAGGCCCAGCTCGTGACCAAGATCGCCGAACTCATCAAGCGCAAGGGCCTGACTCAAACGCAAGCGGGGCATCTGCTGGGTTTACCTCAGCCGAAGGTGTCGGCGCTCTTGAGGGGACACTTTCGCGGGGTTTCGGAGCGCCGTTTACTGGATTGCCTCACCTGGCTTGGAAGCGACGTCCAGGTTGTCGTGAAAACCGCGCCGCGCAATCGTCGAAGCGGCAAGCTTTCAGTGGTCTTTGCTTAAAATAAACCGGCTTCCGCATCTCCCCTCCGCGCCACCCGCGTGATCGTTTCCTTACTGCTTTAGACTTTTCTCCTTCCTCAGATGTCTCATCATGTATGGAGTGGGCCAACCGGAATCTTTTCAACTGGGTCTTGCAATCTAGTAGCTTATAGGCTACACTGATGCGTGAAGCCACTGCGAGAGAACTTGAACTCTACGCTACGGAAGAAGGGCGCGTCCCTTTTACCGAATGGCTCGACTCTCTTCGGGACATACGCGGCCGTGAAAAGATCCGTGCGAGACTTAACCGAATTCGGCTGGGGAATTTCGGTGATAGCTCAAGTGTCGGCGAGGGTGTCGAAGAGCTTCGGATAGACTTCGGCCCCGGCTATCGAGTGTATTTCGGCCAGGCCGGTACAAAGATCGTCCTCTTACTGTGCGGCGGTGATAAAAGTACGCAAACCCAAGACATCCTCCAGGCCAAAAGGTACTGGAAGGACTATCAGAAAAGGTCGGGCCATGCCTCCAAGTAAGCCCTATCATCCGGAGCTGATCAAGGCGCTCCGCGATCCTCGCGAAGCGGTGGAATACTTGAACGCCGCGCTGGAGGATGGCGACCCCGAGGTGTTTCTCTTGGCTTTACGAGACGTCGCTGAGGCGCAGGGAGGGGTCGCGGAGGTGGCAGAGGCTGCCAAGCTCAATCGCGAAAACCTGTATCGCATGCTCTCCAACCGAGGCAACCCGGAATTCCGAAGCCTCGACGCCCTCCTGCACGCGCTCGGCTTCCGCCTCTCCATCGCCGTCGAAGACAAGCACTAACCTCTCCCCCCTCCGCGCCACCCGCGTCAAGAAAAGCGGGCTGGCCACTTTTCTACCTTGGCCCTTTTAACTTCTTCTCCCCCGTGAGTGTTTATCTCCACGAAGCATCCCTCATCTACGAACGCGGCTGGACGACCTGAATAGGGATTGACGTAACTACATTTTGTATTTACAATGCAGAGGTGAAAAGGCGAACGATCGTGAAAAAGCGCAGTTCAAGGAAAGTCTCGCGGACCAATTGGGCCAAAATTGACGCTCTACGGGATGACGAGATTGATTACTCCGATATCCCAGAGCAGGGTAAGGACTTCTTCAAGAAGGCGGTCGAAAGCGACAGTGACCATCCGGCTCGATCGCCAGGTACTGGACTGGTTCAAGGCTCAGGGCCGTGGCTATCAAACGCGCATCAACGCGCTCCTGCGGGCGTATATGGAAGCGCACAAGGCATAGTCTCTCTTCCCCGCCGCATCGGCTTCCGCCTCTCCCCCTCCGCGCCACCCGCGTGAAGAAAAGCGGCCCGTTCTTCTTGTGATATGCTGGCGCCGTGCTGAAGTTGAGCAAGCCATGTCCTGTCCCTGATTGTGGCGGCGCGATGCTCGGCGTGACCAATACGCCCCCGCTCAGGCGAACCATCGATCCGAAAACCGGCGACGGCATCCTCTACTGTGATCGCTGCGGGCATCAGGAACACCGGTATAAACTGCACGCCATCACACTCGCGGTGGAGCTGAAAGGGCCGGGCCAGTGGGTCGGCCAGTTCCGCATCACCCTTCTCGGCAAGCAGGCGACGACGATGTGTACGGCCTATGCGAAAGGCACGTTTGACAATCAGGAAGGCGCCGAAGCTGCCGGGCTTGCAGCGGCTAAAGCGTGGATCGATAGCCAAAGCCAGGCAGCCCCCTCCGCACCACCCGCGTGAAGAAAATAAGGAACTGCTGCCTGGAAAAGGAGGAACACCATGAGTGGAAAACGGTTCGTAGTGAGAACAGTAGCGCTTCTCCTCGCGGTGCTAGTGTACGGGGGAGTCTCGTCATGCGCCAAGGGTCCCGGCGATCAGGTCACATTCTCTCCAGCGACCGTGGCCGACTACGTGCATGCCGTGATCGAGGCGGACCGGACGTTTTATACAATCCACATCGTGGAGCGGCTGCAGGCCAAGGGCGTCGTCACCGCCACGGAGAATTGGCGCGTGAACAACACGCTCCCGCTGCCGGCTCAGTTCCTCCGGGAATCGGCCGAGCTGGCGGCCAGCACGGGCAGCAGGATCGGATACCAGCTGATCAGCCTGTGGCCCATCAACAAGCAGAACGGACCGGCTGACGAGTTCGAGCGCGCAGGACTGCAAGATGTCCAGATGAATCAGGGGCGCGCGTATTCTAGGATCGTCACGAGCGGAGGGGCACGGTACTTCCGGGCGATTTATGCGGACAGGGCTGTATCGCAGGCCTGCATCGGCTGCCATAACGCGCACCCGAACAGTCCGAAGCGGGACTTCAAACAGAATGACGTGATGGGCGGCATCGTGATCTCCATTCCTCTCGAAAAACCCTGAGGGATCCCGTCGCCGACTACCACCACCAGCTTCCGCCCCTGCCCCTCCACGCTACCCGCGTGAAGAAAATCGGCCTGAGCCCTGCTCCAGTAATGGAGTCTGACCCCATTCCTCCCACTCAGTTGCTGCTACGGAGCTTATGTATCGCGTAACGAGCAACTGCTGTGGCGACATGTAGTCGAAACAATGCTTCCTGCTCGTGGCTGAGTCCGTGGTGAGGACCATTGTCCTGAATGCTCTGCCAAAATCCCTTGAGCATCTGCCACTCAGGATTGTCAAAGAATCCCGCGTCGCGCAGGTCCTGGAGCGCAGCGGCGGCATCAGTGCGGGAATTTGATGTCTGACGACGACTAAGCTCGATCAAGAGGTTCTCCATAAACGAACGTATCTGGCCGTTCGCCGCCTCCCAATTTCTAGCGACAAATGATTCACACGCCTGACGGTAATGCTCCGCTGCGACATTCAGGCCCAGGTCTTGCAGATCGCGCTCGAGCTGTGAGAGTTCTGTAGCAAGCCCCACAGGTTCAGGGGTCGTCGGCACGAGTCTGCCGTCGTGCCATTCAAACCCGTCAAGTCGTAAGGACTGAAGTAACCGATCGGTAGGCCCAAAGCCGGGCCCCTTGCGTTCGAGGACATACTCGACAACTCGTGTCAAGGCAGCGCTACTATTATCTTCTCGGTCGCGCAAGGTTCTGACAAGAGCGTTGGCGTGAGGTTGAATGCCCCCGCTAAATTCACCATAAGAGATCCCAAACTCAAGGAAAAGGATCTCCAGTTCAGAGTTAGCACCAACGGCTGCTCCGAGTGCTCGGCAGAGCTCGGCGAGGGTCTTGTTACTGTATGGCACGCGCGTGAAGACTTTTCAACGAAATTAGGTTGGTCCAGTACCTGACCTGTTCTGGAATTCCTTCGCATCAACACTCCGGGAAACGTAGACCGTGAAGGACACGACGATGAGGGCAATACCGTTTAAGACCTCATAGATCGCGAGAAGTTGAGGAAACCAGTAATTCGGATGGATGTCACCATAGCCAATCGTGGCAATGGTTACCCCGCTGAAATAGATCGCCGAGAGGACATCGAAGCTACACTCACAACACATAGAGAAACCGCCAATGTTGTTGAATACCCCAAGAAACACAATAGCATAGTCTAAGATGAGCTCGAGATAGCTTCGCATGGCGAGTTGAATTCGCTCGTAGTACTTTAGGTCTGTAGTATGTTCTACCGGGCGTAGATGGGATGTCGCATCCAATATGAATGCGATGAAAATTTCGTTGCACCGCGAGAAGGCATAGTACGCTGTCGCACCAGTGACCACCTTCCAAACAGTGGTGTCCTTTCCTCGGAGGAAGTGTTCAAGGAGTAAAAGAACCACCAAACAAATCAAGGTAGTCCCAAAGAAGCCTTTGTTAAGACGCTTGACACATTGCGCAGCAACAGTTTTATCGGGACCCTTGAGGTATTTGCGATAATCGGCAAAGAGGAGGGTCGGAGATACTGGATAGAAGGCAATGAAGGCCGGTCGAGTCGACCACCGCTCCCGAATCATTGATCGGAAGGTACGTGTGTCAGCCACTGTCTCGCGCGTGTTGCATCAACATAACTTTTAGCTTAGTGGTCAACCCGATTTCTTTCTCATCGCGGGGTTAGCCGATGAGATGCTCTGCCGGATCTAATATAGCCGTAGCACAGGTGATCGACGCCAGTACCGAACGGATCTTGGAGTATTCCCTCGAAGCAAAATCCAAGTTCGGATAGCGCCGCAATGGCAAATACTTCCCGGACTGGCACGGTCAGATAAACACGCCGGTAATGATGAGTATCTGACAGAACTTTTGATAAGAGGCGCTCAATGGTGTTTTGCGAGCCATCCGACGCTACAAGATTAATCTTCGCCATCCTTGACCGCTTTGCTGTCAAAAGAACTGATACGACTGGACACCCGCTCTTATCAAGAAACGCATAAAGAGTCCGCCCTTTTGCGGAGTATCTCGTCACACCACGTTCGAGCGAGACCAGACTCTCGCGTATTGAGGAGGCTAGCTTGGCCCCTGGTTTGAAATACCACCTTGGCATCTGTCGTAAGAAGAAGCGTAAAACACTGCTTAGTTTTGAATCATTTACAGTCACGCGAATGACAGATCCTCGTTGATTGACATTGTTTACCTCAACCCGGCGATGCACACCTGGCATTCGTCGTGAAAACTTTTTTGCAAAGACCAATTCGTCACGTCCTTGAGAGAGGTGTTCACGCAATCTTGCCTGAAACATCATTCCAGAATTTAGTAGATACGATACTACTGCCGGACGTGACTCAGCGCATGTACAATAAATGCCTATAGCGCGCCGCTTTATGCAGAACTCTTGGATTTTTTCCCGGAGCGTCTGTCCAAATCCAAACCCGCGGAACTCTGGTAGTAGGATAGTAGGTCCAGATTTCCATGCCCCATACGTCTTCTTTGTCAAGACAGTGAAGCCTATAACATGGTTCCTCCAGACTGCTTCCAATACATATTTCGCTCGTGTTGAGAACGCCGATTGCAAGCCAACGGTTTCCTCCATAGTCTGACTGAGAAAGTCCTCATCGATATCCTCGTAAGCGCTACCGATTTCAGAGCGCACGAGCTTTTCAAAAGTATTTCGATTTCTTTCTGAGAGCGGTCGGAGGGTTACTGCCGCTTCCGATTCTCTCTGAAGCCTGAATAGAAGTTCTTGTGTAAGTCCCTCAAATCGACTTAAATAAGCAAAAGTCTGCGGAACAGTGAAGTAGTGATCTCTCTCTTTCAATTCGGAAAGCGTAATAGGGCGGTGAAATTTCACCGCTATGCCGATTCTTATGACCCATCCGTTTCCCCGATCCCCATAGTATGTCGTGGCGCGCGAGGCGCCTATGCCAGCAGCGGCGGCAAGAGCGACAGCCCGTGGTATAGACGTCTTAATCGCCTCTTTTACCGTGAATGCGCCAGTCAAGGCTGAAACCGGCGCGGTTTCGTATATGAAAACCATTCTCGAAGAGTCGGGGAATGATTTGCGGAGTTCCGCCTGTTTTTTGCCGAGGTAGATCCGCCTCGCGTGCTCTGGATAGAAACTAAGTAATACGCAATCAGACACTGCGTTCAAATGGACAACTCTCTTTCCCATCCGTCCTGGACGACACCGTGGTCGATAATAGGCACGCTTCGGTTCCAGAGCCTCGCTTGAAAGTATAAGCGAATCAAGTCGACCCCCTCTTTGCCCATAATCAGGAGATCCCGGTAATTCGATGTGGATTCCTGCTCTGCCATCGCTACAATCCATGCATAGCGATCGTCGATACGACACACGCTCATCGCCGCAGGCATCTCATCTTTGATCGGATCTCTGTATACTCGGAGTGAGAAGTTATTCGCGCCCCCAAAATCTGTAACGAGTTTCTTGATCCAGGGAACTTTCTCGGGTGTTAAGCGCTCTACGCGCCGTATTTGTGCCTTAGACTCCCTGTAGAGCTTTTTCATATCCTTGAAATATTTGCCCTCCTCCTCTCCGTGTCGGATCTGTGGAGGCCTTGGACCCAAGTGTGTCACGTCTATATTGTTCTGAGCTGTCGTGATCTGTGCCGCCCATAGGGAGTAAAAATCACGTTCATGGGATGGCAAATAAATGGAGAGCTCCTGCGCGAGACGATCCCATATTTCTCCCGCTTTCCTTTCCGTCGCACGGTCACGACGCTCCTTCTCAACAACAGCGAGTGTAAACGCCATCGTTGTAGAAATGATCGTTAAACTCCAGCCCATACCGTTGGGGAGTTTCCTCAGAGGCCAATCTTCGGGTGCTAGCTCGCTGTAGATTCCATACGAGACAGCAATGCATTGACCAATGAAAATGAGGTAAGAGAAGAACCTCATAGAGTCTCCGTAACACTAAAATGGATCAGGTCGAGATGTTTGCGTAGAGAGGAGATGATACGACCCGATATCACTTTGTCATTCATTGTCCTGCTCAATCCTGAAGGATGAGGGAGAATCAACCAAGTCGAGGGAACCGTTGTCGCAGGGAAAAGATCCTCAGCAAATAGCTCCTGGGTTGTCCAACTCTTTCCAAGGGCCACTTCCGACCGAAGGATCCGATCATCAAGGATAAGGTCTGCAGGTTCCTTGCCCAAAATGAGAATGAGTTCTGGTCGAACTGTCTCTATCTGTCGCCAGAGGAATTGTTGACATCGCATCCAAAGAATTCTTCGGTTGGCGGGTGTGTCCGGTATTACCGCACACTTGTTCAATGAGGTCAAGTAAATGGAACTTCGCAACTGGGTCTCTGTGGCAGGAAATCCAGCTGCAGCAAACCACTTCGCAAGACGAATAAAACTGCTGCCAGCAAACGCCTTCTTAGCTTTTCGAGCCGCTACGCTTGGAGCTATGCCTACCGCCATTACCCGGGCACTCTGGTCGCCGCGCTGGATCCTGTGCGCTTTCTTGATGCAGTGGCCAGCCTCCCGACATACCACACAGGCTTCGATTTCCTCGTGGAGGCCATTTAGATACGATCTCTGGGACACGGTTTCCCCATCTAATCAGCAAAGGCTTCAGGTCCCCCTATTTACAATATGAATGGCTGCATAGTACACCGAACACTGCGTAATGTCATCGCCTAATCGGAGTTGATGTCGGATGAGCGGGTGGCGGCGAGCGGGACCCTGGCGGAGAGGAGCGCGACTTCCCCCCACCCTCTCACCCTCCCCCGCGAGGGGGGAGGGATGGAGAGGGGCTGCTCGGCGACAGGACCCGCTCTTTGAGATCCTTCGCTGCGCTCAGGATGACAGAGGGAAAGGCTCAGGGCGAACGGAAGGAGATCGCTTCGCTACGCTCGCAATGACAAAGGGAAGAGACCGCTAGCCGAGGGTGCGGCGGAAGGCGCGGGCGGCGCCGAAGAGGCAGACGGAGTCGAACACCGTCATCACGATCACCACGATGCCGATCTTCGGGAGCGCCGCGGCCCAGCCGGAGAGGATCAGCGGCCGCACGGCATCGATGGCCCACGTCATCGGATTGAGCCGGGCCAGGACCGCCATCCAGGCCGGCATCGCCGCCAGCGGCACGAGCGCCGTGCTGAGGAAGATCATCGGAAGCGACAGAAAGCCGAGCATCGAGAAGAAGTCCCCGTGGCTCTTCACCGAGAAGGCCAGGGCCATGGAGATGGCCGTCAGGCCGACGCCGAACAGCAGCCCGATCAGGATGATCACCACCACGCCGCCGAAGCCGGTGACCGGGTGCACACCGAACAGGTACGCCACGCCCAGGATCACCAGGACTTGCAGCGAGGTGATCGTCATGACGAACAGGAACCGGCTGATCACGACGGACGTGCGGGAGATCGGCGTGGACATCAGTCGCTCCAGGAATCCGTTCTCCTTGTCGAACAAGAGGTCCGTCCCGCCCGCCAGGCCGTTGTTGAGGATCGTCATGACGACGACGCCCGCCGCGAGGAAGGCGATGTAGCTTGGCGCTTGCACGACCTCGGCGTTCGCGGTCCGCTGGAACAGGTTGCCGAAGAAGATCAGCCAGAACACCATGGGCTGAAACAACGTGAAGACCATGCTGAACTTCTCGCGGCTCAGCCGTTTGACCCAGCGCATCGTGAGCGCGCCGACCTCCTGCAAGTACTGCTCCATTTAGTCCTCAGCCCTCAGTCCTCAGTCCTCTGTGATCCGGTGCCCCGTGTGCGCCAGGAAGACATCGTCCAGGCGCGGCCGGTGATAGTCCACGAACTCCAGCCGGCACTGGCGCGCGCCCACCTGGGCCAGGATGGCCGGCAGGGTTTTCTCCGGGGAGGTGACCCGGATGTCCAGCCTGTTCCGGTTAGCGCTCACGGCCCGTACGCCTTCCTGCGCCTTCAGGGCCTGCGCCAACCCTTCGACTTTGTCCAGATCGCCGGGCGCGAGGGTGAGCGTCACGACGTCCCCGCCGAGGCCGGACTTGAGCTCGTTCGGAGTGCCGATCGCCTTGACCCGCCCGCCGTCGATGATGGCGATGCGGTCGCAGAGCTGGTCGGCCTCGTCCAGGTAGTTCGTGGTCACCATGATGGTGATGCCCCGCGCCTTCAACTCGCGGATGTGCTCCCAGATCTTCAGGCGGCTCTGGACGTCCAGCCCCAGCGTGGGCTCGTCCATGAACAGGACCTTGGGATCCGGGATCAGCCCGCAGGCGATGTCCAGCTTGCGCTTCATCCCGCCTGAATAGTTCCGGGCCACTTCGTCGGCCTTGTTCTCGAGATTGACCAGCTTCAGCACCTCGTCGATGCGCGCCGAGGCGCGGTCCTTGGGCAGGTGGTACAGGCTGGCCAGCAATTGAAGATGTTCGCGGCCGGTAAGGAACCGGTCGATCGCCCGCTCCTGCGGCACGTAGCCGATGATCTGGCGGACCCGGGTGGCCTGCTCGACGACGTCCAGCCCAAGCACGCGCGCGGTGCCGCCGGACGGACGGAGGACCGTGATCAGGACGCGCAGGGTCGTGGTCTTCCCGGCGCCGTTGGGTCCCAGCAGGCCGAAGACCTCGCCAGGGGCCACCTGGAACGTGATGTCCTCGACGGCGGTGACTTTCCCCTCGTAGGTCTTCGAGAGGTGCGCGACTTCGATGGCGACGGAGCCGCTCAAGGTCAGCCCCAACCGATCGATTCGTTTCGCTCGTAATGCTTGAACTGCAGGAGGTCCACGAGCCGGCGGGCCTGCTGGGCGAGGGAGTCCGCTTCCAGCAAGAACTGCTTCTCCAGCGGCGTGAAATCCAGGGCAAAGGACAGATTGTACACGAGGGTCTCGTCATCCACAGGCTGCTTCAGGAAGTTCGCGAGCGCGACCCCGTCCTCGCGCGACAGCAGGAAGTTCCCGACCAGCTTCACCAGCTCCGCCCGCACGTCGGACGGGAGCTTCTTCTCCGGCGCGGAGAAATCCGCGAGCCGGATCCGGCCCTGGCGGTAGGACTCGGAGCCGAGCTCCT
>WNGG01013030.1_pt1 | contig 13261 bp, 17 predicted proteins | sample 5400661 | NCBI WGS metagenome assembly WNGG01 (sample SAMN13153372, study PRJNA577476) | soil metagenome | isolation source: 100 cm soil or saprolite under Garry oak tree replicate 1 | place: USA:California | collected 2016-06-15
ACCGGCGAAACTGGAACGGGTAAGGAGCTCGTTGCGCGGGCAATTCATAGGCGGTCGCGACGCTCCTCACGCGCATTTGTCAGCGTGAATTGCGCCGCGATTCCCCAGTCCTTGATCGCTTCGGAGCTCTTCGGTCACGAAAAAGGCGCTTTCACCGGCGCGCTCCAGCGGCGACTCGGGCGCTTTGAGCTCGCGGAAGGCGGCACGATCTTTCTCGATGAAATCGGCGATCTTCCCCCTGACACTCAGAATGCCCTATTGCGTGTACTCCAAGAGCGTGAATTCGAGCGTGTTGGCGGAACGCAATCGATCCGGGCCGATGTGCGCGTAATTGCCGCCACCAATCGTGACTTAAAGTCTGCCATGAGTAACGGCACTTTTCGCAGGGATCTGTTTTATCGCTTCAACGTGTTTCCCATCGAGATTCCCTCTCTGCGTGAACGCAAAGAAGACATCTCCATGCTGGTCAAGTACTTTATGGATCGCTACGCCAGTAAAGCGGGTAAGACCATACGTGGGGTCAACAAGAAGAGTTTGGAGCTACTACAGTCTTACCCTTGGCCGGGCAACATTCGCGAACTACAGAACGTAATAGAACGATCCGTGATCATCTGTGAAACGGAAAACCTTATGGTTGATAAGAATTGGCTTACTCAAGAATCGGTTAAGATTCAGTCCTTAGGCCGGCCACTCTCCGAAGAGCTTGTGGCGCGAGAGAAAGAAAGGATTGAGGCTACCTTGGTTGAAACTAGGGGACGCGTGTCCGGACCCTCGGGCGCAGCAGCCAAGCTCGGCATTCCGCGATCGACTCTGGATTCGAAGATCAGATCACTTAAGATCAACACGCATCGCTTCAAAACTTTCTAGTCCCCCTCTGCAAAAATCCCGAACTTTCGGCAATTTCCGAAAAGTCGGCATCTTGTCGTCCACTGATTCCAATTCTTTCAATCGCTTACGATTGGTGTTCGTCTTGCACTTCTCAAGCATGCGCTGAACGCCCAAATCGATGTTTAAGATTCAAAGATCGGCGAATGGGAAACTCGTTGTCTTTACTCTGAGCGGACGAATTGAGGCGACAAGCGTGGCCGAATTGCAAAAACTCCTGGGATCCGGAGCGGGTGATCATAGCCTAGTTCTGGATTTGAACGAGGTGAGACTCGTGGATCGCGACGTAGTGAGCTTTCTAGCCAGTTGCGAAGCGAAAGGCATCACGCTCGCGAATTGCCCCGCATATATCCGCGAATGGATTGCGAGAGAAAAGGACCGAAAGACCGGAGACTAAAGGCAACCAGTTTATAACACTCGAGTCCGATCTTTTTTAAACCTCGCAGTCGTAGTCGACGGAGAGGGACGAAGAGGGTGCTCTCATGAGTGAAGTAGTTGCTCCTGTCCGTATCGTAGATGATGGTGCATCAGTACGCCACACGTTGGGAAATCAGATTCAGTCAGTGAGGCTTAAACCATCGACCGGGATAAGTCCGAAACGCGCTGAAGAGAGGATAGCGGTGATGGAGAGCGAAGTCACGGAATTGCGGCTCGCACAGGCAGAACAATCTGCGACGGCACGGTACAAAGCCCTCATCTGCATCTCCACGGCCGTTGCCGCGCAGCGCGAACCCGATCAATTGTTTTCCCAACTTGCGAGCGAACTGCGCCAGGTCGTGAGTTATGATTTTATCGGAATCTCACAGTACGACGAAGCAACGAACAAGACCCAGTGGCACTTGACGATGACCGATGGTCTCGATTATGGGATGACCGATGGAGCGACTCCAGAGCAGGTGTTGACCCAATGGGTGTACGAGCGTCAACGACCGCTGGTGATTCCGTTTCTGGAGCGAGAGACTCGCTTCCCATGCGCGACGACCCTAGTTGAACAGCATGGGATTCGGTCCCTCTGCGCGCTTCCGTTGACTACTGCGCATCGACGCATCGGGAGCCTTATCACCGGCAGTGTTAAACCCGATGCCTATTGCGACGAAGAAGATGTCGAGTTCCTGAGGCAAGTGGCCAACCAAATAGCGCTGACCGTGGAGAACACGCTTGCCTACGGCGAGATTCAAGCGCTCAAGGACCAACTCGCGCAGGAAAAACTTTATTTGCAAGATGAAGTCCGCAGTGAATTGAACTTCGGGGAAATCGTAGGGAAGAGCGTGGCGCTGCGGCGGGTGCTCATGCAAGTCGAAATTGTCGCACCTACGGACTCCACCGTGCTTATCTATGGTGCAACCGGGACAGGGAAAGAACTGATCGCGCGTGCAATCCATAATCTCAGCCCCCGGTGTTCGAATGCTTTCGTGAAGCTCAACTGCGCCGCGATTCCGACAGGATTGCTCGAAAGCGAGCTCTTCGGTCATGAGAAAGGCGCGTTCACAGGCGCCATCGCTCAACGCATCGGCCGCTTCGAGCTGGCCAATCGGGGAACCGTATTCCTGGATGAAATTGGCGAGGTCCCGCTCGATCTTCAAACCAAGCTTCTACGCGTGCTCCAAGAGCGAGAGTTTGAGCGACTGGGGAGCACACGGACACTGCGAACGGATACGCGTCTGATCGCCGCAACCAATCGCGATCTGTCTGCCATGGTGGAGGAGCAGAAGTTTCGTTCCGATCTATTCTATCGTTTAAATGTATTTCCACTTCGGGTTCCTCCGCTGCGCGAGCGAGCCGAGGACGTCCCCCTATTGGTGCGCCATTTTGTACAGCACTTCGCCCGGCGGATGAAAAGGACAATTGAGACGATCCCTTCGGAAACGATGGACGCCTTGATCCGATACCCATGGCCGGGAAATATCCGCGAACTGGAGAATCTCATTGAGCGCGCGGTGATTCTCTCCCCCGAACCGGTACTGCGGGTGCCGCTCACAGACTTTGACAGCCGCAGCACACCTGGGCAGGCTAACGGGAAGCACCGAACTCTGGAAGACGCCGAACGTGCGCATATCTTGGCGACACTGAGAGAGACTAGGTGGGTTCTATCGGGACCAAACGGTGCGGCGACGCATCTGGGAATGAATCGCTCCACCCTCCAGTTTCGTATGAAGAAGCTCGGTATCGTTCGCCCCGATATGTACACGACCTTGGATTAATTCCATGAGTGCCAATCGGCTGGCGAGGTTGCTAGCCGGCTAACACCCCAGGTTGGCACCAGGTACGTATGCGCCATCACTTTGCCGGTCTGTTCAGTCCGGTTTTTAGTCTTAGTCATACGGACTCGTCGGAACACAGGCATTTAAGCACACACCATCGCCAGCACCCATCATTGGCATGAGCGTTGCTCCGCTTGCGACTATTCTGGCGAAGTCTTGCCGCCGCGGGGCCGCCGCTCAACGCGTGATGCCCGGAGCGCTCCACATAAGATAGACTCTGCCAGGTCACGACCATATGATGGACCCTGCATATGTTTCTGCTTTTGCCGCTCTGGCCGGAGCGGGTATCGGCGGCGCGACGTTATTCGCGACATCATGGATGACCAACTGGGCTCAAACGAGAACGCAGCGTCTGGTGCACAAGATCGAAAGGGTGGAGGACTTATACAAGAATTTCCTGGAAGAGGCCTCACGCTTTTACGCAGACTCCCTGGTACATGAAACAACCGACGTCTCCCAGCTTATTAGACTCTACGTAATGATCAGTAGGATGCGCATTCTCTCAGCGCCGCCGACGCTTCAAAACGCGGACAAAGTTGCTCGTATGATTGTGAACAACTATCTGGCGCCTAATAAGAGTTTCCCCGAACTGCGGGACATGGTGAACAGCGGCGCAATGGACCCGTTGCGAGATTTTAGTGAAGCTTGCCGCGAAGAATTTCAGCGGTTGGGGTATTTATAGCGTTGCGCGCGTCGGCGATTGCGCCTGCAGAGCGCCAGCAGGTACGGTGACAATCGGCGTTTAGAAGAACTCTTCGACGAGCTCAGGGTGAGCGGTCAAGGAGAAGTCATTCGTGGTGAGGCTCACGTGCTAGCCAACTTTTTCGCGCAACCGTTTTACAAGCTCTTCGTAAGAGGAGCTGGAGATAACTCGATCGAACTGCGAACGGTAATTGTTGACGATACTGATGTTCTCCACGATGGCATCGTAGACTTTCCATTGACCATTCACTTGCCGCAACTTGTAAACGACGGCGATCTCCTCACCTTTGGGCTGAATGATCGTTGATTCAACCTGTGCAAATTCGCTATCCATGACCTCGCGGCCAAAGCGCACCTTTTCGCCGCCGTAGAGACCGATCTTCTCTGAGTAGACTCTTTCCAAGAAGTCTCGGAACAGTTTCACAAACTCCTCCTGCTCCGCCGGGGTTCTCTGCCGCCAATGGGGACCGAGCGCCCGCTTGGCCATCTCCTCATAATCAAAAACTGCAGCAAGTGCCTCCCTCAAGCGATCCACCCGTTCTTTCTTCTTATCGGGAGAACTTAGTTTGGGATCTTTCAGGATTTGAATCGCTCTATCGACAGTCGTGCGCACGAGATCCAGCGGCGCGCCTGCATTAGCGCTCGTTGAGAGAGGCAAGAGAGAACATGAAAGTGAAAACGTAAATCTCGATTCGGCGTGTCTTTTGACGCATGCGAGTCATCCTTTTAAAAATAACCTAAGCGGAAAAAAATATAAAAAAGCACCCGGGAGCGTTGCTTGCTGATTTGATCCATCAATACTTCGATTGCGTAACACTCAACTCACGACAAATCTTTTACTTCCGATGTGCAAAGCACGTTCCAAAGCCTCGATTGCTAAAATGAAGCGGCAGCAGAACCGGTCAAAAGCAGCAGCAGCGCTTTTACGTTTTGCATGAAGCTACCCGCGCAACTGCGCTGGGATCGACCTACCTTGGGAAGTGGAGGTGGTGGCAAGGGCTAATCGGCTGGCAACTGCTAGCTTGTTAGCACCACACGGAATGAATTCCTCTAGCAGTTCGAATCGTTTCGACGTTTTCAACGTTTTAAATGGATCGAATGGTTAAACTCCGCATGCTAGTCGGCTCCCGTGCTCCACGGGTGTTGCATCGCCCGGTGCGTCAAGCCAACTCAGACGAGACGTGATTTCGGCTCTTGACGACACCTCGTCACCCTCTTTGTGGTCGCGTCGCATTATCTCGACGCGACAGCCTGTAAGTGTTTTTAATCTCGTCAATTATAAATCGCACTAACGAAAAACGCGGCTTGGCACGGTTGTTGCCCTTGGTGCCTGCAGAAACAAAGAAAGGTAGTCATAGTGAAGATCGACATTTCATTTTTAGCAGCATTCCTTCTCATCGTAACTGACCTGCTGGCACGCGCGGCCGTTCAAGGTGTCGAGCAGGCGCTTGTTTTGACGGCGTTTGAATACAGTTGTTCCTGGGCGAAGCGCTTATCCAGATGGGCATGAACGACTTTCATTGTGAGATCAACTAGCGGTTAGAGCGAGTGTCAATCGTAAAAGGAATAGCTATGACTTTATGGCAACTTATTTTTACTCAGAGCAAAGTTAACGGCGGCGTATATTACGGAGATCGACTGGTCGCAGTGAATTGGCAGTGGCCCAAGGAGACTTGGTTTCAAACTCGGTTGCATGAACTTCGCAGAAGCATTTGGAAATACTCCAAGCAGTCGGGACAAGCGTGCTCGCAATAACTCTAATCTACAACAACACTGGATGCGAAATTCTGGAGATCAGATGAACGCGGCGGGATGCCAACTGGCCGGCAACTGCCAGCCCGCTAGCACATTATTTCTGGCACCGGAAAATTCCCAGTTCATATGTTTCTCGTGCTGACAAACGATACGGCTGCGCATCATTCGGCATTGCAATTGCTGTCAATGCGAGTCTGAGAGAGGACGACCAATGAAAAATCATGCTCCCCGGATTTCAAGAGTCAGCTTTTCGTCGAAGGACGCCTCAATCATCTGACTGCGAGCAGTTCAAGGAGATTTTGGTGATGAAATGCCAAAGATGCTTTGATGATCGAAGAGTCGTGTACTGCGTTTCTAGCGATGTCATCAATTTAAGAGTATGCGCGAGTTGCGCCGCGGAAGCTCGGAGATTGGGACTGGCTGTTGAAGTTTTCAGCGGAGAATCAAAAACCCTCCGTGGCAGGAGCGCGTTTGGACATCAAGGCCGCACTTAATCAATTCTCTTTTGACCACAGGGACGATAGTACGCTCGTGGTGCGTCTTTCGGGAGCGTGGCGGTTAGGAGGGGAACCCTCTTCTGCATTTCTAGCGGACTGCGAACGGCAATTGTCCGCACAAATACGCGTCGTCGCTTTCAAGGCGAGCGAACTCATATCGTGGGACAGCAGCGTTATAGTCTTCGTCGTTCAACTCTCAGGACTATGCTACCGCCACGGAATTCATATGGACCGTGGCGGTTTGCCGCCCGGGGTGCGCCGGCTCTTGGCTTTGGCCGAGGCAGTACCAGAAAAAAAGGGCGCACGTAAAGAGGCGGCGAAAGCAACGTTTCTCGAACACGTAGGCCACACCGCTATCGGCGCCGGCGATTCGCTGGGGGAGATGCTGAAATTCCTGGGCGAGATGGCCGTGACATTTTTCCGGCTTGTGCGGCTGAGGGTCAGGTTCCGCGCGGTCGACCTTTTTCTTTTAGTCCAGCAGTGCAGCGCTCAGGCGCTGCCCATCGTCACGTTGATCAGCTTCTTAGTGGGCGTGATTCTCGCATTCGTCGGTGCCGTACAACTGAAGCAGTTCGGCGCTCAGATCTACGTGGCGGACCTAGTCGGCATCGCCATAGTCCATGAGATGGGCGCTATGATGACGGGCATCATTATGGCGGGACGAACCGGGGCGGCTTTCGCCGCTCAGCTCGGCACGATGAAGGTGACCCAGGAGATCGATGCTTTCACCACGATGGGATTTTCTCCCCTGGAATTCTTGGTGCTGCCGCGGGTGATTGCGTTAATTTTCATGATGCCTCTGTTGTGTGTTTACTCCGACTTCGTCGGTGTCTTGGGCGGGGCTACGGTTGCTGTGGAAATGCTCGATCTCTCCTGGACCACTTACATTGGCGAGACTTTGAAAGCGATAAGCTTAACCGACCTTTTCGGTGGAGTGTTTAAGAGCTCGGTTTACGGCGTGCTGATCGCGCTGTCCGGCTGTTTGCGCGGTATTCAATGCGGTAACAGTTCCTCTGCCGTCGGTGATGCAGCGACTTCCGCTGTTGTTACGGGGATCGTCGCTATTGTTGGAGCTTGCGGGGTTTTTGCCGTTGTCTTCTACGTCCTGGGGATCTGACATGCTCGGAGGTCTTACAAATGGAAACCAGCAACCGGCCATTACCGTGAATCATCTCACGATGGCTTACGGCAGTTTCGTGTTGATGCGTGACCTCAACTTTATGATCAATCATGGCGATATCTTCATCATTATGGGCGGCAGCGGTAGCGGCAAAAGCACATTGCTCAGAAATCTAATCGGCCTTAACGAACCAGCCGGGGGAGAGATCTTTTACGGCGACCAAAATTTCACTAAAGCGGGTCTAGCCAAAAGACAGGAGGTTCTCACAGGAGTGGGCGTTTTGTTTCAGAGTGGCGCGCTCTGGAGCTCGATGACGTTAATGGAAAACGTAGGCTTGCCCTTGGAAGAATACACGGATTTAAACCCGGACCAAATCCGGGAGATCGCATCGCTGAAGCTCGCCTTGGTCGGATTGAAAGGTTTCGAGGACTACTATCCGTCCGAGATCAGCGGCGGCATGCAAAAGCGCGCCGGGCTGGCCCGTGCCATGGCGCTCGATCCTGAAATCTTTTTTTTTGACGAGCCTTCGGCGGGACTCGATCCGATCAGCTCGCGCTTGCTCGACGATTTGATCCTGGACCTGCGCGACAGTTTGGGCGCCACCGTCGTGGTGGTCACGCATGAACTGGCGAGCATTTTCACGATCGGCAACAACAGCATATTCCTCGACGCGGAAACGAGGACGATGATCGCCGGCGGCGACCCGAAGGATCTCCTGGCCCATTCGAAAAATCCCACAGTGCACCGCTTTTTGACCCGCGGAGAGGGAGAACGACTATGAGCCAAAAAATCAGCCCGACCCTCATTGGAGCCTTTGTCGTTGGCGCCGTGGCTTTACTGGTGATCGGCGTCGTCGCCTTCGGCTCGGGGCAGCTATTTCGCAAAACGCAAGAATTCGTCCTCTACTTCGACGGTTCGGTCAACGGCTTGCACATCGGAGCGCCGGTAAAGTTCAAGGGCGTCGAGATCGGGTCGGTCAAAGATATCAAGTTGGAAATGGGACTGGGCAACCAAGTGCATAAGATTCCGGTCATTATTGAGATCGACCTCAAAAAGGTCATACGCCGTGGCGTCACCAGAGAGAAGGCGATGGATCCAAACACGATCGAGGAATTCGTGAAGCAGGATCTACGCGGCCAGCTTCAGACCGAAAGCTTGGTCACAGGAGTGCTCTACGTGGCGCTCGATTGGTTTCCAGAAACCCCGTTACGTTTCGTCCAGCCGGCGGGCGACCATTTTCAATACGAGGAGATCCCAACTGTCCCCACCGAGCTGGAACAGGCCCACGAAGTCCTTGTCCGGGCCGTCAAGAAGATCGATGCTATCGACTTCAAAAGATTGATCGACTCACTTGCGAAAACCAGCGATGGAGTCGGCCAACTGGTCAGCGTCAACTCACCCACGGTGAAATCGATTCTCCAGTCGGTGGACGAAGCTATGCCGCAACTTCGTGGCGCGATATCAGATTTTCGGACGTTGACAGCTACAGCAAACAATAACGTCACAAACGTGTCAGCGGACCTCCATCAGACCTTGACCGCCGCTCATAGCGCTATTGAACAAATCGCGGCGACCATGAAGGAAGCGGAAACAACCATTATAAGCGTGCGCGCAACTGTCGATCCTAACTCTCCGACGTTCTACGAACTCACAAAAAGCCTTCGGGAAGTCTCTGGCGCTGCCAGCTCGATAAGGTTATTGGCCGACTCCTTGGACCGTAACCCACAGGCGGCAATTCTCGGCAAGCCGGAAACCCCGGGGGGAAAGTGAAACCCATGATCAGGGTGACGATAGCGCTTAGCCTCATGAGTCTGTCGCTTACGGGATGTAGCAGTTTTTTTCCGAAACCAACACCCAATTCATCAAAAATCTTTGTGTTGTTTTCCCCTCTTCCGGCGGCAGAGCGTCAAGATTCGGATCACTCTAAGCAGATTTCGCTCGGCGTTGGTCCGGTCCGGTTACCTGGATACCTTGATAGGCGAGAGATAGTAATGCGGGCCACGCAGAGCCGGTTTGATCTCTCTGAAAACGACCGCTGGGCGGAACCGTTAGACGAAAACCTTACCCGCGTCTTAGCACAAAATCTTTCTATATTGCTGCGAACGGACCGGATCGTCGTTTATCCATGGCCGATTGACAAAAAACCCGACTATCGGGTGGAAATCCAAGTGCTTCATTTCGAACCCAATTCAGCGGGAGAAGCCCAATTATCTGCGCGCTGGTCGGTCATAGATGAAACTGGCAAGGAAGCGCCTAATCTGAAAGAATCACGCCTGACGCGACCGGCAATGGAGAAATCCACGGACGGCTCCGTCGCCGCGCTAAGTGAAACCGTGGCAGATCTTAGCCGGGAAATTGCTAAGACCGTAATTGCAATTGATCGATAGCGGGAACCATAATCCGGTGTGCGGTTCGCCGAGCAATTGGCCAGCTATTCACGGAGGCACCGCTGTTTCAGCGCGTGTTGGCACAATCGCAGGAACAAGCGAGTTGTTCATCTGTGTCTCTCCCAGAAGAGCGGGAAACGCAAAGGGCATGCTGTTTCGGTTTAAATAGGACTCGTGAGCGGGAAGGGCCATCTACCAAACGCCAGCGGATTTCGCTTTCGGTGCCAACGCAATGGTGCCAACGGGTTAGCAGTTGCCAGCCGATTGACACCCAGCTTCGGGCCATACGAATTTCGCTAGTGATGACTTCGTGTCATTGATCGGCAGATGTTTAGCTCCTGAAACAGCAGAGGTTTCTTACCGAACACAACTACTGCTGTGCGTTTCTTCGATGCAGAAGAACGTTCAGGATTTTCCACCCGTGGCGTGCTGAAATTTCGTCAGATTACGATCTTCCGGCGGATATCTTCCTTTCACCAATGCAGGACCACAGGCGACTGCGCGAATTCAGAACTGAAAAGTCGGCCAATCGTGTTTTTATTTCGTTGGCATCATCGTTGCTATCAAAGAAAACACAACGAGATGAAAATTATCCAGCCGTGCCGGTTTCTTGTGGAAAACCTTCTGATTCGATGAATCCGAGATTCAGAAGAAGAGAATCGGAAGTTACAATAATCCATTTTTAAAATATACGGGAGCTGTGAGGTTGATGTGAGACGCTACTTGCCGAAAATTCTCGGGCGCGACGGCCGGCTCAAACTGGAAATTAAGTTAGCACTGCTGCTCTGTGCCGCCTTGCTCATGAGCCTAGACGCCGACTTGACGTTTGCGCGGAGCGAAGCAGCGCAGGCGGGATCCGTGACGTCGGCAAACGACGTGGCCAGCCATAAAAATGCCCAACAGGGCAGTTTGTCTGCGGCGCGCGCTGAAACGGAGGAACACAGCCTGCCTCAAAAGGCAGTTGAGATCGCCCGCCCCTTCGGCTTTCCTATCACCAATTCGATGGTCGTGAGCTGGATCGTGGCGGTGGGGTTGATCATTTTTGCTCGGCTCGCAACACGGGACATGAAAGGTGTTCCCAGCGGAGCGCAGAATCTCTTGGAATGGCTCGTCGAGGGCCTGTACGGTTTTCTGGAAAGCATCATCGGCCCGCGCCTGGTCAAGCGGACGTTCTGGTTTCTTGCCACGGTTTTCATTTTCATTCTTTCCGCAAATTGGGTGGGTCTCATTCCCGGGGCCGGCACGATCGGGTGGGGACATCAGACCCCCAACGGTTTCGTGGTCGATCAACCGTTCTTTCGCGGGGCGAATGCCGATCTCAACCTGACGCTCGCTATGGCCCTCGTTTTCTTCGCCTGCTGGATTATTTGGTCGCTGCAGGAAGTGGGTCCGGTTGGATTCCTCAAAGAGTTATTTGCACCCAAGGGCGAGAGCACCGGGTTCTTGAGAGTGTTGATGATCGTCGTGTTCTTCGCCGCCGGCTTGTTGGAAATCATTTCGATTCTCTTTCGACCGGTGTCACTGAGTTTTCGTCTCTACGGCAACATCTTTGCCGGGGAAAACATGTTGGAAACCATGTCCCGGATAATCCCCGGCCTCGGGTGGCTCTTGCCGATTCCGTTTTATTTCATGGAAATGCTGGTGGGTTTGGTGCAGGCGCTGGTCTTCATGTTGTTGTGCGCGGTCTTCACTCTGCTGATGTGTCCGCCTGAGGAAAAAGGATCTGCGGGCGCACACGGATGAGGATTTTTCGGCGGCTTGAACATATTCAACCGCGGTGGCCGCGGGGAAAGGAAGGAGAAACCACATGATTGGAAACATACACGTTGGTTTGGCAGCGATTGGCGCGGCCCTGGCGGTTGGTTTGATCGGCATGTCAGCCTCGGACGCCGTGGGACGTAATCCCGGCGCCTCAACGCAGATTCTGGTCCAGTCGATTCTGGCCATTGCCTTCGCTGAGGCGATCGTGTTCTACACCCTGTTCCTGGTGGGATAGGGAGAAATCGCAGGGCGCAGAACCAAGGGCCGCGCTGTCTAGGAATGTTGGGGGAGAGGAGGCGGAACCGGAGCCGAGTCTATTTGTAACAGGGGCGCTTGAGTATCGGGGCATTACAAACACTCCTGGCAGACCGACCAAACGCAGCCCAGCTCCCGCAGAATGCGAGTATATGATTATGAATGTTCTTCTATTGTTAATGGCGCAAGTAACGGCGCAAGCAGCCGGTAGCGGACCCGTCCAACGGATTGTCACGACCTTCGGTCTAAACTGGCCTCAGCTGCTCGCCCAAATAGCCAGCTTCTGCATCGTGTGCCTTATCCTTTACCGCTTCGCCTATCGACCAGTCCTCAAGATGCTGGAAGTGCGGCGTCAACAAATCGCTCAGGGCTTGGCCAATGCCGAGCAAGTAAAGGCCGAACTGGCCCGGACCGAAGCCCAGCGCCAGGAAGTAATGGCGCAAGCGAATGCCCAGGCGAGTAAGTTCATCGAGGAAGGCCGGGCCGCAGCCGCCCGCGTGCGGGAGCAGGAAACCGTGAAGGCCATCGCGGCCGCGGAACAGATTATGATCAAGGCACGCGAAGCCGCCGCTCAGGAACATGACCACATGCTCGCCGAACTCAAACGCGAGGTCGGCCGGTTGGTAGTGCAGGCCGCCACCACGGTGACGGGAAAGATTCTGACGTCGGAAGATCAGCGCCGACTGGCCGAAGAGACCGCGAAGCAAGTTGCGGAGTAGCCATGAAAATCAACAAACAGGTGAAACGCGAAGCCAAGCAACTGTTCCGCTATTGTTTGGTGAACGACATACTCGATGAGAACCGTGTCCGGAACGTGGTCCAACACGTCGTCGCTGCCGGTCGCCGTGATTGTCCTGCCATTCTTTCGCATTTTAGGCGGTTGGTGAAACTCGATCTTGCCCGGCATACGGCGACCGTCGAGAGCGCCGCGCCCTTGCCGCCGGATTTGCAGGCCGGCATCGAGGCCGGTCTGACACGCCGGTATGGCCCGGGACTCAGCACGGCCTTTGCCCACCGCCCGGCGCTGATCGGCGGGATGCGCATCCAGGTGGGCAGCGATGTGTATGACGGCAGTGTGCGCGCCGGGCTGGCGGCGCTGGAGCAGAGTTTTTGAAGCGAGGTATCCATGGAGAACTTGTTACAAGAAATCGAAGCGCAAATCGCGGGCGCAAAGACGGCGGTCACCAAGCAGAACGTCGGTATCATCCGCGAGCTTGGCGACGGCGTCGCCAAGCTCGAAGGGCTGACCGACGCCATGCTCAACGAGATGATCGACCTAGGCAATGGCGTTACCGGCTTGGTGTTGAATCTGGAAGAGACCGATGTCGGCGTGATCATCCTTGGGGATTACACCCAACTTAAAGAAGGCGGTGAAGCCCGCACCACCGGCAAGCTCCTGCAAGTGCCCGTGGGCAAAAATCTGCTGGGACGCATCGTGAACGTGCTGAGCCAACCCGTCGATGGCAAAAGACCGATCAAGAGTGACATCACGTATCCGGTTGAGAAGATCGCGCCCGGCATCGCTTGCCGCCGGTCGGTTGACCAACCGGTGCAGACGGGCATCATGCCGATTGACGCGATGATCCCGATTGGCCGCGGCCAGCGGGAATTGATCATCGGCGATCGCGCGACCGGCAA
>WNGG01007713.1_pt1 | contig 13260 bp, 9 predicted proteins | sample 5400661 | NCBI WGS metagenome assembly WNGG01 (sample SAMN13153372, study PRJNA577476) | soil metagenome | isolation source: 100 cm soil or saprolite under Garry oak tree replicate 1 | place: USA:California | collected 2016-06-15
CTTGGCATCGCCGTCGCCGACCGGCCAGCGCTCCGTGAGCGCCGCGGTGGAGAGGACGCCGTCCGCTCCCGTCAGCACCTTGACCCGATCCGCATCCTCGGCGGAGAGGACCCTGCCCTCGGCCCGCTCCAGCCGCTCGTTGCGCGGAGGAAGATAGAGGATCGCCCGGCGCGACCGTCCGTCGAGCAGCAGGTAGGCGCCGGGAGTCTCGATCCCGCTGAGGTAATAGAACGTGTTGGACTGCCGCGGGAGCTGGTAGCCGTTCGTCAGCGGCGCTCCCTGCGCGACCGCGACCGCTTCGCCGCCGATGGCGTCGAACACCTTCGACCAGCGCGCCCTGAACTCTTCGGGCGGGAAGTCGGCCTGGTAGTGCTGGGCGGCGGCGGGGCCGGGCAAGAGGAAGGCGGCGGCGATGAGGAGGAGGCGCGGCGTCACGGTTTCCCCGCCGCCGTCGGCACGACCCTCACTTCAGCGATGCTCGCGGACGACACGTCGGGGTCGGTCTGGAAGCGCACCGTGACACGCTCCTTCCCGCGGGTGAGAGGCTCGGGGATCGCGTACTCGGCGTCGAGCAGCTCGGTCGGGTGGTACTCGACGGTCTTGGTCGCGACCTTCTCGCCGTCGACCAGCACGTCGAAGCGGCGGGCCCGGCCCTCGGCGCCCTTGTACGTGAAGACCAGGCTCATCGGCCGGTCCGGCCGCACCTTCAGGTCGTAGCTGAACCAGCCGCCCCGCGTCTCGCGTACCTTCTGGCCCTCGAAGCTCCACTGCTCGGCGCTTTCGCCGCGGTAGCCGTGCGCGCTCTCGCTGGCGGGATCGTCCACGCTCACCAGGTCCACGGTCGCGTCGGCGAGGGACCGGCGCCGTTTCCCCGCCGCCTCGCGCGCGGAGCGTTGCTCCGCCCACTCGGCGGGCGTGGAGACCTTCCAGTAGACCGTGTAGCGCTCGTCGGCGGCCTTGTAGAACGGGATGAGGGTGACGTCGCGGGGCCGTCCCACGCCTTCGGTCCGGAAGCTCGGCCCGGGGCCGGGCGCGGGCTTGACGCTCGCCAGCAGCTTGCCGGCGTCGGCCACGAGGACCGGCACGTCCAGCGGCGGCAGCCGGCGCACCGGCGGCGCGCTCGGCCCGTAGCGCACCGACTCGCTCAGGCCCTCGCGGCCCAGCTCGCCGGCGAGCACGAGCGGGCCGTAGAGGAGGGCCACCGTCTTCGGGTCGTCGGGCATGGCCTCCACGTGGAGGGTCATCGGCAGCCGCACCGCGACGACGTCTCCTTGCTTCCACTCGCGGTCGAGCGTGACGTAGGAGCCCGGTGTCGCCGTGACGCGCTCGCTCCGGCCGTTGACGGTGACCGTGATCCCCGTTCGGGCCCAGGACGGATAGCGCACCTTGAGGGCCAGCCGCACCGGAGCCGCGGGTTGGAGGGTGAGCCGGATGCCGTCCTCCTCGGGGAAGCGCGTCTCCTGCCGCACCACCAGGCCTTTCTCCTTCCACGCCAGCTCCGAAGGGATGAACAGGTTCACGTAGAGCGCGTCGTCGCCCCTGAAGTAGATCGTGTCGGCGTACTTGGCGTGGTTCTCCATGCCCGTGCCCACGCAGCACCAGAAGGACGCGTCCGGCTTCGCGTAGGTCTTGAACGCCCCTGGCTTGAGCGGGCAGTAGTAGAGCACCATGCCGGTGGCGGGATCCTGGGAGGCGAGGATGTGGTTGAGGAGCGCGCGCTCGTAGAAGTCCATCAGCTCGGCCGAGGGCGCCCACTCGAACAGGTGCCGCGTGAGCTTCAGCATGTTGTACGTGTTGCAGGTCTCGGTGCTGGCCGCGCCCAGGTGCTGCGAGAAGCGCTCGACCGGGAAGAAGCTCTCGTCGTCGCTGTGGCCGCCGATGACGTACGAGCGGTGCTTCGCGACCCGCTCCCAGAAGAACGACGCGATGTCGCGGTAGCGCGTCTCGCCGGTCATCTCGTACTCGCGCGCGGCGCCGATCGCCTTCGGGATCTGCGTGTTCGCGTGCAGCCCGTCGAGCCGGTCCTCCCCGCGCGCGAGCGGATCGAACACCGCCCGGTGGTCGAAGAGGCGGGCGGTGCGCAGGTGCTCCGCCTCGCCGGTCACGGCATAGAGGTTGGCCAGCACCTCGTTCATGCCGCCGAACTCGGTCTCGAGCGCGGCCTGGCGCTGATCCTCGGTGAGCCGGTCCATGCGCAGCTTCACCCAGTCCGCCTGCCGCCGCAGGACGTCGAGGGCCTGCGCGTTCCCGCACAGCAAGTGAGCGTCGAGCAGGCCGGCCATGATCTTGTGGATCGTGTAGTACGGCGCCCAGACGCGCCGGCGCGTCTCCACCCGGTCGAGGAACTCCTCGGGGAAGGCGGAGAGGTAGCCGGGGTTGGAGTGCTTCGCCAGGGCGTCCTGGACCTTCGCCATCTCCGCCACCATAGTGTCGACGCGCGACTTGAAGCGCGCGTCGCCGGTGGCGGAATACATCAGCGCGCTCGCGCTCAGGAAATGGCCGGCGCTGTGTCCGCGCAGCTCCACGTCGGGGGCCTCCCAGCCCCCCAGCGGCGCGGCCGAGGACGGGAGGCCGGCGTTGAGCCGGAACGTGTGCAGGAGGCGGTCCAGGTCCAGGCCCAGCAGGTACTGCTCGTCGCGGAGCATCGCGTCCCGGAACGGCCCGTCCAGCAGGCGCACGTCGCCCAGCGGGAAGGGCCGCGCCCGCAGCGTCACCACCTCCGGCACGGGGGCGGCGCCGCCGCCGGTGGCGAGGCCGGCGAAGAAGAGGGCAATGGCCAAAGGTCGCGTTCTCATGGGTCTGGCTCCTGCAGCGGGAGCGTCACCGTGAAGCGCGTGCCGCGGCCGGGCTGGCTCTCCACGTTCACGCTCGCACCCATGCCTTCGGCCAGGTGCTTGACGATGGACAGCCCGAGGCCCGTGCCCCCCAGCTCGCGGCTGCGCGCCTTGTCGACGCGGTAGAAGCGCTCGAAGATGCGGGGCACGTGCTCGGGGGAGATTCCCGGCCCATCGTCCGCCACCACCACCTCCGCCCCGCCGTGCGCGGCCGCCCGCGTCGTGATCTCGATGCGGCCCCCCGCGGGCGTGTACTTCACCGCGTTCTCCACGAGGTTTTCCAGGATCTGCCGCAGCCGGTCGGCGTCGCTCACCACCGTGGGCGCGTCCTCGTCCGCGCGGTGCAGCGCGATGCCCTTCCGCTCGGCGGCCCCGGCCAGGGAGGCGGCCACGTCCTCGGCCACATCCGCCGGCGCCACCGGCTCCCACGCCGGCGCGCGCTCTCCCGATTCCAGGCGGGACAGCTCGAGAAGATCGGAGACGAGCGTGGCCATGCGGTCGGCGTGGAGCCGGATCTTCTCCAGGAAGCGCCGGCCGGTGGCGGGCTCCTCCATCGCTCCGTCCTCCAGGGCCTCGACGAAGCCGCGGATGGAGGTGAGCGGCGTGCGCAGCTCGTGGGAGGCGTTGGCCACGAAATCGCGACGCACCTGCTCCACGCGGTGGCGCTCGGTCACGTCGTGGAACGTGAGCACCGCGCCGGGCGGCTGGTCCTCGGGACCCGGGAACGGCACCCCGATCACCGCGTAGGTGCGGCCGGCGCGGAGCATCTCGACTTCGTCCAGGCGGCGGGCCCCCGAGCGAAGCACCTCCTCCAGCAGCTCGCCGACCCTGCGCTGCCGCACAACCTCCAGGTAGTGGCGCCCGACCGGCTCCTGCAGCTCGAGGCTGCGGCGCAGGGCCTGGTTGGCGAGGAGCACGACGCCGCGGTGGTCCACGGCCATGACCCCGTCCTCCATCGCGGAGAGGATCGCGTCCATGCGCCCGCGGTCGCGGGCGATCTCCGTGATCCGCTCCTGGAGTTGCTCGGCGGAGCGGTTGAGGATGCGGGCCAGCTCGCCGACCTCGTCGGAGCGGCGCACGGGGCTGCGCGCGGACAGGTCGCCCGCCGCGAACCGCCGCGCGGCCTCCATCACCTCGCCCAGCGGACCCGCCAGCGACGAGGAGAAGGCGGCGGAGAGCAGCGCGATCAGCACGAAGGCGAGGGCGAGGGCGACGGTCACCGCCCGCTGCAGCTCGTCGGTCTGCTCCTCCACTCCCCGCAACGACAGCGCAACGCGGGAGACGCCGCCGACGCGGTCCCGATGCGGGATGGCCACCGCCGCGTAGAGCAGGTCGTCGCCCACGGTCGTACTGTGGCGAATGGAGCTGCCCGCGCCCATCTTCAAGGCCTCCTGGACCTCGGGCCGGCCGCGGTGGTTCTCCACCCTGTGCAGCGCTTCCCCGGACAGCGCGGAGTCCGCGACCACCGTCCCGTCGACGGCGATGATGCTCACGCGGGCCTGGACGTCGCGCGCGGCCTCGTCCACGAGAGCGTCGATCTCGTCGGACGGCCGCGCTTCGGCGAGCGGCTGTTCGACCACCCTCGCCATCAGCCGCGCCTCGGCCAGCAGCCGCGCGCGCACCTGCTCGACCGCGCGCCGGTGCAGGTCCGGGCCCTCGAGGGCGAGCACGACCACGAGCGCGCTGGCCGTCGCCGCGACCGCGGTCACCGCGATGCGGCCCCTCAGCCCGAGCGTCACTGCGGCTCGTCGCTCAGCCGGTAGCCCAGCGTCTTCACGGTGAGGATGGAGGGGGCCAGCTCGGGGATCTTCTCGCGCAGCCGCCGCACGTGCACGTCCACCGTCCGCGTGCCCTCGGCGTAGGAGTAGCCCCACACCTCCTCGAGCAGCGCCGGCCGCGACAGCACGCGCCCGCGCGCCTCGAGCAGGGCCACCAGCAGCGCGAACTCCTTCGCGGTGAGGTGCACCGCGCGGTCGGCCCACTTCACCGTGTGGCGGGCGTGATCCACGCGCAGGGCGCCGAAGGCGAGCGGCTCGTCGGAGGGCTTCCGGTCCAGCCGCCGGAAGAGCGCGCGCACCCGCGCCACCAGCTCCTTCGGGCTGAACGGCTTCACCACGTAGTCGTCCGCGCCCATCTCCAGGCCGACGATGCGGTCGGCCTCGTCGCCGCGGGCGGTGAGCATCACCACCGGCAGGTCGCGCGTGGCCGCCTCCCGCCGCAGCTCGGTGCACAGCGTGAGCCCGTCCATGCCCGGGAGCTGCAGGTCCAGGATCACGAGCTGATAGCCGCCGGCGCGGGCGCGCTCGAGCGCGCGCCGGCCGTCGGAGAGGGCCTCCACGGTCCAGCCGTCCGCGGAGAGGTAGTGCACGAGCAGCTCCACGATGTCCGGATCGTCCTCGACCACGAGGGCACGGCGGGCCATGCGGACCAATTGTACGCGTCGCGGTGGACGCCCCTCGCGCCGCCGACGTATAAAGTGGCGCATGCGCATCGTGGTGACCGGAGGGACCGGCTTCATCGGCCGGGAGGTGGTGGAGCGTCTGCTGGAGCCGGGGGACGACGAGGTCGTCGTGACGACGCGCCACGCCGACCGCGACCCCTTCGGCGGGCGGGTCCGGCTCGTCCAGGCCTTCGCCGGCGATCACGTCAGCCTCGGCAAGGCCTTCATGGGCGCCGACGTCGTGGTCCACGCGATCCAGTTCCCGAACCACCCGGTCGAGGACCCGTCGAAGGGACGCACCTACCTCGAGGTGGACGGCAAGGGCACCACATTGGCCGCGCAGACCGCGAAGAAGCTGGGCGTTCGGCGCTTCGTCTACCTCTCCGGCGCGGGAGCCGGGCAGGGCCGGCCGCAATCGTGGTTCCGGGCCAAGGACATGGCGGAGGCCGCCATCGTCGCCACCGGCATGGAGCACGTGTTCCTGCGGCCGTCCTGGATCTACGGGCCCCGCGACCGCAGCATGAACCGGTTCGTGTTCTTCTGCCGGCGCCTGCCGGTGGTCCCCGTCATCGGCAACGGCCGGACGCCGGTCTTCCCGATCTTCGTCAAGGACGTGGCTCGCTGCGTCGCGGAGTCCGTGCGGCGCGAGGACGCCGTGGCCAGGGTGCTCGACCTGGGCGGCCCCCAGCGGCTCACGATGGACGAGGTGATCCGCACCGTCCAGAGCGTCCTCGGCCGCCGCCGGCCGCTGCTGCATCACCCGGTGGGCCTGATGAAGCTGCTGGTGCTCCCCATGAAGCTGATGCCCGAGCCGATGCTCTCGCCCACGGCCATCGACTTCATCACGCAGGAGGTCGAGATGGACCCCCGCCCGGCGATGGAGTATTTCGGGTTCGCGTTCCGACCATTGGCCGACGGATTGCGCGAGTATTTGTAGCAATCAGCATTCAGCGATCAGCATTCAGCATTGCCGGCGTCTCCCCTGGCCGGGCTGACTGCTGATTGCTGATTGCTGACCGCTGCCGTATTCTCTTCCCGTGAGCCAGACGTATTTCCAGAAGGGCTTCGGGCTGCGCTCCGCGGTCGGCCCCGTGCTCGCGGAGAGCTACGACAGCCGCGTCGTGGACCGGCTGCGCGCGCTCGGGCACACCGCCCGCGCCGGTGACGTCGTGCTCAAGCTCGCCCGGGAATTCGGCTTCTGCTACGGTGTCGACCGCGCCGTGGAGTACGCCTACGAGACGCGCCAGCAGTTCCCCGATCGCCGGATCTTCCTCTCCGGCGAGATCATCCACAACCCCGAGGTGAACGGCCGGCTCGAGGGCATGGGCGTGCGGATCCTGCCGCCCGCCGACGATCCAGGCGCTCGCTACGCGGAGGTGGGCGCGGGCGACGTCGTGCTCCTCCCCGCCTTCGGCGTGCCGGTGGCGGAGATGGAGCACCTGCGGGGCAAGGGCTGCGTGCTCGTGGACACGACGTGCGGCAGCGTGCTCAACGTGTGGAAGAACGTCCACAAGTACGCGCGCGACGGCTTCACCGCCGTCATCCACGGCAAGCACTACCACGAGGAGACGAAGGCCACCGCGTCGCAGGCCCTGACCCACGAGGGCGGCCACTACCTCTGCGTGCGCGACAAGGCCGAGGCGGCCGAGGTGTGCGAGTTCATCCGCGGCGCGCGGTCGGCCGACGACCTCCGCCGGCGCTTCGCCCACGCCGCCGACCCCCGCTTCGATCCCGCCCGCGACCTCGCGCGCATCGGCCTCGCCAACCAGACCACCATGCTCATGAGCGAGAGCCTGGAGATCCAGGAGATGCTGCGCGCGGCCGTGCGCGAGCGTTTCGGAGAGGCGGATCTGCCCGCCCGCTTCCAGGCCATGGACACGATCTGCTCGGCGACGCAGGACCGGCAGGACGCGGTGCTGAAGATGCTCGACGAGGGCGGCCTCGACCTCATGGTCGTGATCGGCGGCTACAACAGCAGCAACACCCAGGCCCTCGCCCGCATCTGCGCGCAGAGGCTGCCCACGTATCACATCGACGGCGCGGCCGGCATCGAGCCCGAGGCGATCCGCCATCGGCCCGTCGGGACCCATGACGAGGTCCGCACGCCGGCGTGGCTGCCGCCGGGCCCGGTCCGGATCGGGCTGACCGCCGGCGCCTCCACGCCCAACAACGTGGTGGGCGATGTGGTCGCGCGGGTCCTGGCCCTGCGCGGCCTGAGCCCCGCGGAATTGATATAGTCCGCGCGATGCTGCTCGAGGGAAAGAACGGGCTCGTGCTCGGCATCGCCAACAAGCGATCGCTCGCGTGGGGCATCACGCAGGCGGTGGCGCGGGAAGGCGCGCGGCTGGCGGTGACGTACCAGGGCGAGCGGCTCGAGGAGAACGTGCGGGAGCTGGCGGCCGGCCTGAAGGATCCCGTGATCCTGCCCTGCGACGTCAGCCGCGACGAGGACATCGACACGCTGATGCGGGACGTGCAGAAGGAGCTGGGGGGCCTGGACTTCGTGGTCCACGCCGTGGCCTACGCGCTGCGGGAGGAGCTGGACGGCGAGTTCCTGAACACCTCCCGCGAGGGCTACCGGCTGGCCCAGGACATCTCGGCGTACTCGCTGACTGCGGTGGCCCGGCGGGCGGTTCCGCTCATGGAGGGCCGGGCCGGCAGCATCGTCACGCTCACCTACCTCGGCGGGGAGCGCGTCGTGCCCCATTACAACGTGATGGGAGTGGCCAAGGCCGCCCTCGACATGTCGGTCCGCTACCTGGCCGCCGACCTCGGCCCCCGGGGCATCCGGGTGAACGCGATCTCCGCCGGCCCCGTCAAGACGCTCGCCGCCTCCGGCGTGCACGGCATCTCGAAGATGCTCGAGTACCACCGCGCGCACGCCCCTCTCCGCAAGAACACCGAGCAGGAAGAGGTGGGCGACGCGGCGCTCTTCCTGGTGTCTTCGCTCTCCCGCGGCGTGACGGGAGAGGTGATCCACGTGGACGGCGGCTTCCACGTGATGGGAATGTCGAGCATCTGACGCTCACGGCCGGGCGCGCCCGCGTGGTAACCTCGACCGTCGGTGCCGGCGTCGTTGCGATGAAGAAACTCCGCGTGCGACTGCCCGCCCTCGCCCTCTTCTGCACGCTGCTCCCCGGCCTCGCGGCCGCCCAGGCCGCCGAGCCCCCGGCCGCCCCGTCGCCCAGTCCGTCGCCCAGTCCGTCTCCGAGCCCGTCTCCGAGCCCGTCTCCGAGCCCCTCGCCGGCCGCCTCGCCCGCGGCCGCGCCGCCGTCCCCGGCGGCGACCCCGGCCCCGGAAGCGCCGTGCGATCCCGCCAAGTCGCCCGACTGCACCACGATCACCGCGAACAAGCAGGAGAAGATCGACGCGCTCCACTACCGCGCCACCGGCTTCGTGGACCTGCAGTTCGGCGACATACGGATCCAGACCGACCAGATCGACGTGTACACGACGCTGCACCCGGACGGCACGGAGTCGAAGCGGATCGAGGCCTCGGGCAACGTCGTGTTCCTCCGCGGAGACGAGCGGCTGGCGGGGGAGAAGCTGGCCATGGACCTCGACACCGGGCGAGGCACGTTCGAGAACGCCATCGGCTACATGCAGCCCGGCGTGTTCGTGGAGGCGAAGCGCATCGAGCGCGTCTCCGCCGACACCTACAAGATCGAGAGCGGGCACTTCACGTCCTGCTCGCAGCCCACGCCGCGCTGGAGCTTCAGCGCCTCGTCGGCGACGATGCAGGTGGACGACCACATCTCGGCCGCCAACGTGATCTTCCGGGTGAAGGCCGTGCCCGCCTTCTACATTCCCTACTTCATGTACCCGATCTCGCACGACCAGCGCTCGACGGGCTTACTGATGCCCCACGTCGGCTACTCGTCGACGCGCGGCTACAGCGTGGGCGGCGGCTTCTTCTGGGCCATGAACCGCAGCTTCGACCAGACCTTCTACGCCGACAACTACTCCCTGTACGGACACGGGTTCGGGCACGAGCTCCGCTACATGCTCAAGTCTCCCTCCCGGGGCACCTTCCGGAGCTACTTCATCAAGCGGACCGGAGGCGGCTGGGAGCACGACCTCGCCTGGAACGCGGTGCAGATGCTGCCCGGGGGGACGCGGGCCACCGTCTACGTTCAGGAGTCGAGCACGTTCAACTTCGACCAGCAGTTCCAGGAGAACCTGGACCGCGCGCTCACCCGCAACCGGCGCTCGTCGATCAGCCTCCAGAAGACCTTCTTCGGGCTGACCGCCCAGGCGGTGGCCGACTCCACGGACACCTACTTCGACACCACCGACACCAGCAGCTTCGACCGCCGGCGCCACCTGCCGTCGCTGTACCTGAGCATGGCCCCGCGCAAGCTCGGAAAGAAAATCGGGATCGTGTTCGGCTTCGACTCGGCCGCCGAGCGGCTCCAGAAGGGAAACGAGGTGCGCGTGGACGACTACAAGCGCTTCGACGTGCGCCCCCAGCTCTCCCGGCCCTTCTCGCTGAGCTTCCTGCAGGTCAACCCCTCGGTGCAGGTCCGCGAGACGCACTACGACGCCAGCCTGGGAGGGAAGAGCGGCAACAAGCTGGTGGGGCCGCCGCTCGACCGCAAGTACTTCGAGGGCAGCCTCGACCTGCGCGGCCCCACCTTCTCCAAGGTCTTCGACACGCCGGGCAACTTCTATTCGGAGCGCTACAAGCACGTGATCGGCCCCGAGCTGAACTGGACCTACCGGACCAAGGTCGAGGACTTCAACGCGATCCCGCGCTTCGACTGGACGGACACGGTGCTCGGCACCAACCAGATCTCCTACGCGCTCGTCCAGCGCTTCTATGCGAAGCGGGCCGGCCGCTCGGGCAAGCTCGAGCCCTACGAGTTCCTGAACTGGCGGGTCGGCCAGACCTACTATGTAGACATCGCGGCCGGCCAGAACGAGTTCGACCCCAACTATTCCTCGGCCGTCTTCGACGCGAACGGCAACCCGAGCCACCTCTCGCCGATCCAGTCCCGCCTGCGCCTGAAGCCCACCAACGCGTTCAACACCAACTTCGACATGGAGTACGACTTGAACTTCCACGCGGTGCGCAGCCTGGGGCTGTCCACCAACTACAACGGAGAGCGCTTCGTGACCCAGCTCGCGTGGTCGCGCGGCAAGCGCCTGGACCAGTTCCTCCAGGGCGTGAACCGTAACACGGTCCGCGGCTCGGCGGCGCTGTTCGTGCTCCCGCGCCGGCTCACCCTGCAGGGCTCGGTGGCCTACGACCTGCTCAACAAGGAGATGGTCCAGTCGACGGCGCGCCTCCGCTACGACGTGCAGTGCTGCGGCTTCATCATCGAGACGCTCCAGAGCCAGTTCCGGCAGGACCGGCAGTACCGCTTCTCGATCGAGCTGGCCAACATCGGCTCGATCGGCAGCTTCATGGGCGACCAGCCCGCGGGCTTCGGGGGCTACCGGTGAGGGTCCTGGTCACGGGAGGCGCGGGCTTCATCGGCTCGAACTTCGTTCGCCACCTGGCGCGGGTCCGCCCGGCCTGGGAGATCGTGGTCCTCGACAAGCTGACCTACGCGGGCCGGCGGGAGAACCTGGCCGGCCTGGAGGACCACCCCGGCTTCCGCTTCGTGAAGGGCGACATCGCCGACCCGCAGGCGGTGGCGGGGCTGCTCCCGGGCTGCGAGTACGTCGTGAACTTCGCGGCCGAGACGCACGTCGACCGGTCGCTCTATGACGCGGGCAGCTTCATCATGACCGACGTGTACGGGACGTTCGTGCTCCTGGAGGCGGCGCGCCGCGCGCCGGGGCTCAAGCTGTTCGTGCAGATCTCCACCGACGAGGTCTACGGCAGCGTGGAGACGGGCTCCTCGACCGAGCGCGACCCGCTGATGCCGCGCAACCCGTACTCGGCGAGCAAGGCGGGCGCGGACCGCCTGGCCTACTCCTACTGGGCCACGTACGGGGTGCCCGTCATCGTGACGCGCGCCTCCAACAACTACGGGCCCTACCAGTTCCCGGAGAAGGTCATCCCCCTCTTCGTCACCCACGCCCTGGACGGAATCCCCCTGCCCCTCTACGGCGACGGAATGAACGTGCGCGACTGGCTGCACGTGGACGACCACTGCCGCGCGATCGACTTCCTCCTCGAGAAGGGCGAGCCCGGGCAGACCTACAACGTCGGCGGCGGCAATGAGGTGCCGAACATCGAGCTGACCCGGCGCATCCTCGGCCTGCTCGGCCGGCCGGAGACGCTCATCCGCCGCGTCACCGACCGCCCCGGCCACGACCGCCGCTACAGCCTCTCGTGCGCGCGGCTCCGCGGCCTGGGCTGGTCGCCCCAGGTGCCGTTCGACGCCGGGTTGAAGGCGACGGTGGACTGGTACCGCGCGAACGAGGCCTGGTGGCGCCCGCTGAAAGAGGCGGACCCCGCGTTCCGCGAGCACTATCAGCGCCATTACGAAGGCTGAGCGATGCGCGTCCTGATCACGGGGGTGGCGGGCTTCGTCGGCGGCCACGTGGTCGGATTCCTCCACGAGCAGCACCCCGAGGTCACGGTCGTCGGCCTCGACAACCGTCCCGGCCCGCGCGCGCGGGGGCTGGAGATCGAGATCGTTCAGGCCGATCTGGAGGACGCGGCCTCGGTGCAGTGGGACGATCCCGCGGGCACGTTCCGCACCAACGTGATGGGCATGCTGCACGTGATGGAGGCCGTGCGCGCGGGGGCGGCCGCGCCGCGGATCCTGGCCGTCGGGAGCACCGACGAGTACGGGCTCGTCCAGCCCGACGAGCTGCCGCTGCGCGAGGACGCGCCGCTGCGGCCCGTGTCGCCCTATGCGGTCAGCAAGGTGGCGCAGGGCTATCTCGCCCTCCAGTACGCGCTCTGCCCGGGCCTGCACGTCGTGCGCACGCGGACGTTCCATCACACGGGACCGCGTCGGGGCGAGCACTTCGCGGAAAGCTCGTTCGCGCGGCAGCTCGCGGAGATCGAGGCCGGCCGGCGCGCGCCGCGGCTCGAGGTCGGCAACCTCGAAGCGGTGCGCGACTTCACCGACGTGCGCGACGTGGTCCGCGCGTACTGGATGCTGCTGGACCAGGGCGCGCCCGGCGAGGTCTACAACGTCTGCTCGGGGCGGGGCGTGAGCCTCGGCGAGATCCTCGATCGGCTCATCGCGCTCTCGGGGCTGCGGGTCGAGGTGCACCGCGACGCCTCGCGGCTGCGGCCCGCCGACGTTCCCGCCCTCGTCGGCGATCCGAGCCGCCTGCGCGCGGCCACGGGCTGGGAGCCGACGATCCCGCTCGAGCGGACGCTCGGCGACCTGCTCGACTACTGGCGCGAGCGCGTCGGACTGAAGGCCGCTCCCACACCCTGACCGGCAATGGAGCTGACGCCGGCGGAGGCCAAGCGGAAGCTCCTCCACATGGCGGCGGGCGCGCTGGCGCTGCTGCTGCGCTTCATGACGTGGCGGCAGGCGGCGCTGATGGCCATCGCCCTGTTCTTCTTCAACTGGCAGGCGCTCCCGCGCCTCGGCGGGCGAGGCCTGTGGCGGGAGGCCGATCACGGCCGCCGGTTCTCGCTGGGCATCCTCCTCTATCCCGTCGCGGTGCTCGCCCTGATCCTCGCGTTCCACGCCGAGCTGTGGAAGGCGGCGGCGCTGTGGGGCATTCTCGCCGTCGGCGACGGCATGGCGTCGCTGGTGGGCCTGGCCGCGGGCAGACCGCCCCTGCCCTGGAATCGCGGCAAGACCTGGGCGGGCACCCTCGCCTTCGTCCTGTTCGGCACCGTCGCCGCGTCGGTGCTCGCCGTCTGGACGTTGCGCCTGCCGCCGGCGGCCTGGGCCTCGCCGCGCGTGCTGGCCGTCACGCTCCCGGTGGCGCTGCTGTGCGCGCTCGTGGAATCGATGCCCACCACCCTGGACGACAACCTCACCGTCCCTCTGGTCGGGGCGACGGCGATCGCCATCATCTCCCAGGCCGAGCCGGCCCGACTGCTGAATGATCCGGATGCCG
>WNGG01010719.1_pt1 | contig 13260 bp, 8 predicted proteins | sample 5400661 | NCBI WGS metagenome assembly WNGG01 (sample SAMN13153372, study PRJNA577476) | soil metagenome | isolation source: 100 cm soil or saprolite under Garry oak tree replicate 1 | place: USA:California | collected 2016-06-15
TGTGAGCCCGCAGCGTCTCTTCGTCGCCTTCCCGGATCGCCCTCAAGAAGAGCGGGCACCCTTTCGTGAGGAGGTAGACCCGCCGCAACGCCTCCGCGTCGATCCCGGGGCGGCCGAGCATCGCCCGGCATCCTTCCAGGTCGAGCCCTCGAAGGTGCCGTTCCGCCACGAGTCCCGCGTCGACGTCCGCCTTCGAGTAAAACCGGCAATACGCCGGCGTGGATTCTTGCGCGAGGACGAGGAGCTTCCCGCGACCTCGAGGCCCTCGGAGGAAACCCGCGAGCGCGTCGACGACCGGTTCGTCGACGTCCGCGTAGCCGTCCAGAACGAGGAGCTTTCGCTCGCCGGCGAAGACATGTCCGAGCGCCGCCGCGACGGACTCCGGCCGGTCTGGGTCCGATGCCCGTTCGCCGGTCGAGCGAGCGAGGGAGTCTGCGAATGACTCAAGATCGTCGCCAGGCTTGATCTCCATCCACACCGCGCGCGGGACGCCCTCGGCGAATGCCCAACCGAGCGCGGTCTTTCCCATGCCGCGAGATCCGTACACGACCGCGACGGGAGCCGCGCCCGCAAGCCATCGCTTCAACAAGGCGAGGTCCTCCTCTCGTTGCAGGAGCGTCGGTCGTTCGAGGTCCGGTACGCGCGGTTGCATCCGTCCGTGCGCATCGATGGCGGCCAAGGCGGGTAGCGCTTGGAGGCCCAGATCCCTCCGGGCCTCTCCCAGGGTCGTCGTCCGTCCTTCGATTTCCACGTGCGTCGCGTCGACCTCGCCGAGGATTTGTCGAGCGCGACGGACCCCGGACTCCGTGAGCGCATAGACGCGGATCTTCCGGGTTCGGCCGAGGAGGCGCGCATCCCGCGCCTCGACGAACCCTTCGCTCTGGAGGGCTTTCAGCGTTCGCGGGACATGGCTGCGCAGGAGCCGGGCGCCTTCGGCGATTCCCGACTGGGTTCCCTCGCGACCCGGTTCTCGGACATTCCAGAAACCGTGGAGGTGGAGCAAGACTCGCTCCGCCGCGGTGAGCTCCACGAGCGTTCCGATGTGGTCCCGTTTACTTAAGTCTGCAGCTTGTGATTCTCACGCTTTCGCACCGTGGTAACTACCTGGGCCAATAGGTGCAATCCTGTATCGAATTGAAGTGGCTAGTCATGGGAAAGCGCACTATCGAGGGCGGCGGTCTTCCTGCCTTGAGATCAAGTAGACGGACAATCCCTGAAAAATGAACCAGACAATCGGCGGAACGATTATGATGGCATAGAAGAAAGGGACCTGCAAGAACATCAAGATCCCTGATACCGGGACTGCAACAATCGAGATCGCGGCAAGGATCACGCTGGTCCAAGCTTGGCGCTTATGGAAAGCCGCGCTCCTCAGGGCGCCGGACGCAACGGCAAGAAACGCAACGGGTAAAGACAAGAAGAGCAGAGGAAGCCCCGCCGCGGCCGACCCTTGGACTGCTTTGGCGACTGTGATCACGGTGGCCTTGTCTGCGTCGGCGGCGTGGGCGTACACATTCGCCAGCGCCAACTGGAGCGGGACCCCCAAAGCCAGCCCAACCGAGGCGATGCCGGCCGCAAAGATGCCGAATACCGCGCACAACAGAGCAGCTCGCGGGCTCGCTGGCTTGAGACTCGTGTACAGCGAAAGGAACAGGGGGATGGTTAGTGCCCAGCCTGAAATTAGGAGGACTTCATGGATCAGCCAACGGGCGAAGAATTGCGGTAGCTCGCGAAAGAACTCGTCGGTGCAGCAGGTATGCGGAGGGTACAAGAGCCCGTATGCCACGGCGAGAAATACCCCACCGATGATGCCGCCGATCCCACCGAGTTGAAGGAGCGTCTTGCTTCCGTTGGTCGACATCGCGATCGGAGTTGAACAGCGCATGAACATAAGGTCGTGTTGACGCGCTCCGATCTTTGGCCGCAGGCGGTCCCGGCCTGGCCAACCTGTCCGAGCCCGTCCCAGGACTTCCGCAAGCATCTCCGCCATTCGACCAGGACGTCGGGGCTCCATCTCGGGTGGCAGGTCCAGTCGCAGTACTTCGAGGCTCGTGGGCCGTCTCACGTTACCGCTAAGACTACGGCCTGCGGGGAATCCGTCTCGTCCTTACGGCTCGACCCGAGGGGTCGTTCGTCTAAGGGCCAACTTCCAGAGGCGCATTTCGCCTCGTTCCCCTCCATGTGTGAGAATCAAGCATCGCGGTAGTGGTAACTACCGCGAACACTTTATATATCGTCGGCTCGGCTGCAAACGTAATTCTCTCCTGCCCACCGGGAGGCCACTCGATGAAAGTCGTCTTGCGCGAAGATGAATCAGGGATCTCCGAAGTCATCGGCACGATCCTGATCCTCGCGATGACGGTCGTGTTGTTCTCCACGATCATCATCTGGGTGTCCAGCATCCCCACGCCCGTCGCGCAGGGCCGGCTCGATCTTCAGTCCGAAATGGATCCGATGTACAACGGCGCCGGCGTGGAGATCGGCGTCAACGTCACCCTGACCCACCAGGGTGGCGAGGCGCTGCAGACCGTGCCGACGCTCATCTATGTCACGTCGCAGCGCGGAACGAACCCCGCGAAGACGGATGTCCAGCGCCTGCATCTGTACAACAAGCTCCTCGCGACCCCGAGCGGGATTATCGACGGCACGGACGCGGTGTGGAACGTCGGCGAGCGGTGGGGATACAAGAACTCCACCCTCCGGTCCACCGACACGATCACGATCACGATCGTAGACACGTCGAAAAGCATCGTCCTGTGGTCGGCCCAGTTGACTCCCCCGGCCGGATCGCGTCCGCCCGTGTTTGTGGACAAGTGGACGGACGGGCTCTATTCGTCGACCGCGATCGACCCGGTTCAGTCGGGCCTCGGCTTCTTCGTCTTCGCCCAGGTGTCCGACCCGGACGGCGACCTGAACGTGAATTCCGTGTATGCGACGATCACCGCTTGGTATGGAACCGGAGATTCGTGCGCCCAGCCGCAGAAGATGACGGACACCGGCGTGTACCCGGACCGCGCAGCGGGTGACGGGATTTTCTCGCTCGGCGGGCTCACGTGCATGAAGTCGCCCCACCCGAGCCTGAACTGGGACACGTCGATCATCCTCTTCAACGCGACCGACCAGAAGGGTCACGCGACCCAGTCCCGGATGATCCTCAGCGTCATCCCCGGCCCCACCGGAAGCGGAGGCGGCGGCGGCAACGGAACGGGCCGCCCCGCGAACCTGCGGTGGAACGGCCGACAGGGCTACAACATCTTCAACGCGTCCCAATGGGATCAGTTCAAGTACACCGCGCAGGAGACGCGGACCTTCAAAGCGAACGATGAAGTCGTGGTCGTCGTCGGCACGTTCGACACGGACCGCTTTACGATGTACGATCCGTTCAGCGGGTTCCCGTCCCAGCCGGTCGTGTACGGCAGCAACAAGGCCGTCACCCAGGTGAGCACTCCCTCGACGAGTCAGGGCTTTACGTTTATCGAGTTCATCAACGGGTACTACATCTATTCATACCGGTTCAAACTCAACGCGCCGACGGATCCGCAGGTGGGCACGAACTACTACAAAGTGCCCTCGCATCCGCCGCAATACTACTTTGCGAAGTACACCCTGGACATCCTCCTGTTCTCCTCGAGCGCGGTTCGGTTCAATACGACGGACTCAATCACGATCACCGACCCGGACGGGTACTTCCGGGACTTCCCGCAAGTTCAGACGTTTAAGGACTCGGGCTTCACGCAGGCCGCGACGACGTTCAAGTCCACCGACGTCGCGTACGTCCAGGTCAAAATGTTCACGACCGACGCCTCGGTGACCGCGACGAGTCCCGTCTTCGGGAACATCATCATCAAGGACTACGCGGGCGGGACGCAGCTCATGCGGGCGCCCGTGAACGTGCACGATGCAAACGTCCCGATCTGCCCCGTAAGCGGCGCTTGCTCTGGGACCGCGATTTCTATCAACTCGCTCCTGCGTGTGTACCGATTCTCAATCAACTTCACGCGGGCGAACCAGGACCCCTGGGTCGAGGGCACGCAAAACTACGCCCTCACGCTATCCAGCATCAAGGACACGGATGAGACCTATTCCAACATCGCGACCCAGCTTGTCATCGTGGCGCCCCTGTACAAGCTCGATGTCGTCGCCGGGACCGATTCGGCGACGAACAACGCCTGGGGCACCAAAGACTACTCGTACTACTACGAGAACCTGAACGGGATCGACCGATGGCGGAAGAGCAGGATCGAATTCTGCGGCCTGTCGGGTAGCTGCAAGACCGGGTACCACACCCTCTCGATTGTCAACGTCGACTTCGACCGTGACGGGGATCTGGACACCGTTAGCAGCATCTTCGTCGACAACAGCAACGGCCAGATTGTGCTGCAACGCCGAGACCTCGATTCCACCGGTAACGTGATCTTCACGCGGTTCGTCATGGAGAACCTGGTGGGCGTCTACTGCAACGCACTCGCAGTGGGCGATGTGACCGGGGACGGCGCTCCCGAGGTGATTTGCGGCGCGTCGAACGGAAACGTGTGGTATTACAAGAACGACGGCAGCTGGCAGACCCAGAGCGGAAGCGCAACGAAGGTCATCGTCGACCAATCCCGAACGGATTCGATTGCCACCGTCGCCGTCGGCGACTTCAATGGGGACGGCGCGAGCGACATCGCCGTCGGTGGCGCGAACACACGCCTGACGTGGTACCCGAACCTCGATAAGCTCGGGAAATTCCAGAACGCGGGAATCACCGATGACTGGTTCGCCGAGGGCGAATCGACGCTGAAGGGCAACATCACGTCCGGGAGCTTCTTGAACACGTTCGTCGCGGATGCGAGCTACGAGCAGGTTCGTGAGTATACCTTCACGGAGCCGGTCCAGTCCGGTGCGACAACGAACACCGGATTCAGCAGCGACGTAAGCGGCTGGACGTACGCGGACTGGCAGGACCCGACCACGCCGAACCCGCCGGGGAGTGCGACCGGCACCTGGGCCTCGGCCGGCGGGAACCCCGGTGGGTACGCGTCCATTTCGACCAACTGTGTGGCGAATCAGGTCGTCTCCGGGTACTTCTATCAATCCTTTGCAGCGGGCGGCTCCCCGCCGTTCACGGCCCAACTGAGCTTGGATTGGAAGGTCGTCGCGTTTGGTGCCACCGGAGCCGGCGGAAACGTCGTTCTGTACGCGTTCGTCGACTCGACCTCCGGGGCCCCGACCCTCGGGCAACAACTGTGGTCCTCGACGGCCCAGACGGGCACGACGAACTGGGCGTCTGTCGCCCCGATTGACGTGAGCTCGAAGGTCACCTCGCCTGGAACATACTACCTGAAAATCGCGTTCCGTGCCCAGAATGCGCCATGCGGCACGACCTCGACGGGGGGATTCGACAATGTCGCCCTGACGTGGTCCTCTACGGGGGGCCTCGCGAGCGAGCTCGAACATTACTGGCGGATTACACAACTCCCGGGTCGACCTGGCACCACGTTCACCGTCAACATGATCGCCCGACACGCGGCGAACGCGGAAGGCGACAACTTCGTGTTCGCATTCGCGACGAACGTCGCGGGTAACGATCCGACGACCGGCACCTACACGACGATGGTCTGGGTGAACGCCACGTCCGATCAGACGTACTCATTCATCCTGCCCGCGTCGGTGGCGGGGAAGCAGGTCTGGATCCGGACCCAGGACATGGATCACACGGTCGGGAACACGAACCTCGACACCCTGTTCCTCGACCAAATGTACATCCGGGCGGCGACCCCGTCCGGCACGACTGGCGTCAACCTGGCCGGACCGGCCACCGCCATTAATGCGATCGACGCGGACGATCAAGATGGCGATCATTTCGCCGACCTCGTCGTCGGGACGGCGGGTGGGAAAGTCTGGAAGTACATGGGCAGCCTGGGCGGCCTGACGACGCCTGCCGCCGCCTACTACGTCGCGCCGTCTACAATTGTCGGGGTCAAGTTCGGCAACATCTCGAGCACGCAGACCGGCCTCGAGATCGTAATCGCGTTCGGCACGACGGTCAGGATCCTGACGGGCTTCGGGAGCTCGGGTACCGTCATCAATTCCGCGTTGCCCGTGTACAGCCCGGCGAACGCAATTACTGCGTTGAGCGTCGGCGACGTCAACGGGGATGGGCCGGACGATGTCGTCGTCGGGACGAGTTCGGACATCTGGTACTGGTCGAACCAAAACAACGGAGTGTCGTGGACCAGCGCGGTCAACGTCGATAGCGTGGGTGCCAATGTCTACTCGATCGACCTTGGAGATGCGAGCAAGGCCCAGTACGTCGGGCGTTAGCCTCGGAGCGCGGCCAGCACTCCCCTTGAGCGTTCGACTTCGATGAGTGCAAGGACGCTTGATTCCGAGTCGGCGATCTGCCTCAGGCGCGTGGCCATGTACGCCTCTCGCCTCGCCTGGAGGCGCGCGAATCCCGGTGGTCCGTTCACCTCGGCGTCCCATGCGAGGACGAAATCTTGCGGCGTCTTCGCGTCAAATCGCTTGTTCGCCAACTTCCGCTCCCGGCGTCCTTGGAAAATGACCTCGAGAGTGGAGACGCAGTCCACGTAATTCTCCGTGTACGTGACTTCGTCCATGTCGAGCGCCTCGAGGCGGGTCCCTCGTTTGTCCGCGATGCGGACGGCTTCGGTAAAGCACGGCGGCGGTTTCACCGGCGGTTCCCAGGCGGAGAGCCCGGCGACGTAGATTTCTTCCTCGAAGTTCTCCGGCTCCAGCGGGCCGCCATGGTAGGCGCGCAACGTCTGAAGTTCCTCGGATCCGATGCTCAACGCGACGACGTTCGGGTTCGTCGTCCGAATCGCCTCGGCGACCGTCGATGTTTCCGAAGGAAGACCCCTCACGACCGAGAGGATGTCGACGGACGCGAGGCCCAGGCGGACCTTGTCCATTAACCCTTCCTCTCGGAGATCATCTCCTCGACATCGTCGCGATCTTTCGCGCGGCGCAGCTCCTCGCGCGCGATGACGGGAACTCCGCGGATGCTCATCCGGACTCGGGCGCGCTCCACGAACATGACCGAGTCTTTCTCGACGACGCGGCTCAAGTTCGACACGACCTCCGCCTTCCGCTCGAGGGCCTGGTCCGCATCCCCGACGCCGGTCAGGAACGTCGTCTCCTCGTGTTTCGACAGCGCGTCGAAGGGGCTCCGTACGGTCCGGAGGACTTGATAGCCGAGTCGTTCGAGCCGCTCGAACATCTCTCGCTCAAACCCCTCAAGCTGCGGCAGGCGCTCTCCCCTCACGGCCGGATCGGCGAGGAGCGCGAACGGGTCGACGGGCATGACCAGGGACTCGTTCAGGAACTCCTCGAGGCGCATGGCGACCTCCATCGTCGCGGACATCCCTTCGAGGTACATCTGGATCGTGCGGCGCGTGACACCTGCGATGTCTGCGAGCGTGCCTAGGGACACCTGTCGTTCCTCGCGCAGCCGTCGGAGCGCGTCGGCGTCCAATCGCACGTACAAACCGCCCGGTGCCGAATAGAGGAACGGCGGGACGCCCTCTTCCAAGAACTCGCCGAGGGTCCGGCGGGAGAGGATCGAGACGCCGAATCGAGTGTAAATCACGCCGTCCTCCAAGGATCCGGTCCCGCTCCGTTCACCGACCACGAGCGGCGATCCCTCGAGGATTCGCGCGACCTCGAGGAGCTCGCGCGCCGTCTCCTTGTTCAGTGCGTCCACGTTCTGGAGGACCTTGACGATCAGGAGGGTGTCGTCCCGCCGCGCGACGAAGTCGAAGCACAGTCCTCGTTCGCCGTGCGGGCGAGAGAGGAAGAACCCGGTCCTCGCGAGGCCGCGCCTCGTCTCCTCCAGGACCCGGTCGCGTTTCATCGGTCATTCATCGTGTGGACTTCTATATAAATTCCCCGGACGCGTTCTCCCGGGTCGGTTTGCGGTCGACAACACGGCGAACCCTTTATCGCCGTCCCGGCCTTCGCCGTCCCCCATGGCGGGGGAACTCATCGACGACCGCGTGATCGTCGACGACCCGGCGGAAGGGAGTGCGGTCTACAACCGCGGGTTTTTCGGCGCCCCTCGACCCGGAGGCGGCCTCGAGTTGAATCTCCTGGAGGCGGTGTATCTCGTCGAGGGAGGCCGGCTCGACGTGCGACGACGCGGGAGGGCGGTGTCCGCCCGGGAACTGTTCCGGGCCGCGAGCGCTTCGACGAACGCGTTCGAGATTCGCTACCTCGTGTACCGGGACCTGAGGGCCCGCGGCTACGTCGTCGAGGCCCGAGGGGGACCGGTCGATTTCCAGGTGTATCCCCGGGGCGGCGCGCCGAAGAAGACCCCGAGCAAGTATTGGGTGCGAGCGTTGAGCGAACGCGCGGTGTTCGACCTCGCGGAACTCCTCGGGCGGGCGGAGGAAGCGGCGGCGGTCCGGAAGACGCTCCTCCTCGGCCTCGTGGACGAGGAGAGCGACCTGACGTACTACAGCGTCCGGGAGGCGCACCCGCGCGGTCATCCACCGGGGCCCCTCCGGAAGACCGGGGTCGTCGTCCACTTTCTCGGGGACCGCGCGGTTGTGATTGATGAGGTCCAAGCGAAAGCGCTCCACGACGCCGGGTTCTTCGGGAAGATCGTCGGACGCCGGCTGCAACTCAGCCTCCTCGAAACGGCGTACCTGTCGAAGGCCGGACTCGTCGAGGTGCGGAACGCGGACACGGACCGTCCGATCCGACTGCCGCGGCTCATCAAGGAGGCGAAGGCGATTCAGCCGGACTTCGAACTCCGCCTGCAAGCGTATGAGGACCTCACGGGCCGCGGCGTGATCTCGAAGACCGGCTTCAAGTACGGCGCCCACTTCCGCGCCTACGAGGGCGACCCGGAGACGCACCATGCGAAGTATCTCGTGCACGTGGTCCCAAAAGGCCACCGCGGCGCGTGGCCGGAAATCAGCCGGGCGGTCCGACTCGCGCACGGTGTGAAGAAACAGATCCTATTCGGTGAAGTGGGGGATGGCGTGCGCTACGTGAAGCTGGAGCGCGTGAGGCCGTGAGGCGCTCGTGTCCGGATTTGTCGCGACATACCGCTAAGTAGAGGTATACTCGCCGGCGTCTCGAGTCAGCCCCTTCGCCGGTCCCGACTCAATCGTGTCTCGTCGCGGTCCACAGTTCAACCCAGTGCGGGAGTCCCGCGAGGTTGCGGAGGGTCGCCTCGACGTACGGCGGCATCGACTCCGGTCGGTGCGCGGCCTTCCGGTCCAGCAGCAGCGCCACGATTCCGACCGAGGCCGCTGCCTCGAGATAGTCGAGCCGATCGTCCACGAGGACACAGTCTTGGGGCTTGGCACCGAGTTGATGTGGAATCTCTTGCCAGTATCGTGCTTGTCCTTTCTGCGCGTTCTGCGAATGGCCCGTGAAGATCCCGTCGAGTAGGTCGAACAGGCCGGCGCCGCGAAGTGCCGCGTCGTTCGTCTCTCCGCCGCCCGTGGCTACGTACACCCGGTGCCCGGCCGCGCGGAGCCGTTCAATCGCGGTGCGGGCATCAGGGTATCGCGCGTCGACGTGGGCCATCGCCTCTCGCTCGAGTTCCCGAGAAAGAACGAGGGCATCGGCAGGCCGATTCGGTACGCCGGCGCGCTCGAACATGTCGAGGAGGTGTCGCGCGTCGAGGTCGTCGACGACGTCCGCGTAGCCCCTTGCGTCCCAGTCGGCCGCGTTCATTCGCTGGACGTAGGTCACCCAAGCATCGTCGTGGGCCCGCATCCATGCGTCCGGACTGCTCCCGAAACGCGCCGTCAGGAGCTCCGCGAGGCGCTCCCGGTATCCGCGGAACATCTTCTCGTGGTCGAGCAAGACTCCGTACAAATCGAGGAGGACGTGCATCGCCGAGCTCGTCGAACCGAGAGACGACCTTAAGGGTAACGGGAACGGGGAAACGACGAAATAGCGTTCGCCCGTTCCGGGCGGCGATGATCCGGGCGCGACCTTCCACATTCAGTATCGTCGCGTTCGATCCGAAGACCAAAGATTTCGGCGTCGCGGTCGAATCCAAGTTCGTCGCGGTCGGGGCCGTCGTGCCATTCGCCGCGGCTCGTGTCGGAGCGGTGGCGACGCAGGCCTACGCGAATACGGCGTACGGACCCGACGCGCTCGCGATGCTGAAGCGCGGAATCGCACCCAAGGACGTCGTGAAGAAGCTCGTGACGTCGGACAAAGACGCGGCGCAGCGCCAGATCGGCGTCGTCGACGCGCGAGGCCGCGCGGCGTCGTATACCGGGAAAGAATGTCTCCCGTGGGCGGGGCATGTCGTCGGTCGAAATTTCGCGGCCCAGGGGAACATCCTCGCCGGAGAAGAAGTCTTGAAGGCGTTGGCCCGAGCCTTCGAGGTGACACAGGGCGACCTGCCCGTCCGTCTACTCGCGGCATTGAGTGCCGGGCAGCGAGCCGGCGGCGACAAGCGGGGCCAGCAGAGCGCGGCGATCCTCGTCGTCCGGCACGGCGGTGGATACGCGGGCTTCAACGACCGATGGATCGACATCCGGGTCGATGACCATCCGGCCCCGATCGAGGAACTCATCCGTATCTTCAACGTGTACGACCTCACCCTACTGACCCGCGAAGATCCGAAAGATGTCGTCCTCCTGAGGCCGGACGTCGTGCGGGAGATTCAGGCCGACCTGGCGGCTCTCGGGCTCTACCGCGGCCCGAGCTCGGGCAAGTTCGACCCGAAGACGAAGTCCGCGTTCGAGACGTGGGCCGAGATGAACAACTACGAGAACAAGCTCCGCAAGGACGGGAAGGTGTGGGGCAGCTTGTACCGCGCCCTGAAGGCTCAGGTCTCCGGCTGAAGCGGCTGAGCGAATCTCAAGGTTCCGAAGGAACGGCGTACACTCGGTCCCCGCCAATCCACGTGGATCCGATCCGTATCTTCCCGATTCGGTCCGGCGTCTCGAACGGGTCGCCCCGGAGGACGACGAAGTCTGCGAGCTTCCTTGTTTCGAGAGTCCCCTTCTCATCCTCCTCGAACGCGGCATACGCGCCGCCCGCGGTGGCCGCTCGGATGGCCTCCTCCGGGGAGAGACGCTGGTCTTCAAAGAATCCGTTCACGGCCCAATGGACGCCGAAGAGCGGTCCGTACGGCATGCCGTCGGAACCAAAGCACAGCGGAATGCGCGCTCGAAGAATTCGGCGAAAGGGATTGTTCGCGGCGAATCGTCTCCGTCCGAGGCGTGTCTCGTAGACGTCCCCGGGTCCGCTCCATTGCCCGACGAAGTTCGGTTGGCACGAGGCCACAATCCCCGCGGCCTTCGTCCGTCGCAACACATCGGAGTCCGGAAGTTCGTAGTGTTCAATCCGATGCCGGGCCCCTTTCCCGGGCTTCGAATCCTGAATCGCTTCGAGGGTCTCCACGACGAGTCGGATCGCGGCGTCTCCGATCGCGTGCGTCGCGGTCTGTAAGCCGGCACGGTGCGCCGTCGTGAGGATCGAACGAAGCTCGGTTGGCGAGTGAACGAGCATTCCTCGGTCGTTAGGTCGTCCGGAGTATGGAGCGGCGAGGGCCGCCGTGTACGCGCCAAGGGAGCCGTCCGCGAAGACCTTGATCGCGCCGAGCCGGAGCCACGGATCCCCGAACCCGGCGCTGAGTCCGGCATCCACGAGCGCTCCCAACATGGAATCTCTCGGCATCGCGTACACTCGGAGGCGGAATCGTCCTGCGCTCCGGAGGCGCTGGTATGCCGTCCAGCCCGCGCGGCTCACGACATCGTGGATCGAGGTGATCCCGAGGCGGTGCGCCATCCGCGCAACGGCGGGGAGGCCGCGCTCGATTCCCGCTTCGTCCGTCTCGAATCGAAGATGGAAATCCCCGAACGCGTCCTCCGTCAGGAGGCCGGTTGGACGGCCGGAGGCGTCGACCTCGAAGCCCCGCACGCCGACCAGATCGGAGGCGAGCTCGAGGGCTTTCGAGTTCAGCGAACCGATGTGGCAGTCGACTCGCCGTGCGACGACCGCGTGGTCGGTCGAGACGCGGTCGAGGTCCTCTCGCGTGAGGAAGCGCCGTTCGGGCCATTTCGCCTCGTCCCAATCGATTCCGACGACCCATCCGCCGGGCGGGGTCGATGCGGCCGTCTTCCGGAGACGGACGACCGCTTCCTCAAGGTCGCGGGTGCCGTTGAGGCGCGTCCATCCCCGTTCGCCCGCCGAATCGGCCATGTGTGTGTGCGCGTCGATGAAACCCGGAAGGACGACGGCGCCTCGAAGGTCCACGATCCTCGTACGACGACCGCGCCACCGCTCCGCCTGTGCCGATGTCCCGACGGCCAGGAGGCGGTCGCCCCGAACCGCCAGGGCCTTCGCCCACGGCCGGTCGCGAGCTGCGGTGAAGACCTTGCCGTCGACGAGGACAATGTCCGCGTCGCCGGGCATCTCAGCGCACGTCCCGCAAATCCCGTAGGCGCGCGATCGCTTCGCGGAGCGTCTCGTCTCGCTTCGAGAACATGAACCGCACATATCGCCGGCCATCGACCGGGTCGCCGTAGAACGAGGAGCCAGGGACGACCGCGACCCGCAATCGCTCGACGAGGTACATCGCGAACGCCCAGTCGTCCTCGAACGGGAAGCGGTCGAAGTCCACGATTACATAGTACGCGCCGCCGGGTGGGCGGCAGTCGAGACCGGCCTCCCGGAGTCCGCGCACAAACAGGTCCCGTTTCGCCTGGTACGAGCGCGCCAGGTCCGCGTAGTAGGTCTCCGGCAAGTTCAGCGCCGCGACCGCGGCGATTTGAAGCGGATGGGGCGCGCCGACCGTCAGGAAGTCGTGCGTCCGCCGCATCGCGTTCGCGAGCGTCTTCGGCGCGATCGCCCAGCCGACCCGCCATCCCGTCGCACTGTACGTTTTCGAGAGGCCGTTGACCGTGATCGTCCGCTCGGCCATGTCGCCGATCGTCGCGAGCGACACGTGACGAGCGCGATCGAAGACGATGTGCTCGTAAATCTCGTCCGTGACCGCGACGACGTCATGGTCCGTGCACAGGTCGGCGATCGTCCGGAGTTCGTCCCGGGTGAACACCTTGCCCGTCGGGTTGTTCGGCGTGTTCAGGATGAGGACCTTCGTCCGGTCCGTGAACGCGGCCTTCAGCGCTTCCTCGTCCACGGTCCAGTCGGGCCACGCCATCCGGACGTACCGCGGGCGGGCGCCGCTCACGATCGCGTCCGGGCCGTAGTTCTCGTAGAACGGCTCGAAGATCACCGCCTCGTCGCCCTCGTTGATCAGGGAGAGCATCGCGGCCATCA
>WNGG01006243.1_pt1 | contig 13259 bp, 8 predicted proteins | sample 5400661 | NCBI WGS metagenome assembly WNGG01 (sample SAMN13153372, study PRJNA577476) | soil metagenome | isolation source: 100 cm soil or saprolite under Garry oak tree replicate 1 | place: USA:California | collected 2016-06-15
GTTTTGGGGGATCCGCGTCGAGGCAGCGGTCGCCATGAGCGGAGTTAGCGAAGCAAAAGATCCGCTGTATTCAGCGACAAGAGATAATAAATCCAGGGTGCGTGAGCGGGCGATAATGTCCCTCGCCGCGACAAAAGATCCAAACCTCGCTCATGTTTATCAAAAGCTTCTTGATGATCCGAGTTACGCCGTGATTCGCGCTGCCGTCCTCGCCCTCGGACAAACAAAATCTTCCGAGGCGTTTGAATCATTGACGAAACTGATCGACACAAATTCCTGGCGAGACACGATCCGAGCGGCGGCCCTCAACGGCCTCGCCGCCTTGCAGGATCCGAGAGCGCTTGAGCTCGGCTTCAAATATTCAGCTACGGGAAATCAACCAGCGGTCCGATTAGCAGCTGTGAATCTGGTGAGCGCAGTAGGTAAGGACGATCCGCGAACGTTTTCGGTGCTGAGTGAGATTGCCAGAAACAGCTTCGCCAGTCGTAATCTCGCCCTTTTCAGCGCGGCGGCCGAGGCGCTCGTCGCGCTTGGGGACCAGCGTGGTCTGGCTCTATTTGAAGAAATTCACCAGACTTCTTCTGACAACCCCCGACTGTCGCAGATGATTTCCGGACTGGAAAGCCGCCTGCGGTCGGCAGCCAGGCACGGAAACTCCAGGCCCGGACCGCAATAAGCTTGTCCGGAATTCGTCCAATATGTGTTCTTTCCGTAAGTTAGGTCTTGAATTTCGCTGGATAATGCTGTTATATTTCTAACGTTCGAACGTGCCCCCTGTCGGCACGTTCCCCCGTCACCCCCTTTGTTCTTCGCCAAAGTCCGGGGGATTAGTCAATGTCAACGAGTATGAGTATGAGTAAGAGTAACAATGAACGAGTTACGCCTCCTTCATTCGAAGGAACAGCCGTGGCTCCAGCGCTCGAGGCCAAAAGTAACCTTCTGGTCATCGAGGATGATGAAAGTATTTCGAGCGCCATCCAGGAATATTTTTCACGTCGCGGCTATAGCGTGACTGCAGTACACGACGGAATGACAGGAATTGAAACTGCTCTAAAGTCTCGGCCTGATGTAATTCTTCTTGATCTCATGTTACCGAAGATCGATGGTCTTGGGGTTTGCAAGGAACTAAGACAGAAGAGCCCGATGATGCCGATCCTGATGCTCACGGCTAAAGATGATGTAGTTGATAAAGTGCTCGGCCTGGAAATGGGCGCCGACGATTACATCACTAAGCCTTTTAATCTTCACGAACTCGAAGCACGAATCAAATCTGTTCTGCGGCGGGCGCGAGCGGCGGGCGCCAGCGACGACGCGGCAAACGAAACCCCGGTCGTCAGAGGCGCTTTACGGATCGATCCGGTCAAACGCGAAGTGACAATCGCGGGTCGCCACGTTGACCTGACGCCGAAGGAATTCGATTTGCTTCGTCTTTTCGCTTCAAACCCCGGTCGAGTTTTTCCTCGCAAGTATCTGCTCGAAAAGATCTGGGATTATTCTCACGATGGTTACGATCGGACAATTGATTCCCACATCAATCGTCTGCGAGCTAAGATCGAAGAGAATCCCGACAATCCACAACTGGTCTTAACGGTTTGGGGCATCGGGTACAAATTCACAGACGTTGAATAAGCCCGCCTCTGGCGGTTCTCCGCCGGCAGATTGACGACAGCTTGCATTGAAAACTCTCGCCGCACCCGCGCGTGTGGAATTTCCAGACTACCCTTTGAGGTTTCTGACTACGATGGCTCACCTTCCTGGTTCTGCGAATCTGAAGCAGTTTCGGGCCGCAATTCTGGCGCCGGCGCTGCAAGTATTCATATTCGTTGCAGCTTCTGCGGTGGCAGCCCTTGGTCAGGATGCTTCGACCGAGGCGCCCTCGCAGGATGATGGCTTGCTTTCAATGGTGTTTGGCACTTATGGCATTGCGATCTTAGCGATCGTGGCAGTTGTCGGTCTGATATTCGCACGAAAGATCCGCCGCAAGCGCAAGGGACAGTGGGAAGATGTCGAAGAAGAGCCGGCACAACCGGCCGCAGTGCCGAATGCAATATTGCCGGCAGCGAGAAATCAGACGCGACGCAGTGAGGACCAGGCCGCATTATCAGTTCGTCAATCAAACGAACCAGCATCAGGCCCTGCCGCCACCGAGATGGATTCGGGATTTGGCGCTTATCGGGTCGATCAGGAAGTCAGCAAGCTGGTCATCGGCAAACCCCATCGCCTGGATGTTATGGCGTCACGAGCGGCAGATGACCGCCGGGCGATCGAAGCATCTCTCGTTAAGGCATTGAACACCTTTGAGACCGACGAAGATGGCAAGCAGCGAGCGCGTGAAGCGCTGCAGGACTACGGCTTTCTCGCGCACCAGAGCGCCATTCTATTAATGGGTCGTGACGCCTGGCAAAGATCGTCGGCGGCCCGCATGCTGGGAGAAGTGCGCTCGCCTGCTTCGCTTCCCTTCTTAAGCGAGGCATTGCACGACAGTGACATTGTCGTTCGGAATCAGGCTGTGGCGAGTCTCGGTCGATTGAAATTACCGACGGCGATTGGCGCGTTGCTCGATATTGCCCAACGTCACCCGGACATTCCCACGCCGCTGTTGAGTGAAGCTCTAAGCGCGTGCTCTGTCGATACTCTGCCCTTTCTCGATCTGCCCTCGTTTGAGCCAGCTTTCGCTTTGGACAACAAGGCCCACGAAAAACGATCCGCGACCGGCTTTGCGGCATTTACCGGTCTGCCGGACGGATCAGACGATCCAGCATTGGCCGATGTCCTGAAGCAACTGCAGGACGAGGATGCGCATACGAGAGCTCAAAGAACGTAAGGACGGCCCTGCTCGAAGTCCTCTATAAACTGGATCAGATTCAGACAACAGAAAATATCCTACCGGGTGACAACATCATCCCCGACGTTGCATAATTCTTCTTGTTCGAGAGTTCTCTCATTACTTGTCCCAATGAAGAGCCTAAAGAACATCTCTGGTTTTGCTATGTATCGCCGGTCCGGATTTGCGATCATTGCCTGCCTTGTCATCTTCTCGTCGGTAGTCAGGGCGCAGAATGCCAACCGGAAGCCAACTCCGCCATCCAGCACTCCCCTGCCGTCGCGCTCGCACGTTGTAAACTTAAGCACGACAAGTTCCTCTGGCGGTTCGCGCGTTTCGCTCACTTCAGATCAATCGCTAAACAACTATGAGGCATACCGCAGCGGCGATCGCTTTTACGTAAAGATTCCGCCGACAGATGTCCGTTCGCCCGCCGCGCGTGGGCCGGGTTTTGAAGATTTGAAGGTGCAACGCAGCGCGGACAGCACCGTTTTGTCCTTTCGCTTGCAGCCGGGCGCAACGGCTCGCGTCGAACAGCAAGCGAATCAGCTCTCGGTCGTCTTTAGAACCGCCGGAGCAAGTGCCTCAAGCTCTGCCCTGACGCAGCAACCGGCCCCGGGCAACCGACAAGCGCGCAGTTCCGGCAATCAACGCGGAGTAGCCGCGCCAAATCCCGCCGGCAATACGAGCGCGACCAGGAACGCCCGGTCTTTATTACCCGCTGCCGGCAGTGCGCCGTCGCCGTCGGGCTCTCCATACCCGAACACTACGCCGGCTTCGACATCTGAAACCAATAGTCAAACATCATCATCGATTGCGACCGCTTCGCCGGTTGCGCAAGCTACTCCCGTAGCCTCGGGAATCTCGAATGAAAACGGTTCGCTGAAAGAACGCCTGCAGTATTTGCTGTTAGTCGCAAAACTAAATCCGATTCCTTTGGCCATTGGACTTGCAGTTATTGTGTTGTTGATTATGCTGTTCTTATTTCAACGCCGCCGGGCGAAAGAGCGGCCAACAGAAACTCCGCAACAAAATAACGCGCCCATGGAAGGTGCAGCCAAGCCGCAGGAGTCAAATTCTTCGGAACCGATCGCGACCGCCTTGCCGGTGGCGACGATTCGTAGCAATGACCAACCGATCGCGACCGCCTTGCCGATGGCGTCGATTCCCAGCAATGACCAACCGATCGCGACCGCCTTGCCGGTGGCGCCGGTTCGCAGTAATGATCAACCGATCCGGCATAATAAACACGAAACTCGAATTGCTCGGGTTGCTGAACAGATCAGGCGCGTCCTGTCCGGCAAGGACTATGACCGAACGGTTGTTGGCAGTGATGATCGCGCAACGCGCCAGCTGGTTGCCGCTGAGCTGGTTTCAGCACTGGCAGGCCGCGGCGGCTCGCGACACGAATATGCGCGCGAGGCTTTCATTACTAATGGTTATTTCGAAGACGCTACGCGCGATTTGCACGTCGGTGAATCACCGGCCGAGCGCGCTGCGGCTGCATTACATTTAAGCTTTGTCCATGATCCTGCTGCCACGCCGCATCTGATTGCGGCCCTGGAAGACCCGGCCGTCGAGGTGCGTCGCGCGGCAGTCGAAGCCTTACAGGACCAGTGCGATCCGGACGCGATCGCGCCACTGAACAAGCTTTTGAAAACTGAGGCCGATGCCAGGTTGCCGAAAGCCTTAATCAAAAAGGCCCTCGAGGCGGGCGCGACTGCCGGGACTGAAGAACAAAGCCCAGCCGGTGTTGCTCAATCACATTTGCCGATTGCGCCAAAAGAGTTTCAGCGTCAATCAGAACGCGAGGTAATCGAAATATGACGCCCCGAGCCCTTCTTTCGCGGCTCCGCGAACAGGGTATTCAAATCAGAATCTCCGGCGCCGATCGACTGGCGGTCGACGCGCCGAAGGGCGCGCTGACACCTGAATTGCGGAATGCCCTCTCAACGTTCAAGACTGAAATTCTCCAGGAACTGCAAAAGGAGGAGCAGGATAAGGAGCCGAAGCCGTCAACTCCATTAGTGATGCCGCAAGCGCACGCCTCACCTGCAGATCGCGAGCCTTCGGCGTTGACTGACGACTCCGTGACAGCATCCGACGATGTGAACAGCCAGCAAACAGATTTGGTCCGTCTCAAGGCGGAAATCGAAGCACTTCGCATAGACACCAGGAATCGACGCGCAGCCGCGGAGAGCGCGATGCGCATTGAAGAAGAGCATTGCCGCAAGATTGACGAAGAGGTTGCGCGCCAAAGGGCCCAGGAAGAACGGGTGCAGATTGAAATGGAAGAGCGCGCTCGCGCTGAGGAAGATAGCCGGCGAAAGATCGCGGACCAGGAAATCGCCGGGGTGGAAGCAGAGCTGCAGCGATTGCGTGACGCCGAACAGCAACGGCGTGCGGAATTTGACGCGCACCTGTTCGCGCAACAGGAACTACGGCAGGGCGAGATTGAATCGCGGCGAATTGCTGACGATGAACGTGCCCGTGCTCGGATCGAGGCCGAGCGACTTCGAATTGAATCTGAAGCCCGGTTAAGGGTCCAGGAAGAAGAAGTCCTGAGACGAGCAGAACTAAGAATCAAAGCGATAGAAGATCAAATCGCCCGCATCCTGACACGAGACGAAGCTCGTCGCCGCGCAACCGAAGATGCGGCCCGTCGATCAGAAGAAGAAGCACGACGTCTCATGGAAGAAGAATCGCGTCGGCAGGCCGAGATGGATGCCCGGCGCCGGACCGAAGAAGAGGCGCGTTTGCGCGCCCGAATTGAAAAGGAAATGCGGGCCGAGGCTGAAGCGCGCCGCAGAGCCGAGGCCGAGGCACGGCATCGCGCAGAAGAGGAGAACCGGAAACGCGCGGAAGAAGAGGCCCGGCGCCGCGCTGAGGACGAAGCGCGCCGCCTGGCCGAAGAAGAAGGTCGGCGATTGGCTCAGGAAACACTGGAACGGCAGGCGGCGGAAGAAGAAGCTCGACGGCTAGCCGCAGAAGAAGCCCGCCGGCAAGAAGAAGAGGAAACTCTCCGGCGCCAGGAGGCTGACGCAGACGCGCGCCGTCGCGCCGAAGCCGAAGGCCGTCAGAGAGCTGAAGAAGAGGCCCGGGAGCGCGCTGAGTTGGAAGCCCGAATTCGCGCTGAGATTGAAGCAAAGATTCGCGAGGAAGAAGAGGCTGACAATGATTTTGCAGCAACGGAGGAAGCCAACGAAAAAAAAGAACAGCCGGCGGGTCTAACCGCGGTGCCCTTCAATAGACTCGCCGGCGAACCTTATCCCCAGGAGGAAATCGCAATTGAATCAGCAGATGGCACTCAGGCGACAGACTGGAGAAATGACCCCCTAAATGCGAATTTCCAATCAACCGAAGAAGTAAATGACGCGCCGACACAGCCGTCGCCCTCATGGGAAGAGATTCATGCAAATTCTCCCAATCAGACGGATGGCCGCTCTTCTGAATTCGCTTATGAGGACATGAACGGAAGATTTCAAGCGGTCAGTATTCCGGAAATAGATAGCGACATCGAATACAGCAATAGCTGGGATCAACTCTTTGATGCGGTCGAAACCAATCCCCCGGTTACTGAGGTCCCGCCCGGCAAGAGCGATGAAGCATTCCGCAAGATGCTCGAATCCTTCGACGACCCCGACGCAGAGGCACGCAAAGCTGCAGTCCAGAGGTTACTTGAATTTGGAGATGAATCGACTGACACGCTGACGCGCGCTTTGCGCGAGGCAACTCCACAACGACGCAGGAATATTGGTGAAGCGCTTGCCGCGTCCGGCCTGGGGAATGAAGCTATCGAAAATCTGACTGGCGAAAATCGCCAGACAACCTACGATGCTTTCTCGCTGCTTTTTTTGATGTCCAAGGCCGGCGAAGTTGCGCCGCTGATGAACGCAATTGAACAGCATCCCAACATAGAAACCCGCCTGGCGGTGGTAAAACTCCTGGTGTTAAGCGGACAGCCGAGTATTCTGCCGGCATTTCGGCTCATGGCCGTGCGCGGATCGCTGCCGACCGAAGTGCGCTCGGCGCTGATGGAAGCGATTTATCAAATGACCAGTCAAGGGTCCGCTGAACCAGTCTCGACGCAGTAAGCCTTACAGCACGGGAACTTCTTTTAAGGCGTAGATTTCATGTCTGCGTCTTTTTGTTTGATATTTGTGCCCTGGCGCCCTGGCATGAAATATGTTGTTGGCTCGTGATTTCACGCGAAGTTGCGCAGACACACGCTCACATCGGCTCGGGCGTGTTTGTCCATTTACTGTTTACGATTTACTATTGCCGGTTATGCCTTTCACGCTCAAATCAGACTATCGTCCCTGTGGCGACCAGCCCCAGGCAATCGAATCGCTGACCCGCGGAATTAATGACGGCGCGAGAGATCAGGTACTACTCGGCATAACAGGAAGCGGCAAGACCTTCACGGTTGCCAGCGTAATCGAAAGCACTCAACGACCGACGCTGGTAATTGCCCACAACAAGACCCTGGCGGCGCAACTCTATCAGGAATTCAGGTCTCTTTTCCCCGAAAACACGGTCGAGTATTTCGTTTCTTATTACGATTACTACCAACCCGAGGCTTACGTCCCGGCTTCGGACACCTACATCGAGAAAGACGCCATCGTTAACGAGGACATTGATCGACTAAGAATGTCGGCTACCCGAGCGCTATTTGAGCGGCGCGATGTAATCGTTGTCGCCAGTGTTTCGTGTATTTACGGTCTCGGCGATCCCGATGCCTATTACGGGATGCTTGTGTTTCTCGAACCCGGCATGCGCATCGCGCGCGACACTCTGCTGCAACGACTGGTTGAATTGCAGTACGAGCGCAATGATATCGATTTCAAACGAGGCAGCTTCCGCGTGCGCGGTGATGTCGTTGAAGTCTATCCCAGTTATCAGGACGAAGCGTATCGGGTCGAGCTCTGGGGCGACGAGATCGACTCGATCTCGTCGATTGACCCGCTGCTGGGCGAAGTGACGCAAAAACACACTTCCCGTCTGCCGATTTATCCGAAGTCACACTATGTCATGCCGCGCACAACCCTGAAACGCGCCATCAAATCGATTCGTCAGGAGCTGGAGTGGTGGGAACCAAAGCTGATCGAGGAAGGCAAACTGCTCGAGGCGCAAAGGCTTCATCAACGGACGATGTTCGACCTCGAGATGATGAAAGAGATGGGTTTCTGCCGCGGGATCGAAAATTACTCGCGGCACCTGACGGGCAAACAGCCGGGCGAGCCGCCGCCGACACTGCTCGACTATTTGCCGCGCGATACCCTGGTCGTCATCGATGAATCCCATCAAACGATTCCCCAGGTCCGCGGGATGTTCTTTGGCGATCAATCACGGAAGAAGACGCTGGTCGAGTATGGATTTCGCCTGCCATCTGCGTTAGACAATCGGCCGTTGAATTTTGACGAGTTTGAAGAGCGGGTCGGCCAAAGGATTTACGTGTCGGCCACGCCCGGCCCGTATGAACTGACCAAAGCCAGCGGTGAAGTGATCGAGCAGATCATCCGCCCGACCGGCCTTATGGATCCGGAAGTCGAGGTCCGGCCCGTCAAAGGTCAAATCGATCACCTGCTGGGGGAATGCCGGATTCGGGCAGAACGAAACGAGCGCGTGCTGGTGACGACTTTGACCAAAAAGATGGCTGAGGACCTCACCGAATACTTTACCGAAGTTGACGTGCGCGTGCGTTATCTTCATTCCGACATCGAAACTCTCGAGCGCATCAGGATTCTGCGTGACCTGAGACGAGGAGAGTTTGACGTGCTCGTGGGTATCAACCTCCTGCGTGAGGGTCTGGATCTGCCGGAAGTCTCGCTGGTCGCGATTCTCGACGCGGATAAGGAGGGTTTTCTGAGATCGGAATCGTCTTTGATTCAGACAATCGGACGCGCCGCGCGCAACGCGAACGGCAAAGCGATGCTTTACGCCGATCGCATGACCGATTCGATGAAGCGGGCGATCGACGAAACTCGGCGCCGCCGTGAATTGCAGGAGATCTACAATCGCGAGAACGGCATCACCCCGAAGACGATTATCAAACCAATTGAGGCGACGTTGGTCACGGCGTCTGAGGCTGATTACTTCAAGGTGCCGCTGGAGCTGGAAGACATCGAGGCCTACACGCCGCAGCAGATTGACGAAACGATTGCGCGCCTCGAATTTGAGATGCGCGAGCACGCGAAGCGATTTGAATTTGAGAAAGCAGCGGAATTGCGTGACCGGATCAAGTATCTGCGTGAGCGAGAGTTACAGGTGGCGTAATTTGAAGTGCGCCGGCAGATTGACCACCCCAGCGTGGTCCACGCGGGGGACCCCGGTTGAAGCGGCGACGGCGCTTTAGATCGTATGGAGTACCGCCTTCAGGCGGAATCGATTACGAAAGGATATGGCCGCCTAAAGGCGGGACTCCAAACCTAGCCGCTTCGCGCTACCGGCGCAGTCCAAAATCATGTTCACCAGGACTCAACCAGAAGAGATTCAGGATTACCTTTCGGACGCAAGTTATGTCAGCGGCGGCAACGCGTCTCGGGTCATGTTTCCTGAAACGGCCGAAGAAGTCGGGAAAATTCTCCAAGCGGCAACTCGCGAAAAGTTACCTGTAACAGTGTCGGGTGCCGGCACCGGAACCGTCGCGGGCCGCGTTCCCTTCGGCGGCACGGTGATCGCGACCGACAAATTGAATCAGATCCGAAGCATTGTTCGTACGGATAGCGGCGGCCGCGCGACCACCGAAGCCGGCGTCATTCTGCGCGATCTTCAAAATGCGGTTGAAGACAAGGGTTTGATCTATCCACCCGATCCTACGGAACGCGGTTGCTTTCTCGGAGGTAATATCGCGACAAATGCCTCCGGCTCGCGGACTTTCAAATATGGACCCACGAGAAACTATGTCGAGCGGCTGAAAATTGTTCTGGCGACTGGCGAGGTGATCAATATTCGCCGCGGCGAGCATCACGCCGGCGAGGATGGACGAATCGCCATTGGTCTGCCATCAGGCCGCGCAATCGAGGCGAAGTTGCCTTCGTATCGGATGCCGCGGGTTCGCAAACATGCATCCGGTTACTTTGTTGCGCCTGGCATGGACTTAATCGATCTGTTTATCGGCAGCGAGGGGACCCTCGGCGTGATCGTCGAAGCGGAACTAAGACTGCTGCCGAAACCCGTCGGCGTTTTGAGTGGGGTGGTTTTTTTTGCCAACGAAGATAACTTGCTTGCTTTTGTTCGTGAAGCGCGCGAACGTTCGCTGGCGAATCGTGACCCCAGCACAACCGTTGACGGCAGAAACCCGACCGTAAGAGAGCCTGCAGGTATGGACGCTCGCGCTCTCGAGTACTTCGACATCGAATCGCTACGTTTCCTGCGCCAGAAATACAGCACCGTTCCAGCCGACGCCGCCGGCGCAATTTTCTTCGAACAGGAAACGACGCCGGCAACCGAAGATGGGTTGATGAACGAATGGCTGTCTCTGCTTGAACGCCATCAGGCACTGACAGATCAATCGTGGTTCGCGACTAACGAACAGGATCAAATAAAGCTCCGCGAGTTTCGTCACGCGCTGCCCGTGCTCATGAATGAATGGTTTGCGCACTACCGGCAACGCAAAGTCTCGACGGACATGTCGGTGCCGGATGAGGCGTTTGCAGGCATGCTGTCCTTTTACCAGGACCACCTGCGAAGTAGCGACTTGCGCCACACGATTTTTGGTCATATCGGCGATAATCACGTCCACGTAAACATTCTTCCTCGCGACGACGACGAAGCGGCCAAAGCCTGGAAGATCTACCGCAAGTTCATTCGCCGCGCGATAGAGGTCGGGGGTACTATTTCTGCCGAGCACGGAATTGGAAAGCTGAAGAGGGAATACCTGGTTCAACTTTATGGAGAGAATCACCTGCGTGAAATGGCAGCGTTGAAACGTGTGTTCGATCCGGCTGGAATTCTCGGGCGAGGAAATATGTTTGCGGAAGAATACTTGTGATTAGTCAGTGGCCAGTTGTCAGTTGTTAGTTGTTATTGAGACGATCGTTGAACCGGCAGATTCCAACAACTGGTCACTGACAACTGACCACTGACCAATACCTATGTTCCGTTTCACCACCGCCGGCGAATCACACGGACGCGCGCTGGTCGCGATAGTCGAAGGTCTGCCTGCAGGCCTGCCCGTCAATATCGATCAAATCAATCATGAACTGTGGCGGCGCCAGCAGGGCTATGGCCGCGGCGCGCGCATGAAGATCGAGCAGGATCGCGTCGAGATCCTCAGCGGCGTGCGTCATGGACTGACGCTTGGTTCGCCGCTGGCAGTGATGATTGAAAACAAGGATTGGCCGAACTGGAACGAAGTGATGTCGGCCGAAGCACGCGAAATCGCCCCGGAAAAATCTCGGCGCGTTAAGCGGCCGCGACCTGGCCATGCGGATCTCGCCGGCGGCCTGAAATACGACGCGCGAGATTTACGAAACGTGCTTGAACGCGCGTCGGCGCGCGAAACTGCTGCCCGGGTTGCGTGCGGGGCGGTGGCGAAACAGTTGCTCGAAAACTTCGGCATTGAGATTCGAAGTCATGTGATTCAACTCGGCGGGATTCCTGATAAGCCTTTGGAACTGACTTTCGATCAGATTGCGGCGATTCCCCAGGACGCGCCTTTGAACTGCGCCGACGACGAAGCGCAACAGCGCATGATTGAATTGATTGATCAAAAGAAGAGCGAAGGCGACACGCTCGGCGGAATTTTTGAAGTGGTAGCGCGCCGGGTTCCACCGGGTCTCGGTTCGCACACCGCTTGGGACCTGAAACTGGACGGCCGGCTCGGTCAGTCAATCATGTCGATTCCCGCAGTCAAGGCGGTCGCGATTGGCGCAGGGATCGAAGCGAGTTCCCTTCCCGGTTCCGAAGTCCATGACGAAATTGGCTACAACGAGGAAACGAAAGAATTTATTCGTGCCAGCAATCGCGCCGGTGGACTGGAAGGCGGCGTGACCAACGGCGAAGAGATTCGGGTGCGCGGGCATCTGAAACCGATTTCGACTTTGCGCCGGGCCTTGCGTTCGGTTGATATCGACACGAAACAGGAAGACAAAGCCGCCTTTGAGCGGTCCGACATTACAGTGGTTCCGGCTGCGGGTGTAATAGGTGAAGCGATGGTTGCGCTGGTGCTGGCCCAGGCAATGCGCGAAAAATTCGGTGGCGATAGTTTGGGGGAGCTGAAGCGGAACTTTGAAGGATATCGCGAGCAATTGCGCGGATATTGAATGAGCCAAGCAACCACAAAACTGAGAGAGCGGGGCAGCCCCTTCCTAACCCTGAGACATTCAATCTTGATCCGAACAACACACGATGAAAGCCTCTTAACTGGAACCAAACTCTCAAGTCAGGGCAGCTCAAGGCGGCTTGCCCCCACCGGTGCTTACCCATAAAATCAAACTAACAACTATTGGAAAAATTTTGGAATAAGAATGTCACTTTTAAAGATAGTCACCTGGCCGAATCCTGTACTGGATTCTCCAGGCGACTCAGTCACTAAATTCGACGAAGACCTTAAGAAACTCGTCAATGACATGTTCGAGACAATGTACGCCGCTCCCGGTGTCGGCCTGGCTGCCGTGCAGGTTGGAGTGCCCAAAAGGCTTTTCGTCATGGATTGTTCCGGCGGCAAGGATCCGGCGCAGCGGATCGTGATGATTAATCCTGAAGTTGTGGCGCAGGAGGGCAAGCAGGACGGCGACGAAGGGTGCCTGTCGTTTCCCGGAATCTTTTTTGGTGTTCAGCGCAACCTGCGGGCGATTGTTCGTGCGCACGATATTAACGGCAAAGAGTTCGAGCTTGACGGCACAGAGTTGACCGCTCGCTGCATGTTGCATGAAACCGATCACTGCGACGGCATAGTATTTCTTGACCGCATGTCGCCTCTGAAACGAGAAATCGTCAAACGCAAGATTAAGAAGTTACAAAAAGCCGGCGAGTGGATGTCGTGAGAATGGGTACGCACGCCTCCGGCGTGCAAGATTAAACTTGAAGACAGAGACTGCACGCCGGAGGCGTGCGTACCGTAAAAGATTATGCCAATTGAATTTCGTAACGAACCGTTAACTGATTTCAGCAAAGAAGAAAACGCGGCGGCAATGCGCGCTGCGATTGAGAAGGTAAGAACCAGGCTCGGCAAAGAATACCCTTTAGTGATCGGCGGCGAGCGCATCAAGACCGGCGATACGCTCGATAGTATCAATCCCGCGAATCGCACTGAGATCATCGGAAAATTTCATAAAGCGACGAAAGAACTTGCCAGTCGCGCCGTTGATACTGCTTATCAGACTTTTCAATCGTGGCGCCACGTGCCGGCCAACGAGCGAGCGAAATTGCTGCTTCGCGTGGCCGCGTTGATGCGCGAGCGCAAGCATGAATTATCCGCCTGGATGATTTA
>WNGG01011183.1_pt1 | contig 13259 bp, 10 predicted proteins | sample 5400661 | NCBI WGS metagenome assembly WNGG01 (sample SAMN13153372, study PRJNA577476) | soil metagenome | isolation source: 100 cm soil or saprolite under Garry oak tree replicate 1 | place: USA:California | collected 2016-06-15
GTGGTTCCCGTCTGGCTTGGAGCAGTAGCGGCAGTGGACTCAGTACCAGTTGTGCCCGTAGTGCTTGTAGCACTCGTGGTGCTGCTGGTGCTGGGTTGTGTGCTGCCGGCGATGCTACCAGCAGTGCTAGGAGCTTGGGTGCTAGTCGTTCCGGAAGTGCTGCCGGTTCCGGTCACGCCGCCGGTTGTCCCAGCCGAGGATCCCATGCTGCTCGACTGCGAGGAAGCTCCCGCACTAGCGTTCACGCTCAGTTTTTCCTTAACGCCCTTGACGCCGGGGACCGCTTTGGCCAGGTCCTTGGCGCGCTTCTTATCGTCTTTGCTGGGAACAGTTCCATCCAGCTCGACTTTTGCGTTCTTCACTGAGACTTGAACGTTGGATAGCGCCGGATTCGAGGATAGTTGGTCCTTGACTTGACGCTCCAAGCTTTGGTCATCTGCGGAGCTCGCTTGTTTGTTTTTTGAAGTCTTGGTGGTTTGGTCTGGGTTGGTTGTACTCTGTTGGGTTGTATCTGGTGTTGTTGTCGATGTAGAAGGCGATGTTGTGCTTGGCTGCTGGCTACTGGGGTATGTTTGCGATACCGCATAAGCCGTGGCGAAAGCAAGCACTAACGCCAGCACGTAAAATTGTTTCCTCATGGTTGATGATCTCCCCGTATTCAAAGTTCCCATCTTGCTGCACGCGCGGGTTTGACCCGCAGACGAAGGGGGCAATTTCGAAGTTCAGCTCGATACACTTAGTCGCTTTATTTAGAGCACGCGAATGGCCATAAAGGTTGCCTTTTCAATAATCTTGATGTCTTTGAAGTGATGCAGCTTCCAGCACTTGCGCGGAAGGAGGTATTCCTTCCGCGGACGAGCAACGGTCGCAATCCGGGCTGAGTTCCGGATGTAGGAACATTGATACCCATAAAGTGGAACAGCTTTCAACGCCGAAGTCATCGGCTATCTGGGCTTTTTTCATAGGATTGAAGCCGTACCCGGAGCCATTTAAACTCGATGGTGATGCACGCGCACGGGCAGCAAAACACCTCCAAGGTACTGCGCATTTCTCTAGCAGTGACCTTGGCATACATCCTGTTACTAGTCGTTGCCGGCATACGGGCTCACAGCCTGGCCTTGCTTTCAGAAGCCGGGCACAACGTCTCCGATTTTCTGGCGTTGCTACTCTCCCTGGCCGCGATTTATATCCAGATGCGGCCTCCCACCTTCACCAAGACATTTGGATATCACCGCGCTGGAGTGCTGGCAGCGCTGGTGAATGCTATTTCGCTTGTGGCCGTGGCCTTTTTCATCTTTTACGAAGCTTTCCGCCGGATCTATCAGCCCGTGGTGGTGCAGCCCGGTCTGATGATCGCAGTGGCCGCGACCGGCGTGGTGATGAATGGAGTAATCGCGGCGCTGCTGTACCGCAGCAGCGCGGATCTGAACATCCGCAGCGCCTTCCTACACATGCTGGGCGATACGCTTTCGACTGCCGCGGTCATCGCGGGCGGTGCGGCAATCCTGATGACGGGACAAAACTGGATTGATTCCGCGCTTTCTTTTGGGATTGGCGCGCTGATTGTGTGGTCGTCACTGGGAATCATCCGCGAGACTCTCAATATTCTGCTGGAAGGCACTCCTCGGGGGATGGAGGTGCAGCGGATAGCCGCTGCCATCGCCGACATCGAAGGAGTAAACGACGTCCACGACCTGCACGTATGGAGCATTGGTTCTGAGACGCATGCCCTCTCCTGCCACATCAGCATCGCCGACATCCCACCCTCGGCCAGCGAACGCATTCTTCGCGAGGCCCAGGAGAGGCTGCGGAAGATGTTCCACATTGATCACACCACCATTCAATTCGAGCACGTAGTGTGCGACGTGGCCCATGGCTGCGTGATTCCAGTGGCCAAAGAAGAGCACACTCAGTAATCACCTTCAGGCGGTCTGCGGCCACTGCTGACGCTCATAGATTTCGCGGACACGCTCCAGGGTGTCAATGTCTTCCGCCAACTTGTCGCTGCGGATGCGCAGGATGCGGGGAAAGCGCAGCGCAAAGCCACTATTGTGACGGCCGGAACGCATGACGGCGTTGAACGCCACTTCAAGCACAATGCGTGGCTCTACCATGCGCACAAATCCGAGATCGTCAATGGTGTGCTCCAGAAACCATTGCGTAAGCTCCGCGATTTCGATATCGGTCAGCCCGGAATAAGCTTTGCCGATGTTGAGCAGACGCTCGCCATCGCGCACCGCGAAGGTGTAATCGCTGAGCACGCCGGCGCGTTTACCGTGCCCGTATTCCGCGGCGGTGACCACGACATCGAGAGTAGCCAGCTCGCGCTTGAGCTTGATCCAGGAACGGCCGCGGCGTCCAGGGGTGTAAACGGAGTCCAAATCTTTGATCATTAAGCCTTCGTTGCCGCGGCTTTGCGCCATCTCGAAAAGGTTTTCGAGTTCTTGGGGTGAGTTCGCCTGCAGCACGGGAGCGCGGATGATCTGGGCTTCATCCATATCGGCTTCTTCAGCCGAGTGATCGGCAGCCGCGACTGCGGGCTCGAATGCGAGCTTTCCCTGGGGATCGGGCGTGCGCACGGTTACGGGCGCGCGGGCAGTGGCAAAAATGCGATCAAGAATGGCGGCGCGCTGATGCAGAGGCTGGTCAATGGCCAGCTCTCTCCCGGCATAAAGAACGTCAAAGGCGATGTATGCAACCGGAACAGCGCGCATGATGGCCACAGTGACTTTCTTACGGCCCAGGCGTTTTTGCAGTTCCGAAAACGGCAAAGCCCGGCCGGTGGTTTGAGAATTTCTCTGCCACGCTACGATTTCGCCGTCGAGCACCAGCTCTTCGGAAAAACTTTGCAGCGCCAGAACCAACTCGGGGAAAGAATCGCTGACGTCATCGAGGGTCCGGGAGAAGAGGCGCGCCTTTCCTGATGCGCAGTGTGCCTGAGCCCGGATGCCATCGTATTTGTCCTCCACGGCGGCGCGATGGAAGCATTCGAAGGCCTCAGACGCGGTTTCCACGGGGCTGGCGAGCATGAACGAAATGGGATGGAAAAGGCGCATGCGGGCCTGGGGAAGTTTGGCGTGGGGGGCCAGCCGCAGGGTTTCACTGATATCACCCAGCAGCATATTGGCGCGCTGCACTTCCGCAAGCGGCGCCCCATAAGCCTTGGCAATGGCTTCTTCCACCAGGCTTTCGCGAAGACCAATACGCAAATCCCCAGTCATGATCTTGACCAGATACTTGGCTTCTAAAGCGGTGGCGCGAGAGAGCAGCCGCTGCAACAGGGCGGATTTGGCTTCTTGAGTGCGGGCGAGCGCAATTTGGCGAAAGTGGGCAGCGACCTCGGCAAGAGTGAGAGTACTTCCTTGGGGCGCCACCGGAAGCAGCACATCGTGCGCAACCCAGCCCAAATCGCCGTGCTTGCGATAAGCCGCAGTGAGCGCGGCGTCCCGCTTGCCGGAAATATCCGCCAGAACGCGCCATAGTAACGCGCCTCCGACTTGCAGCGTGGTTTCTTCATAGGCTGGGAAAATATGGCCAGAAAGAAAGAGGGTGGCGAGCGCGGCTTCGTCTTCGGGCCGCGAGCAAAGATGCCCGGCTACCAGCCGGATTTTTTCGTTCTTTGCGAGGGTGGCTGCGATGGCATCGCAGAGCGCGGCGAGCTGCTGCATTGGTTAGTTTTGGATGCAGACGGAGAGTCGTCCGCCGCAGACTTTGCGGCGAGCGATCAGCGTGTCCCTTCGGCTGCACGACAACATTTGGTCAGACATTTGATGATTTGCTTCTTTTCTCAGATTTGGTCTTCGAGGCTGTGGAAAAGTACCCCCCCGACCCCCGGGGCCCCCGGGGGGTGGTCGTGATTAGAATCAAGAGGTTGGAGGGTATTTTTCGCAAAATCTCTGGCGTTCAACAGCTTAGCTGCAAAATCTTGAGCCAGCAGTACTTATCTAATAGACAATTGATATTTGGTGATAATAGCTTGAGAATGAGGATTAGTCAGCAAATTTTGGGGGTTCGCTCGAATGACAAAAGCAAGGTCTAAGGCTTAAGGGAGGTCAGACTCTTCCCACCGAAAGACGCACGGGTCATAAAAACCAGCTCAGGGCATGGTTAAGGGAATAGGGATTCTTCGCTCCCGGGTCGCTCAGAATGACAAAACAACTGCAGGTCCCTCGCTGCGCTCGGGATGACAACTTGGGAGATAGGGATTCGTCGCTGCCCGATTCAGAATGACGAAAGTCCGAAGAATGAAGTCGTAATCTCCCACAAAGAAGACACGAAGTTATTTTGGCGCGGAAGCCGATCGGCTGTTGATGTCTGCCAAGTGGCGGTCCACGGCGAGGGTGGCGATGCGGCTCACTTCCTCAAAGAAGCCGTGGGCCTCTGGGGCCTCTACGAGCCGGGGCTGATCCACGTGCCCACGCAAAACACGCAGCATCTCGGTGACCCGCTTCATGCGGGTGGTTTGCAGGGTGTAATCCACATCCACTCCGGTCTGCCGGCTGGCGGATTCGATATAGGACCACAAGAAAGTGCGCATGTGATCAACCGAAGTTTTGAGGTCGGTGACCAGTTCGATGGTGACGATGGAGTCGAGAACGTGTCCATGCCCGGAAGCGGAGGCTTGGGTGGCGGCGTGCCCGAGCTCCTCCTGGATGGCCTTTAAATCTCTGGTAACCCGCCGCAGTCGTGCCGCCATATTCTTCATGTGGTACCGCCTAGATTCCGGACAATAGCACAGGGTAGTTTGACTTGGAGGGATTTGGTAGTTACGCTAGTAATACATCGTGCTACGTCCTTCCGTGAAGCGACATCTAATTAAATAAGTTATGCAATACCTGCGCCAAATGCTGCGTTTTCTAACTGCTGTCCAGTTGCTGCCGGCGCTGGAAGGGGGAGAGGAAACCCTGGTCGGCGGGCAGGCAGTCCTGGAGGGGGTGATGATGCGCTCGCCCCATGCCTGGGCGATCGCCGTACGCAGGCCTTCAGGCGAAATCGTGGAGCACTGCGAGCCGCTGGAGCGGCCCTCGGAAAAACATAAATGGATGGGCTGGCCGATAGTGCGGGGCGTAGTGACGCTGGGACAGGCAATGATGCTGGGCTTCCGGGCGCTGAAATTTTCAGCCAATGTGGCGCTGGATGATCTGCCGCGGCGGGAAGACCAGAAGAAACTGGAGATCAACGGTTGGCTGGCCGCCGTGAACATCGCCATATCTTTGGGATTTTTTATTCTGGTTTATAAATTCGTTCCTTTGGTCGCGGCCACCGAACTGAAGCGGGTAGCGCCTGCTTTTAGTAACCATATCGTGTTCAATCTGGTGGATGGCGCGGTGCGGATCGGGCTTTTCCTGCTATTTATCTGGGGACTATCGCGCTGGGCGGATGTGCACCGGGTTTTTGAATACCACGGAGCCGAGCACAAGACGGTTTTTGCATTCGAATCAGGCGCGCCGGTGAACATTGGATCGGCGCAAAAGTTTTCCACTTATCACCCGCGCTGCGGGACCAGTTTCCTGATGACCTTGATGCTTATCTCCATTCTGGTGTATACGCTGGTGCCCGCGACCACATTCTGGGGAAGATTTGGGGCGCGGATCGCCTTGCTGCCGCTGATTGTGGGCTTGTCTTACGAAATCATCCGCTTCGCCGCCCGCCGCCGGGGAACGCTGTTTGGGCTAATGACCGGGCCCGGACTCTGGCTGCAGCGCATCACCACCCAACCGCCGCAAGATGGCCAGGTTGAATGCGCCATCATGGCCCTGGATGACGCTATGGCGCTGGAAGAACAGCGGGGCGGCGAACTGGTAATTGCCTAGCGGCGCCCGCCGCTGATTTCCTTCCCTGCACATTCATAGAAATAAAAAGTAAGCATGGTTGCTGGGCAATCGCACCTCCGTACAATGAATGTTGCGGGATGGTGCGCCGATAGTTTGGAAACTTAAAAGCAATGTATCTTTGAAAGTTGAAAGCAATGTATCAACGACTGGAACAAATCGAAGCCAAGTATGAGGAGCTGAATCGCGCCCTCTCGTCGCCAGAGGTGATCTCCGACTCCACGCGATATCAGAAGGCGGCCAGGGCGCACAGCGAAATTGCGTCGGTAGTGGAGAAGTACCGCGAATACAAAGATCTGAGCCGGGGCATCGCCGAAAGCAAAACCATGATGGCGGAAGAGCCTGATGCGGAAATGCGGGCTTATGCAGAGGAAGAAATCGCCAAACTGGAAGAGCGGGTGCGCACCGTGGCGGCGGAACTCAAGCTGCTCCTGGCGCCCAAAGATCCCAACGATGAAAAAAACGTGGTGCTAGAGATCCGCGCGGGAACGGGGGGCGATGAAGCCAGCCTGTTTGCAGCCGAGATGTTCCGAATGTACACCCGCTACGCAGAAGGCCAACGATGGAAGGTAGAAGTGCTTTCCAGCTCGGAATCCGGCATTGGCGGAATGAAGGAAGTGATTGCCATCATTGAAGGCAAGGGCGTCTATTCTCGCCTGAAGTATGAAAGCGGAGTGCACCGGGTGCAACGCGTGCCGGCCACCGAACAGCAGGGCCGGGTTCATACCTCGGCGGTAACTGTGGCGGTGCTTCCGGAGGCAGAGGATGTGGACGTAAAGATCGAAGCCAAAGACTTGCGCATTGATACCTTCTGCTCTTCTGGCCCGGGGGGACAATCGGTGAATACCACGTACTCGGCGGTGCGCATCACCCATTTGCCAACCAATACGGTGGTTTCCTGCCAGGACGAGAAGTCGCAGATCAAGAACCGGGAGAAGGCAATGCGCGTTTTACGCTCCCGGCTTTATGAAATGGAGTTGCAGCGTCAGCAGGCGGCGCTGGCCAAAGAGCGCCGTTCCATGGTGGGGAGCGGAGACCGCAGCGAGAAGATCCGCACCTATAACTTCCCCCAAAACCGGGTGACCGACCACCGCATCGGGCTCAGCCTACATCAGCTCGGCGAGGTCATGGATGGCAAGCTGCAGCCACTGATTGACGCCGTGAGTGCGCACTTCCAGACAGAAAAGCTGAAGCAGGAAGCGACCACGCTGGCGTAATCAACTATGCGTGTAATTTCCAGCATGCAATTGAAAGAAGCGCTCCGTTCTGCAATTGCGCGCTTAACCGAGAGCAGCATTGGGTCGCCGGTGATGAACGCCGAGATGCTGATGATGTTCACCCTGGGATGCGATCGCGCCAATCTGTACGCCCACCCGGAGCGAGAGCTCACGTCCGAAGAAAAATCCCGCTATGAGGAAGCGATTGCCGGGCGCGCCCGCGGCAAACCGGCGCAGTACATCACGGGACATCAGGAATTTTGGGGATTGGACCTGCTGGTTTCGCCTGAGGTTCTTATCCCACGTCCCGAAACTGAGCACCTGGTGGAAACTGTTCTCGAATTGGCACACGCGCTGCAGCAGCGATCTCCGAAGATCATTGACGTGGGCACCGGGTCAGGCTGCATTGCCCTGGCGCTGGCGAAGGAGCTTCCCTCGGCCCGCATTGCGGCGGTGGATATCTCGCGGGGCGCACTGGAACTGGCACGTGCCAATGCCGTCCGGCTACAACTTGAAAATCGAATCCAATTTTATGAAAGCGATCTGCTAAGTGGAGTTGATGCGGGAGAGGGCTTCGATTTGGTGGTCTCCAACCCGCCCTATGTGGGCGACTCGCGATCGCAGGAGGTGGAGGCTCAAGTACGGAACTTCGAGCCGCGGGTGGCTGTCTTTGCGGGCGCCAGCGGAATCGAAGTTTACCGGCGCCTCATACCCCAGGCGCGCGAAGTGCTAGACGATGGCGGCTGGCTGGTGGTGGAGATTGGCGAGGGCATGGAGGTTGCCGCCCGCAAGTTGCTTGAGGGCTGGCGCGAAGTGCGCGTGACCAATGACCTTCGATGGATTCCGCGGGTGGTGGCGGCGCGCAAGTAGGCGCTAGAAACCGGGAACCGACTCCAGTACGCGCACCTTCCACTTATCTTCCGTAACCGTCATCAGAGTGATGAAGTGCATGGTCCGTCTTTCAGAGTGGATAACTTTATCGCCCTCGAGCACCTGGATTCCCATGACGGCAGTATCGCGGAGCTGCATCGCCGAACCTTCCCAGGAATAGAAAACCGGCTCCAGGGTGTGGCCGTAATCAATGTATCGGAGGCGCACACCCGCCTTGTTCTGATCGGCGACGGCGCGGGTAAATTTCTCCTTGGCGATTCCTATGAAGCCGGAATCAATCACCTCAGCGCGATTTTCCATTAATGCCTGGGTGAGTACCTGCCATGCACTCCGGTAATCACGCACCACCGCAACCTCGGTGAGGTCCTCGATTTCGTGGGGCTTGAGGATGACATGTTTTATATCCACCCGCGGCAGCGGCGCTTCCGCGGCTTTTACAGTCGAGCCCACGAGAAGCAGAAGTGCGCAGGTGACGATGGCGCTAGAGATGAGGGCCAATCTCATTGGCCACCTCCCCAGCGCAGTTCGTTCCCGACGACAACGCCGGAAGCTGCGGAGATCGCAGCCCGGCCAACAAGCGGCAGCTCGGCGCGGGCGATTCCGCGCTTGACGCGCGCGTCCACCGTGCTCTTGTGATTATCGGGTTCGACGGCAGTGAAGGTGACGATGGTGCCATCAGGTACGAGATTTCCGGCGCAATCGCGGACTGGCTCGGTTTCCAGCACAATGGAATTTTTAGCGCGCTCCGCCTTTATGCGCAGGTTGCAGGGCTCGGAGGCAGTCTCCTGTACCACGCGGCGCACGGTGACATCTTCGGTGGCGACCACGAATTGCGCAGGCCCGGCAGTGCGGCTGGAATCGAGCAGCACCGCCGCCACCCCGTTCTTTGTAGTCTCGGTGCGGGTAATGGGAGGGATACCGGCAAGGGAGAGATTAAATTTGACAGTGGTCGGTTGGAGCACCAGGTTTTGAAATCCGTCGAAGACAAAGACCGAGCCGCTTATGGCCCTGGGCTGGGCTGCGGGAACGCGCGAGGGTTTGGCCACGAAGGCCAAGTCGGCCGGTTTTGCAGCCCGAACATAGAACCAACGGGCGACCGTGGAGCCATCTTTTCGCAGCATGGCCAGATATTCTCCGGCGCTGCCCAAATCGTTGGCCGCGAGCTTAATATCCTGACCCAGCTTGACGCTGCGTTTGAAAACATGGCTGGGCCCGATCAAATAGAAATCGGCATCACCGCTGCCGCTGGTCCCGATCGATGCGCTGGTTCCAGCAATTACGCCCTGGGGAACTTTCAATTCGGTGGCGTGGGCGGCGTAGGCAGCGAACCAGCACATGGCCACTAACCAGACTAGCGAAATGAATCTGCGCATAGTTATTGCCTGTCACCCAGCGAGTAGTGGTTCACAGTGACGCGGTAGGTCTGGACCTTGGAGGCCAGGTCGTCGCGCAGATCCACGGCGAAGGGCACGGTGCTTTGCGGGAGCAGAGGACGATCGACATAACCATCTGAAACCCAGATCACTTTGCCGGCATTGTCGTAATACGTGGCAAGCACGTGCGGAATGTTAACTATCTGCCCGCTCTGATTGCCAAGCTCACCTTTGAGCACGTGGCGTCCCCGAGCGTCGGTTTCCACCCGCTGATGCAGCACGGAGATGACTGGGTCAGCCGAGGCGGGGACGAGCGTGGAATTCGGGGTCATGCGCACGCTTTTTACGGTGTCAAGCTTGATTCCGGGAAAATCGATGCGAAAGGGTGATCTTTTCCGATGAGGGTGGCCAGCACGGAGAGGAATGCCGGCACGGTATCGTCGTTCACTACCTCGCCGAGGATTATGGTGTTGCCATCGCGTTCAATGGCGTTCATGGAGACGATGCGGATGCGGGGAGATTCTGCGCCGCCGGCGCCCCAGTCTTCATTGATGCCGCGGGCGACGATGTCCCAGCGCAAATAATTCACCGGCACCACCTGCGCGGGAATGACGGGCTGCTTCTCTACCGGCCACATCACCTTCCAGTTGCGGCCTTCCCTCACCACCTTCAGATCGCGAGTATCGGAGATGGCGCCGACGGCGGTGGACCACTGCATGTCGGCACGCACGGTAGCGTCGTCGCTGGATTCGCGCATCACCTTGGTGGCACTTTTTTGCAGCGAAGAATAAGTCCGCAGGCTGCCCTCGCGCCCGGTGAGGTCAAGCTTGAACGATTCCAGCCCCACTTCGTTAGGGTTGGCGACGTAGGAATATGCCCCTTGATAATCCCCGCCCTTGACCGCCTCGAACAACGACTGCACGGCGCGTTCCGCGGTAGTCGCGGGGACGAGATTGCCGGGCTGAATGGAGCCGACGGCGATAAGAGCGACGGTGAGAATGGCCATCGAAATTGGCAATGCGTGTTTCATTTACTTGGCCTCCCGTAGATAAACGGGCTCAGGCGCCTCGGCCGCTGGGAAGGCGAGCGTCTCAGCTGCGTGTACCCGCTCCGGCAGCAGCAAAACCGCCAGAATCGCAAGAATGCTGCTGAGGATGGGCAGCAACCCCCACATAAATCCCTGCCAGGCGGGAGGAACGTTGGGGAAATCGATTTTCCTTGCCGGTGGTATGTCTTCACGCGACCACATGGTTACGTTGCCGCGATCGTAATTTTCAGTTTTCCGCCAGCCCGCAAAGGCGAGCAGCGGCTCATAGTAGGGATCGCGGACGAAAATGTATTTGATCCCATATTTATTGGCATGCTTGAGCATGGCACGCAGCGATTCCATGCCCGCGGTACCGAAGAATTTGGCATTGTCGAGTTTGGCCGCGCCATACTCGGTAAGCTCCGGCAACTGCCGCGCCGAGTTGTAGTCGCCATCCACGGTGTTGGCATTGGCGTGAGTGGAGATGTAGGAGAACTGGATTCCCATGCCCAGGGTCAGGTAACGAAATTTGGAGTGCTCCTCGCGGTTCAGAAAGTCAATGATCGGCTGGGTGTTGAAGCTGACATCGGAAATGGGCCGATAGTGGGTCCAGGAAACCGCCATGGCAAACGACGCAACCGCCGCAATCCACAAGCCCACGACGGCTTTGCGGCTGTAGCGGTTGATCAGTTCTAAGGCCAACAGTCCAGCCATGGGCATGGCCATCAGGGTGGCCCAAAAGGCGAAGCGCTCATAGGTAAGAATTGCGAAGGCATTCTGCATTTCGCCCAGGGTGAGCCATCGAAGGACGTAATCCAGCAAAAATCTGGGCACCGGCGTGGTGCCGCCCATGCTGAAGAGCAGAGTCAGCCAGAAGCCAAAAAACAGGGGGCGCAGGCGGCGCTCGCTGGCGCCACGCATAAAAATAAAGGGCAGGGCCAGAACCAGCGTGCCGAAAGGAATGATCCAGAAGTTGAAGCCGGCAGCCAGGTCACTGATGAAGTTGTTACGGCTGTCGTGCGGAATCGGCACCTGCCGAATGGGGTTCTCGATCATGGCGATCCAATAAGGCAGCAGGACCACCACAAAACAGATGACCACGATGGCGGTAAATATCAGACCGCGCGAAATCTCTCCCGGCACCGAGCTCTCGGTCCCCTCGGAATGGCGGTCGAGGACTGCGAGCCAAAACACGGGAAGGGCAAACAGAACGGTGGCGAACAACAAAGTAACGTGATGGACTGCGCCCGCGGTCACCGTGATCAGCACGCCTTTGATCAGGGCGGAGACGTCTGGCTGACGCATCCAGCGATAAAAATAGGGGAGGGCGTTGAGGGTGATCGCGCCCGCCAGTGTGGTCGGCAACTGTCCTGATTGATAAACCAGCAGCCCCACGGATCCCAAGAAGACGCTGCCCAAGGCGGCATAACTGGCTGAACGCTCATCAACCCAAAGCCGGGCATAACGGTACATACCAATAGGCAGCAGCAAGATGGCGCAGAGCTGCACGAACATATAGGCCAGGTTCAAACCCATCACATGCGAGAACAGGGCGATCCATTGGTGGGCCAGCGGAGGGTAGGTAGTCTGGGAGAACCCGCCAAACCACTTCTCATTCCAAGGATTAAACCAGTGGTGGGCGTAATTCGAGGCAAAAAACATGTGGGTGTTGGCGTCGAAGGAGTTAGCCGGCATTTGCCTCAGCAAGAGTGGGCCATGGATAGCGACGGCGATCAGCAGGATGGCGGCAATCGGAATGGGGCGGCCGGAGCTGCCGCTGGTAGGGGATGAAAGTATCAAAGTGTTCCTCCGCTGATTCAATTCAGGAGCAGTTTGGATTCCTAAATTCCGTTCCGGGTTTTCTTTGTGGCAGTGTAAGTTCCGGCCGGAGCCAGTAACCAAACGGAACGTATGAGCATCTCAGGTGCTACTCAGAGTATCCGGATGCCCTATAAGTTTCCATTCTTCGATTCCCACAACAGCTCAGGAAGCCTTTTCACAGGGTAATTGCATCTGTGCAGCTTGGAAACCCGCTTGCGAGAGGTCTTCCTGCCACATAGCTACTTAAAGAGTGGTCCCGTGAAAAGAGTGTCAGTTTTTTTTATTTGCTGTTCCCTGCTGGCGGCCGCCGTTCCCATGGCCGCACAGACTTTCGAAATAGGGGGGAAACAAGCCCAGCCGGCATCCCCGAGGCAACAACCGTCTGCGGGACAGGCGAAAGCCACACCTTCGTCTGAAGGACCGCTGAGTTGGGGCAGCAGCATTGAAGTGGGGCGCTTGTCCCGTGCTGCCGAGGATGCGTTAAAGAAGGGCAACTACACCGATGCCGCCAATTATGCCCAACGCGCCGCTAACGCCGCACCTCAGAACAGCGATCTGTGGTTCATGGCCGGCTATTCGGCGCGGCTGGCGGGCCGCTATCAAATGTCCATAGAGGCTTACCAGCGCGGCCTTCAAGCCAAGCCGGAATCGATGGAGGGGCGCACCGGGCTGGCCCAGACCTACGCCAAGATGGGACGAATCGAAGAAGCCAAGCGGCTGCTGATGCAAGTAATCAGCACCTCCGCGCGTCCCAATGAACTGGAGACTGCAGGCGAACTGTTTATGCAGACCGGCGACATAGAACGGGGCGTAAAGCTGCTGGAACGCGCCGAATCCATGCAGCCGACGGCGCATTCCGAACTGCTGATGGCCATTGGCTACATGAAGTTGAAACAACCGCAGCGCGCCAAGCATTTGCTGGATGTAGCCCGCAAGCGGGCGCCCAAGAACATGGACATCTTCCGGGCGGTCGCCAATTATTATCGCGAGGCCCACGATTACAAAGCCGCCGTCGCCACCTTGAGGGGCGTTCCCAGGATGACGCCGGATGTACTCGCCGATCTTGGTTACACATACCAGTTGGAAGGCAGTAAGAAAG
>WNGG01013079.1_pt1 | contig 13255 bp, 14 predicted proteins | sample 5400661 | NCBI WGS metagenome assembly WNGG01 (sample SAMN13153372, study PRJNA577476) | soil metagenome | isolation source: 100 cm soil or saprolite under Garry oak tree replicate 1 | place: USA:California | collected 2016-06-15
TATCCGGTCTGATCCAATACCAGCCGCAGAAACTCGGCTGGGGGAAGGGAAGCGACCTCTTCCCGGAGGTGCTCGATGAGCCGCAGAAATCCGGCGAGCGGACCAGTTGCGCGCGCGGATGAGGGTTGCCGTAGTAGGCGCGAAATGGCCGACCACAGCGAGCCGCTGTTCTCGCCCGCCGAAGCCCGCAGCGCATCAATCGTCGTCTTGCCGATACCCCGCGCCGGCGTGTTGATGACGCGCAGGAGGGCAATATCATCGTCCGGCCTCATCGCCAGCCGGACGTACGCCAGGGCATCCTTCACCTCGGCGCGCTGGTAGAAACTGAATCCGCCAATCAGCCGGTACCGCAAACCTAGCCGCCGACAAACTTCCTCGAAGGCCCGGGATTGGGCGATTGTACGGTAGAAAACCCCGACATGCTGCGATGGGTCGTTCTGCAAAAGGGTGCGAATCACCTCCACCACGTACTCCGCCTCGGCCCAGGCGTCGCGGGCCTCGAAGAATTTCGCTGGGGTGCCACCGACTTTAGTGGCCACGAGATTCTTTTCGAGCCGCTTTTTGTTGTGCCGTACGACGCCGCTCGCGGCGTCGAGAATGGTCTGCGTCGAGCGGTAATTCTGTTCCAGCTTTACCACTTGCGCGCCGGGAAAATCCTCGGCGAACCGCAAAATCAGGTTCACGTCGGCGCCGCGCCAGCGGTAGATGGACTGGTCTTCATCGCCCACCACACACAAATTGCGCTGAGGTTCGGCCAGCAGCTGCAGCAAATCGTATTGCGGGCGATTAGTATCCTGATATTCGTCCACGTGGATGTAAGAGAACCGCTGGCACCACTGATCGCGCGCGGCAGCATGTTCCCGGAGCACGTCCACGGCGCGCAGAAGCAAATCGTCAAAGTCCAGCGCTTCCGATTCACGCAACTTTTTCTGGTATGCCTCGAAGACCTGCGCGGTGACGCGCTCTTCTTCGTTGCGCGCCGCGGCGGCCATCGCGGCCGGACTCTCCCCGCGGTTCTTCGCCGAGCTTATCCGGCCGAGCAGCCAGCGAGGGGGAAAAGCACGGTCGTCCCGGCCAAGCTCCACCAGCGCCAGCTTCATCGCTGCAAGCTGGTCTTCATCGTCATAGATCGCAAAGCTCCGTGAAAGCCCGATTCGCGGCGCCTCGCGCCGCAGCAACCTTGCGCAAAAGGAGTGAAATGTTCCCACCCAGGGGTCGGCCGAAGGCAACCCCTCGCGGACGAGCAGCGAAGTGACCCGCTCCTTCATCTGCTCAGCAGCCTTGTTGGTGAACGTCACGGCAAGGATGGACTCCCCGGGCACGCCGGAGGCGATCAGATGGGCGATGCGGTACGTGAGGGCCCGCGTTTTCCCCGTGCCCGCCCCGGCAAGGACCAGGAGAGGCCCCTCGGTGGTTTTCACGGCTTGACGCTGCTGCTCGTTCAGATCACTCAGGAAATTCATGGGGTGCGAGGCCCTCGGAGTGCCGCCAATCGGCAAGGAATCAATTCTAACTGACGCAGCGCCGCGCGGCAACGCGACCTCCTGAGCGCCTGTTGCAAACTGCAGGCCTTCGATTCCGCCTGCAGGAGGTTTTCACCCGAGCCTACTTAACGGGTGCGCCGAGGTCGATTTCGAAATAAAAAAGCGGCTGGTTTTTCTCGACGAAGGTCAGATCCGGGATGTACAGCTTGGTATAGCGGAGCATGTCGTATTGATGCTGCATATCGAAATACAACAGTCCGTGTTCCGTGGTGTGCGGCCCTACTACGTCTGTTTGGAGCGCCGCGGCCTCCAGCGATGCGGTCAATTCATCCCAATCTTTCCCGCGGCTCTTCTTCGGTCCGCGGCCGGGGAGAGGAAGCCTGGTTCGCGGGACGGAAGGATTCTTCGAACTGCCCGGATGCAGAATCAAATCGGCCGCGTCTTGCGCCGCGAGCGGGAGCAGCTTTTGGCGGTCGCCATCGGGCGGAGCATACACCAGGCGAATCGAATCCAGGTCAATGCGGATGAGTTTGTCGCTGTCGTTGCGAAAATAAACGTCAATGGCGACGACCCCCGCGTCCATTGGAGTTTTTTTCTTGAATTTCGCCTTGTAGGTCGCCGCGTCCACCCAGGGATCCGCGGCAACCAGCAAGCCGTCGTGGGAATCCCGCGCGGGAAGAGACGCGGGGTTTTTCTGCCCTACGGCTCGAGGGACCACAAGCACAAGCAAGGCAGCGAAGAGAAGTCCTCGCGAATAATCGCGCATGACGGGCCTATAATACCGAGTTTTGTCTCCCGCTGTCCGAATTGTTCGATACACTAGACGGTGATATCCGTCAGTTCGCGCAGGCCGCACCGGGCGATGCGCCGCGGTTAAGGGGAAAGCAGCCGATTGATGTATTTCTTCTACAGTCTGGTGACCGCCATTGGCGCGATTCTGGCCGCCCCCTATTTTCTGATTCAGGGTCTGCGCCGCGGCAAGCACCTTCATAATTTGACGGAGCGATTCGGGAAGCTGCCGGCGCTTGTTCCTGCAAGGGCGAACTCGGAGCCGGGCGCAATATGGATCCACGCCGTTTCCGTGGGCGAAACTCTCGCCGCACTGCGGCTAGTCCAGCAGCTCAAGGAACGCTTCCCGGACCGGCGCCTGGTTTTCTCGACGACGACGGACACGGGCCAGCAGCTTGCCCGAGAGCGCCTGGGCGCTGCTGCAGCGGTTTTCTATTTCCCGTTCGACTGGGGTTTCGCGGTACGCCGCGCATTTCGCGCCGTGCGCCCTTCGGTGGTGGTTATTCTCGAGACGGAGATTTGGCCGAATTTTCTTCGTGTAGCCAGCAGCAGCCGGATCCCCGTCGTGTTTGTGAATGGCCGGCTTTCGGAGCGGTCGTTTCGACGGTATCGGCGTAGCTTTGCCTGGATAGGATTTTTCCTGAAGCCTTTTCTGCGCCGTGTTTTTTCAACGGCCTCTCTTTTTCTGATGCAGTCGAAAGAAGACGCCGGCCGCCTGCTGTCTCTCGGCGCCCCCGTCGAGAAGGTTCATGTCAGCGGAAATCTCAAGTATGACCAGGAATTGGCGTCTTCGTCAGCTTTGACCGATTGGCTCGAAGCCGAAGTACGGCGCGGCGAGCGCCGCCCGCTCGTTGTTGCCGGGAGCGTCGTTGCCCATGAAGAACCCCTTATCCTGATCGCCTTTGGGATTCTGCAGGGCGAATGGCGCCGCGCGCTGCTTGTCCTTGCTCCGCGTAAACCGGAACGCTTCGAGGCCGCCGCGGATTTCATCAATGAATCGCACCGGAAATTCATCCGCCGCAGCGCGCTGCTGGCGCAGGCTTCCGCCGGTGCGAAGGAAAGAGAGCCCGGTGGCCCGGATCAGCCGGGGCTGAAGTCTGTGCTCCCCGACGATGCCAGCGTTGTGCTTCTCGATTCCGTCGGCGAACTTGCCGGGTTGTATCGGGCCGCCGACGCGGTGTTTGTCGGCGGGTCGCTGGTTCCCTCCGGCGGGCACAACATTCTTGAACCGGCAGCGTTCGCGAAGGTTCCTGTTTTTGGCCCTTCGATGGAGAATTTCAAAGAGGTGGCCGCGAACTTCCTTGCCGCCGGAGCTGCAATCCAAGTAGACAGCCCGGAAGATCTCGGCGTCGCCTGGATCGAACTGGTGAAGGATGCCGCCCGCCGCGAGCAGATGGGATCCGCCGCAAAACACTTGGTCGAATCGAGCCGCGGGGCAACGGCTCGCGCGCTCGAATCCATTTCTCGCTTTCTTGCCCAACCGGACCCATCCGGACCAATCCCGCTTGCCGAGCACGCCAATCCAGTCGGGGCTTCTCAGGGATAAGGATGAATTTTCCGCTGTTTGTGCGCTGGCTCCTTTGGCCGTTCTCTTTTTTGTTCGGAGTCTTCGTCCGGATGCGTGCGTGGTGCTACCGCGTGGGCATCTTGACAGCGAAGAGCCTCCGGCAGCCGGCCATCAGCATCGGCAACCTGACGATCGGGGGCACGGGAAAGACGCCCCTTGTCCTGTGGCTGGCGCAGCGGCTGCAAGCACAGGGCAAACGCGTCGGAATTCTTTCGCGCGGTTATCGCGGCGATGGACGGGCCACCTGGCCAGGCGCTTCGAAAGCCTCATCGAAAGAAATTCCCAGCGACGAAGTTCGGCTGCTTGCCGGGCGCTTGCGCCTGCCCATCGGTGTCGGGGCGAACCGTTACCGCACTGCCTTGGCAATGGAGCCCGAAAAAATCGAAGTGTTTCTTCTCGACGACGGTTTCCAGCATCTGCGTCTTGCCCGTGACCTGGACATCGTTCTCGTGGACGCCACCAATCCATTCGGCGGCGGCTGGCTGCTTCCCGCGGGACCTCTTCGCGAACCGCACTCCGCTCTTTCGCGCGCCGATATCGTTGTCATCACGCGCAGCGAGCACGCGCTGGCTGTCGAGACTCTGGTTCGCCGCCACTCCAGCGCGCCGATCTTTTATGCGCAAACACGTCTGGCCGCCGTGCTCGAACGGAGTCAGCCTTTGCCCGGAGGCCGAACCGTGGACGCCCAGGTGCACCGTTACCTTGCGTTTTGTGGCATCGGCAACCCGCGGGCGTTTCGCGACGATCTTTCGCGGTGGGGGATCAAGGTCCTGGGCAGCACGTTTTTCCGCGACCATCACCGCTACACGCAGCGCGAGGCCGATCAGCTCGAGCGGCTCGCCGCCGCCATGGGGGCAGACGGGCTCCTGTGCACCGAGAAAGACGTCTTCAATCTGGAAGGCGTGAATTTCAAATCCCTTCCGGTTCACTTTTGCCGGATAGACATGAATCTGAACAATGTGGAGGCGTTTTTGTCCATCGTCCGCGAGACACTGAATCGGAGTGCTGCGAGGACGCCAAAGTGAGTCTGCTCCCACACGCAGCGGCCGAAAAAGCAGGTTGGATTGATACCCTGGGCGCCGGTGTGATACTTTTCGTCTCGCTCGCAGAACGTCCCGCCGGACAGAGAATGGCGGCGGCTCTGTGGCGCCATCCCGTGACACTTGCCAGAGATACCTCCATCGGTGAATTGCGCAATTTTTGTGCACGAGGTCCGCTCCAACCGGCGCGCTCGGGACTCGAGGTGCGTCTATGAAGGCCGCGCGCGTCCCCCGTTCACCGGCCGGCGCTGCTGCGGATCTGGCGCGCCTAACGGAAATCGTCGAACAATTCCCCCGACTGACGATTGCGCTCCTGGGCGATTTCGTTGCCGATGAATTTCAGCGCGGAGACATCGCCCGCGTCTCCCGCGAGGCGCCGGTCTTGATCTTGCGCCACCGTGAAACGCAACTCTTACCCGGCGGCGGCGCCAACGCGGCGAACAACCTCGCTGACCTCGGCGCCTCGGTCCGGCCGGTCAGCATCGTCGGCGACGACGCCGCAGGCCGCGCCCTCCTCGAATATTTCCGCCGCAGGCATGTAAAGACCTCCGGCATTATTTCTCTTCGCGGGTGGACGACGCCGGTGAAGACCCGCTTCCTCGCCGGATGGGCGCATACGGTTCCGCAGCAGGTGTTGCGCATTGACCGCCAATCTTCCGCGCCTCTTCCTTCCGCGGCACATGGTCTCCTGAAGCAGAAACTGGGCGCCGCAATGCGCGGCGGCGGACACTTGCTCGTTTCCGATTACGGCTTTGGAGTCGTGACTCCGGAACTGGTCCGCGAGGCGACAGCGCAGGCGCGGAGGAAACCGGTCGTCACGCTGGATTCACGGTTCGCGCTGCACGGCTTTCGCGGAGCCGCCATCACCGCCGCCACACCGAACGAAGCTGAACTTGAGGCGCTCCATCACACCTCGATCGGACTCGATCCTAAAGCTCTCGAACGCTGCGCGCGGAAGACTCTTGACCAAATGCGGCTTCGCGCGCTTATCGTCACTCGGGGAAAGGATGGCATGGCGGTGTTCGAGCGCGGCAAGCCGGCCGTTTTCATTCCCGTATTCGGCAATGAGCAAGCCATTGACGTTACCGGAGCAGGAGATACGGTGATTGCGGCGCTGACCCTGGCCTTGGCGGCAGGCGCGAACTTTGTGGAAGCCGCGCACATCGCCAACATCGCGGGAGGAATTGTGGTCATGAAGCGCGGCACCGCAACGGTCACCGGCGAGGAATTGCTCGCCGCGATTCGCCGCGAAGCCACCGGCGCGGAGGCCTCCGGCTCCCCTTGATGCCCAGACCGCTTATGCTCGACACGCGCGCGAAAATCCTTTCCCGGAAATCTTTGGCGGAAATTTTGAAAGCGCGCTGCCGCAAAGGGGAGCGGATCGTGCTCGCGAACGGCTGCTTCGACTTGCTTCACGCGGGCCATGTGCGCTATCTCGAGGGCGCTCGCCGGGAAGGAGATGTCCTCGTCGTTGCGGTCAATTCCGATTCCAGTGAACGGGCCCTCAAAGGTTCGGGCCGGCCGATTCTGCCGCAGGATGCGCGCGCGGAATTGGTGGCTGCCCTCCGCGCCGTGGACTACGTCACCATCATTGACGAGCCGAACGTGGAAGCCTTGCTGGAGGCGCTGCGCCCCGATGTCCACGTCAAAGGCACCGACTATTCTGCGGAAACAGTTCCGGAGCGCGCCACGGCCGCGCGGCTTGGCGTGCGCGTCGCCATTGTCGGCGATCCAAAGCGCCACTCGACGCGCGAGCTTCTCGCGCGCCTTCGTGGAACTCCTCATGGCTGAGGAACGCTTCCTTATCGTGCGCCTCAGCTCGCTCGGCGATATTGTCCACGCGGCGCCGGCGGCGGCCATGATCTGGGGCTCCTTTCGCGGGGCGCCGATTGATTGGCTCGTGGATCGCAGATGGATGGGGCTTTTCGCCGGCTGTTCCGACTTCCGCGAAATCATCCCAATCCACCGCGGGTCTTGGAGCAACCTCAGCACCACTGTCAAGCGCCTGCGCTCCGCACGTTACACCTGCGTGTTGGATTTTCAGGGTTTGTACAAATCGGCTCTCCTTGCATTTCTTTCTGGGGCGCCTCGGCGCATCGGTTTTGCAAGAGGCTTTGCCCGCGAAGGCGGCGCAACACTTTTTTATACGGATCGCGTCATCCCTCCCCGAGGCCACATCGTGGACCAGAATCGCGCTCTGGCCCGCGCCGCGGGCGCCGGCCCCGAGATCTATCGCATCGGCCTTCCCCGGACCACGATCTCTCCCGCCGAATTGGTGCGCCGCGTTCTCGGTGACGCGTCCCAGGGATTCTTTGTCGTCAACCCTGGGGGTGGCTGGGGATCGAAATGTTGGCCGGCGGATCGTTACGGACTTCTCTGCCGTGAGCTATCCTCCCGCTACGCTCTTCGAGCTGTCGTGAATTACGGCCCCGGCGAAAGACCGCTCGGAGAAGATGTGGCGCGTGCGGCCGCTCCCGTCGAAACAACCCTGTTCACCGGCGAGATCCCGGAATTGGTGGGGCTGCTATCCGCTGCGAAGTTCGTCGTGGCAGGCGACACGGGCCCCCTGCACCTTGCCGGTGCGGTGGGCACACCGGTCATCGGCTTGTATGGTCCGACCGACCCGGCTCGCAGCGGACCTTATGCCCAGGATGACGTGGTGGTCTGCCAGGAACGATTTGAAGGAATGAATCACAAGCGAGGTCGGGAGCCCGCCTCTTCCATGCTTTCCATCAGTGTGGAGCAGGTGCTGGCAGCCGTCGGACGCCGTTTGGAGAAGCGCCGTTGAGCTCTCCCGGCGAATTCTTCGTGCGCTCGCGCGTGCGGCTGGGCTATCCCGTTGCCTTGGCGGCTTTCTGGCTGGCCCATCCCACGCCGCACGCAATTGCCGCAGGCGCCGCAGTTGGTCTGGCAGGTCTGTTCGTGCGCGCGCTCGCTGCGGGCTATCTGCGCAAGTATGAGCAGCTCGCCACTTCGGGCCCTTACGCTTTCACGCGTAACCCGCTTTATCTGGGAAGTTCAATTCTCGCCGCCGGGTTCCTCATCGGCATCCACTCCTGGTGGGCGGCAGCGATTGTCAGCGCCTATTTTGTGGTGTTTTATCCGGTGGTGATCCGGCGTGAAGAACGCGATCTGCGCGCACTCTACGGAGCCGCCTTCGACGACTATGCGCGGCAGGTCCCTTTGTTTCTTCCGCGCCTCACGCCGCGCCGCGACGCGGGACGCCCCTCGGTTGTTTTTTCGTGGCCCCAATACATCCGCAATCGCGAATATCGCGCTGCCATCGGATTTGCGATCAGTGTGGTGCTTCTTACCATCCTGATGAAGTGGCGAGGTTGAAGTCGCTCCTCCGGCTCCTTCCAGCGGACAGAGGCCCTTCCCTTACAAGCAAGCCATAAAGCAGCTTGCGTGCAGAGACTTGCCATCGGTCGAAACGGTCACGGCGCCGTCACGGTCCGTCCGCAACACCCGCACGCCTGCGGCGGCCAGACGTGCGACAACCTCGGAATGCGGGTGGCCATAGGGATTCGCTTCGCCTGCCGAAATTACCGCCAGGCGCGGCGCAACTCGTTCGAGGAACTCCTCCGTCGTCGAAGTCTTGCTGCCGTGATGAGCGACTTTCAGGAAGTCGGCCTTCAGTGGCTCGCCGGAGGAGACGAGTTCCTGTTCTGCCTGGCGTTCAATGTCGCCGGGAAGAAGGAGCGTTTCGTTTGCGAACTCCAGCCGGATCACAAGCGAGTCGTTGTTCTTCGCTTGAGATGCATCCTCGGAATCAGAAACGTGCGGCCAAAGGACGCGACCCTGCACGCCATCCCAAGTGAAGTTTTCGCCGCTGTGCTCGTGAATCACGGGGATGCCCTTGACGTGAGCAAGTTCTTCGAGCGCCGTGAGTGCCGGGCTTTCGACGTCCCGGCTGATCCATAAGGCGCCCACGCGAAAATTCTCGAGTATGGCGTGGAGCCCGCCGAGATGGTCCTGATGGGCATGTGTCAGCGCCACGACGTCGAGCCTGTATCCCGCGCGTCCATAAATAGGGCGAGACAACCTCTTCGCCAATATCCAGGCCCGCGTGCATGTCACCGAATCGTTCCCCGCCTGGTGTTCCCCCGCCATCAAGCAACATGGTGCGTCCGCCGGGAAATGCCAGAAAAAGCGAGTCCCCTTGCCCCACATCCAGTGCGGTGACCTCAAGCGCGCGCCGCGTCAGGCGCGGAGCAAATGGAAATGTGGCAATCAAACCGGCGCAGAAAGCGACCGTCAACGCGGCCACCGCGAGCATCCGCCGCCGCCCGGCGCGCAAAGCCACCGCGAGCGCGCACAGTCCCGCAAAAAATGCGGCAAGCAGCCAGCCCGGAGGAATTGGAATGCGATAAGAAGCGTGCGGAAAATGTGCTGCCCAATCCATGCATTGAACCAGCAGCGCCGTCATTCCTCCCAGTGCCGAAGCGATGACGCGGCCCAGGCCATGCCACAGGAAGCTGACCGATAAAGTGACAAACCCTGTTGGGACGATCAGTCCCGTCAGCAACACTGCGGGGATATTGGCCAAGGGACCAATCAGGCTGATGCGGTGAAAATCGAGCGCCATGAGCGGCAGCATCCCGATCTGTAACACCACCGAGAGGACAAACAATTCCCACACAAAAAATCCCGCACGCAGCGGTACGGTCAGCAGCGGCTCGCCGCGTGAACCCAGTCGTGCGGGAAGCCGCAAAGATAGCCAGTTCGCCGCTGCCCGGACGTCGAGCCGGAACTGCGCGGCGCGTGGCGCGTGTCCGGCGTCTCGCGAAGCGTCACCCAATAGGGCAAGCGCGCGGCGGTAAGGCTCGGCGGTCCGCTCCAGCCACGGAAGCGCCAGTCCGCCGATGGTCCCCACCGCCAGAAAGGAAAGTTGAAAGCTCGAATCATAAAGCTCCATGGGACGCGCTATCAGCAATAGGACCGCTGCCAGCGCCGCGGTGTTCAGCAACTCGACCCGGCGGAAGAACAAACGTGCCACAAGAACGATGAGGGCCATCAATGCGGCGCGGAAAATCGGAGGGCGGTCTTCAACCACGGCGACATAGCAGGCGAGGATGGCCAGAGTGAGTAACGTCGTCGCGAACAGCGTGAGTCTCGCGCGCTTTCCCACCCACACAAGAAAACCCGCCAGCGCAGCCACGTGCAAGCCGGCAATTGCCAGCACGTGGTATGCGCCTGTTTGTTGAAACGCAACGGCGGCATCGCGGCTGATAAATCCGCGGTCGCCCAGAAGCATGGCTCGCAAGACGGCAAGCGCACCGGGCTGCGCCGGGAAAAGGGAATCGAGCTGTTCGAGGAGTCGCCCGCGTGCCCGTGCCGCGCGGTGCCCGAGCGTCAGCGGCGGGGTATCGAGTTTTGTGAGCAACTCCGCGTGGCGCAGCGTTCCAAGGACGTGAATATTTTGCCGCGCGAGAAATGCGCGCCGGTCGAATGCGCCGGGGTCTTTGAAATTGTGGGGCGGGCGGGCTGCCACAATCATCTCCACACGGTCTCCGGCGCGCAGCGCAACCGGCTCATCCTCACCCTTCGAATGAAAATAGCTCAGCCGCAGGCCACCCTCAACGGCGACGCTCTGTCCGCCGATTTCAACCGTTTCGAGATCGAGATCGTACTGGTGCCCCCAGGGCAATCGCTTGGGTTCTTCGCGAAGCCGCGCGCGCCAGCGAAGCGGTTGGTTTGTGTCCAGCCGGGCTGGAGAAAGCAAGGCTGTGACATGGTTCGCGGACAGAGGCAGTTGAGCAAGCAGCCCGGCAAGCGCGCCGGCAAGAATCCACGCGAGCACACTTGCAACTGCCGCAATTCTCACGAGGTGTTTCCGAAGAAGGATGAGTCCCGCTGAAATGGCCCCCAGAGTCAGCCCGGCGAGAAGGAACACCGCCGTCCGCCTTGCTCCCCCCTGCGGCAGGAGCGCCGGCCTGGAGAGCAGCAACCCCGCCGCAAAGGCCGTCACCATCCCTACCGCGGGAACTTTCATTTCATGCGTTCAAGCATCACCAGCGATTCGATGTGATAAGTCTGAGGAAACAAATCAAACAAGTGCACCTCGCGAATTTCATACCGCGCCCCGGCCTGTTCGGACACGCCCTTGCCCGAGGATACACCGGTCAGCGCCGCGAGGTCTCGCGCCAGCGTCGAGGGATCGCACGACAAATAGGCAATCCGCTGCGGCGCCAGGAGCATGAGCTTTTCGGTCACGTCGGCGCCAAGCCCGGCGCGAGGCGGATCGAGCACCACGAATTCCGGTTTGTCTTTGCACCGCGAAAGAAACGCTTCTGCTTTCAGATTCAGGACTTCCGCGCCGGCCCCCGCCGTTTCCAGATTCGCTTTCAAATCGCGTGTGGCCGCAAGGTTCGCATCCACGGCAATTACTCTCTGGAATTGTGTGGCCAGCGGCAGCGTGAACAATCCCACGCCGGCAAACAAATCCAGCGCCAGTTGTCCGCGAGCCTCCGCGCAAACCGCCTCCACGAGTTCGCCTGCGAGAAACCGGTTGACTTGAAAGAAGGACAGATGACCGCAGCGGTAGCGGTTTCCTGCGGCCTCATAGGTGATGAAGCCGGGACCGAACATCTCCAGCCGTTCGCTGCTCCGGTCGAGCAAGAGCAAGGATTCGAGATGGGGGATTTCCCTGTGAAACGTTTCGGAGAGCGCCTTGGCCGGCGCGCCGAATTTCTCAAACGACACGTTGAGCAGAACGCGGTCGTCCGCGGAGTCCGCGCTCGCTTCGATCTCGTGGACCGCGCCGGCTACCCGTCCGCTGGCGAGTAGTTGCCGCAACGCGTCCAGCGTTTCTGCAAGCCGGGGAGAAAGAATTCCACATTCACTGACGGCGCATAGCGACGAAGATGCCGCCCGGAAGTATCCGATCTCCTGCTCTCCCGCGCTCCCCGGCCGCACAGCCCATTGCGCCCGGCTGCGGTACGCAGTGGGTGGAGACGCGCGTGTCTTGATGGGGCCTTCCCACGGGACCCGCCCGATTCGGGCAAGCGTTTCGCGGAGAATTTCTGCTTTCAGAGTGAGCTGCGCGCTAGGGGGGATGTGCTGGTAATGGCACCCGCCGCAAACGCCGAAATGCGGGCAAAAAGGAATGCTGCGTTCCGGGGAAGAGGACAGCAGCCGTTCCACGCGGCCGCGCACGAATTTCTTTTTGCGCTGGATGGGCTGCACCGAAACTTCTTCGCCGGGCAGGACAAAAGGCACGAAGACCGCCTGTCCCTCGTGGTGCGCCAGACCATCGCCGCCGTACACGAGTTTTTCGATGCGCACGTCCATGAGAACGGAATCTCTCCCAGGCCACCGAGAAACGCCGCCGTTTCCGGCCTCACACCATGTAGAACAAGCTCAACCGCGGCAATCCGAATCCTTCGAACAAGCGTTTCTGCAAGTACTGCCGCTCGACCTGTGCAAGCTGTGCCGCCGACATCTTCCGCCGGTAGGGAGCGAGCTGGCGGTCGAATTCCCTGCGCGCCGCGACCAGCGTCTCTTCGCTGGCGCAAGCCGTCGCCGCCGCCGCAAGTTTTTCTTCCAGCGCCGCGAAGCGCCGCTCGAGATCCTCCAGATCGAGCGCCGCGGGCGAATCGAAGAGCACGCGAATTTCCTCGAGCCTTGCGCGTATTTCGCCGATTTTCAATGCCAGTTCCGGTTGCCGCTCCCGTTGTTTGTTTGCCGCCGCCGTCAGTTTCTCCGCGTTGCTCTTCACATAGGCGCGCAATTCTTCTCGCGAAAACGTCTCCGGCCGGGGTCTCGCTACCGCGGGCGCGGAAATGTCCGGCCCGCTTCCCGCCGCTGCCTCCTTGGCTTCCTCGGCGGCATCGAGCACCGCGTCCACGCAATACACCAGGCTTTTCAACGGCCGCCCTCCCGCGGCGCGCCGCGAGCGCTGATAACTCTCGAACGCCCGGTCAATCCCTTTCAGCACGGCCGCCAGCGGAATGCCCGCCTTCTGCCAGGATTCCATGATGGCCCAGTCGAGAGGCGAGACGAGCAGGTGCGCCCCGCGCTTCTTCCAGAAATATTCTTCGATTTCAGTGAAGTAGCCGTAGGTATTCACCGCACCCGCCGCGCCCGCAGGGTTCACCGCCGCGGCTTTCGGGGAACGGCGGCCGCCCCCGCAGAGCCCGGAGCGGCCGTGGCCTCGGCTTTCGGTTTGCTTGTGTGCCACGCTGGATTGCGTTCCCAGATGATGCGCAGCCCTTCGAGCGTCAGGAACTCGTCAATGGTCTGGATGTGGCGTGAAGCGCCGCCGATTAACGGCGCCTGCCCGCCCGTGGCGATCACTTTCGTATCCGGCCCCAGAACTTTTTTCATGCGCTCGAGGATGCCATCCACCAGATCCGTATAGCCATAGAAGAGTC
>WNGG01021497.1_pt2 | contig 13255 bp, 6 predicted proteins | sample 5400661 | NCBI WGS metagenome assembly WNGG01 (sample SAMN13153372, study PRJNA577476) | soil metagenome | isolation source: 100 cm soil or saprolite under Garry oak tree replicate 1 | place: USA:California | collected 2016-06-15
AGCCGACGATGGCGGCGCTTCAATCACTATGGATGGTGGAGCTACCTGGACTCCGCAGAACAACCAGCCAACCGGAGCCTTCTATCATGTCGCGACGGACAACAACTTCAACTACCGCATCTATGGCTCGCAGCAGGACGGCGGCAGCGTCGGGATCCTGAACCGCGGTGAAGGCAATGCCATTACCGAACGCGACTGGCATAGTGTCGGTGGCGGAGAGTCCGGATACAACTGGCCGGACCCGCGCGATTCGGAGATCATTTACGCGGGCGACCACAACGGCCACTTCACGCGCTACGACGGCCACAGTGGTCAGGTCCAGAACATCGCTCCGTGGATGGGCGCGCGCGCGCATCCGCCGGCCGGTTTGAAGCACCGCTTCCAATGGACCGCGCCGGTGCTGATTTCGCCGCACGATGCGAACGTGCTCTACATCGGCGGCGAGGTGCTGTTCAAGACGACGACCGGCGGGATGAGTTGGACCATCATCAGTCCTGACCTTTCGCGCAACGACAAGACCAAGCAGCAGTCGAGCCCCGCACCGCTGACGCCCGACAATTCCAGCTCCGAGTATTACGACACCATTTTTGCGATTGCGGAGTCGCCCCTGCAGAAGGGACTGATCTGGACGGGTACCGACGACGGGTTGGTCCACATCACTCGCGACGGTGGCAAGAGCTGGACGAACATTACGCCGAAGGGGTTGCCGGAGTGGTCACGAGTCAACATCATCGAAGCGTCTCCCTACGATGCCAATGCCGCTTATCTCGCCGCTGACCTCCATTTTTCCGATGATTACCGGCCGATGATTTTCAAGACTACCGACCTGGGCAAGACCTGGACGCAAATTACCAACGGCATTGCGGCCAATGACTATGTGCATTCGGTCCACACCGACCCGGTGCGCAAGGGCTTGCTCTATGCAGGCACGGAGAACGGCATCTACAGTTCTTTTGACGATGGCGCCAACTGGTCGCCGCTCCAGCTTAACCTGCCGCATTCGCCGGTGCACGATACTGCCATTCACGGCAACGATTTGATCGTGGCGACGCACGGGCGCGGCTTCTGGGTGCTCGACAACATCACTCCAATGCGCCAGGTGAGTGCGGAAAAGGCATCCGAGGCCGCTCACCTGTTCAAGCCGGCGGTCGCCTATCGCGAGCGCGGCGGTGGGTTCGGTGGAGGCGGGGGCGCCCTCCGGAATGTGGGGCAGAATGGGAATGAATCGCTTCCTGTGGAATTACCGGGTGCAAGGCCCAACATCGATCCCGGGGATCGTTATCCTCGAAGCGCAGGCCGGCGGCCCCCTGGTGCCACCGGGCGCATACCAGATAAAGCTAACTGTGGCCGGCAAGGATTACACCGCTCCGCTCGAGATCAAAGTCGATCCCCGTGTGAAGGCAACACAGGCGGAGCTCGAGAAGCAATACGAGTTCGCGCTCAAGACGCGCGATCGGGTGAGCGAGCTGCACAATGCGGTCAACCAGATGCGCGCGTACCGCGCGGCTCTGCAAAAAGCGCATGAGGGGGCGAGCGCGTCGCAAACCCAAGGGATTGACGCCGCCTTACGCAAGATGGCGTCCATCGAGGAAGAGATGACGCAAGTGAAATCCACCAGCCGCGAGGCAGCGCTCGTCTATCCCATAATGCTCGATGCGCAATATGCGGACTTGGGCAACGTAGTGGGAACAGCGGATTCTGCTCCACCCGCTCAGGTGTATGAGGTGTTTCAAGAGTACGAGCAAAGGCGCGAAAACCTGATGGCGCGTTGGAAATCGCTGCAGCAGGAAATCGTAAGGCTGGAAGTTGCAACCACGAAGAACTCGGTTGAAAGGTAATCCAGGCTTTTAGGCCGTGCCAACTCAGTTAGTGCTGCAAAAAACGCAACGGCGCTGAATTTGGGAAAAAGCTTAAGCGTAGACGCCCCCGAGACAGAAAGTGCTGGGACTCTTTGCGATTTAGGGGTCAACAGCTGCTACCGCAGCCGCGCTGCGTGCAAAGGAGTAACCAAAGGGAATAATCGGGTAGAAGGCCCACCACAGTCGGATTCGGGCGCTTTTATTTCTTTCTTTCCAAACTGCCGCAGCAGTGCTGGATGAGGGACGCGAATGGGCATTCAAACCTCGTGTTGTTGCCGGCGCCAAATTCACCGGCACACAAACCACCACTAAGCGATTAGCAACAAACAACCCGGCATTGAGCCCCTTTCGCTCGTCACATAGGAGTCGTGGTGTTAGAGCAAGCAGACGGGCCCGCCAAATTGGCTGGGCGGATAAATCCAAGCAGTGCCAGAAGGCTATGCAGGCGAGTTTTCCGCTCAAGCTAGGGGAAACCATGCAGGCAACGACCAAGCCAGTCCCTGTATGTGCTGAGCCGCCTGTGGGAAGGTCGTTGCGTCTCTAGTTTCATCTGCAACTCGAGGCTATTCGGCGGTGATTCCCCATGGCCGTGGAGCGCGCCATGAGCTCGAGGTTGGCTTCGAGTACCTGCAGCACGGCCCGCACGTCATCCATGTTGTTGTACAAGTGGAATGCAATCCGCAGGCCGTCGAAGCGGCTTGAGGCAGTAATGTGCTGCTCCTCCAGCTTGGCGAGGATGGCAGGAATGTCCTTGCACTTCAGCACCACGAGCGGGCCTACCGAATCCGCCGGCGTCTTAATTTCAATCTCCAGTACGCTGGCGGCCTCCATGAAAGCACGCGTCAATTCGGCGACGTGGGTGGCGATCCTGTCCAGACCCGTCTGCTGCAGGAGGCTCACCACCGGCAACAGGGCGTAGATATTCTGAATCGGCGGCGTACCGACTTCAAAGCGGCGTGCACTCGTGGCCCAGTCCAGCGGGTGCAGCCGATACGCGAAGGCGTCCGCCTGGGCAATCCAACTACTCTGCGTGGGGACCAGTTTTTCAATCAGCTCTTCGCGGACGTAGAGGAATGCCAGCCCGGAAGAGCCCAGCAGGTACTTCAGAGCTCCGGTAACGTAGAAATCCACGCCCAGCTGTTTGACGTTGATGGGGCGCGTGCCAGCATCTTGGTAGTCGTCCACCATCACGAAGGCCCCATTCTGGTGAACAATTTCCCGAATCTGGCATATCTGCGAGCGGCTGCCGTTCATGAAGCAGACGCTAGTGACGGGAACAATGCGCGTCTTGCGATCAATCGCGCGTTCATAGGCTTCGAGCGGGATTCGCCCACCAGCTGGCCGCAGGAACTCGACCTGGGCGCCGCGTCGCTCCTGCGCCAGCCAGGCGTGGCCCATGGTGGGAAACTCAAACTCGCCCATCACCACCTTGTTCCTGTCGCTGTAATCCATCGCGCTGGCGATCGCGTTGATTCCCGCCGAGACGCTGCTCGTTAAGGCCACCTCTTCGGGCTTGGCGCCGATGAAAGCGGCGAATCCGCGCCGCATCGCCTCGTATTTCTCGATCCAGTAGTCCCAGGGGAGGCCGTGCTTGTTCCAGCAGGCAATGTGCTCCTGCAGGCTGGCGGCGACGACGTCACACAGGGCACCCTGCGAACACGTACCGAGGTAGATTTTTTCTCGAAAAACGGGAAACTGCGCGCGAATGGCTGCTGACTCGTTCGCTTTCAGCATCTGCATCCCTTTCCGGTCACGTCACCACTAAGGATTCAGGGAATAGTGACTGTGAAGAATCACCCACCGACCACTGCGGTGCACGTAAACCTCGCTGGCCTTTTCGCTGACGTTTCGCACGTTGCCTTTCTCTGTCCAGTGCTCGCTGATGTAGTAGGTGAGGATGGCAACGTCTGGGCTGGCGAACTGCACCTTCGGTTCGACCATTTCAAAGCTGGGGTTCTCCTGCCGTGCCGCGGCCGCTGCGAACTCGCGGACTAGACGCTCCCGTCCGGTGAAGCGATAGGCCTCGCCGGGATGGAAGTGGGTTATGTTCTCGTCGAAGACCTGGTTGAGAATTTGCGCGTCGTTGCGCAGCGCCGCCTGCTGGAAGCGCGAGGCGGTTTGCAAGATTTCCTGGGTGGCATCTGCCTCTGCCCCGGCGCCGAGCGAGGTTGCGACCACCATCAGTGCCAGCGCTGCCAGCGTGGGGCCCCAACGGATGAAGCGTTTCATTGCATAGCCTCTTTCCATGAAGTGAACTCCTGACCAACGGGCGCAAAGCCGGAACGTCGCATCGCGGGCGCAGGACGGCTCACTTGTAAACGACTCCGCCCTTAATGACGTGCCGCGGATGCCGCAGGACCACCATATTCTGCAGCGGGTCGCCATCAATCACCAGGATGTCGGCCTTCTTGCCAGGTTCCAATGTTCCCAGTTCAGAGCCGACCCCCAGAATTTCCGCCGGCACTCGCGTGGAGTCCATGATGACCTCCGTCGGGTTGATGCCGATTTCCCTCATCAGCTCCATCTCTCTCCAGGCGGCGTCGGTGTGCGGGTTGGCGCGCGCCCCAGAGTCTGAACCCATGGCGAATTGCGCACCGCCGCGCACCAGCTGCTCCAGTTTGCTGCGCCGCGCTTTGCGGTTGTACTTGGCGAGATTGAAGAACCAAATCTTCTGGTAATGGTCGAGCGAAGCGCGCACCTCCTTCCACAGGTCGGGCGGCATGGATGCCTTCCAGTCCTGGCTATCCTTCCAGCCAGAATAAGCCTCCATTTGTGCAAAAGTCTCGATGACGATGATAGTAGGAACAATGTGAATTTCCTTCGCCACCACAGCGCGCAGCAGTTCTGACTCATATTCGGGGTTGTTGCCGAGCAGTCCGGTGTGCTCAAAGGTGTCGCGGCGGTCAAAACCGGCGTCGAAAGCGGCGCGGATTTCCGCCGGGTATATGCCGTGGGTGGCCAAGTGCTTGCCGGCTTTATGCGCTTCCTCCACCAGGGCAGCGCGTTCGGCGTGCGTCATCTTTTCGAGATCGCGGACCTTGATCAGGTCCACGCCGCGGGCTATCAGCTGCCGCACCTTCTGGCGGGCGTCGTCCTCCCCTTCCACTTTCCAGTGATCGGCAACGTCCTCGGGTGGGAAGACCTTCATCAGCAGCGGCCCACTAACAAACAGCCGCGGACCCGCCAGCTCGCCACGATTGATGCGGTTGCGCGTTTCCAGAATTTCGTCCAGCGGCGCGCCAACGTCGCGCGCAGTCGTCACTCCGGCGTTCAGCAGCGTTCGCGCATTCAGTCGCATCACCTGACGGGTTCTGCCGTTGCGGTACAGGACACCGGGGTAGTGCAGATCCGTGTGACCGATGTCACCCAGATGCACGTGCATATCGATCAGTCCGGGCATTACGGTCATCCCCGAAGCGTCGACTATTCGCGCATTCGCCGGCACATCTATCTCGCCGATTGGTCCGACGGCTACGATCTTTTCCCCGCGAACAATCACTACGCTACGTTCAACAGGAGGTCCGCCCCAGCCGTCGATAAGCACCCCTCCGACGATCGCGAGGGGTGTCGCTTGCTGTTCGGCAGCCCCTACAGCGGAAAGCAGACATAGCAGGAACCAGCGGATAGTCGGTTTCATCTTCATTGCTGTAGCGAGCTAAATGACTGTGGATCGCGATACACCACTTTTCCCCCGACCATGGTTAGGAGCACGCGAATGCTTTTGATGTTCGCTTCGGGAACAGACAGAAAGTCGTCAGCCAACACCAAGACGTCAGCGAGCTTTCCCGCCGCGAGCGATCCTTTGCGCGATTCGTCGAATGTCAGGTACGCGTTGTTCATCGTCATCATCCTGAGCGCTTCCTCGCGGGTGACTCTTTGGTCCGCTCCGAGCACGCCCCATAACCTCGTGTCTCGAGTAATGAAGAAGTACATCATCCAGAACGGATTTGCAGGAACGAGCGACCAGTCGCTTCCCCCACCGACTCTGACTCCGGCATCGAGCCAGTCCCGTACGCGCATCGCCTTCGACGCACGTTCAGTCCCCCAATTGTCGATCATGGTTTTTGCGGCCATATACGGGTGAAATTGCGTCGAAATCGTGACATCCATCTTCTTTATGCGCGCGAATTGATCTGGCCGCGTGTAGTGGGCGTGTTCGATCACCCAGCGCTTGCGCGAAATTGGCACGTCTTGGTTGGCCTTTTCGTATGTGTCGAGCACGACATCCATCGCCTTGTCGCCAACGGTGTGAATGCTGCCCCGCCAGCCCAGGCGGTTTGCTTCGCGCAACACCGTCTCGAATTCCTCGGTCGGAATTCGTTGCAGCCCGTAGAACCCGCCGCCGGTCTGTACCCGCGAGGTTCCGACATACGGCTGCGACATCAAAGCAGCCTCGAAACCGCCGTCGATGCCAAACTCTCCAATGCCGTCAATCCGCAACATTGGGTTGCCAAAGCCCGTGCTTACACCCCACTGCCGAAGCTGCTCCACGAGCGACGAAGTCGGACGGTGAGGGTCGAGATTAAGGTTCATGCTGACGCGGAGCGTCAGTTCCCCCCGGTTCAGCAACTCCTCGTAAACTCGCATGTCGTCTGCGCTGATTCCCGGCTCTCGAATGCTAGTGATGCCGACAGAATTCTCTTTCCTTTGCGCAACGCGGAGCGCGTCAATCTTCTGCTGCCGTGTCGGCACCGGAATGAGTTGTGACGCCGCAGCCATCGCATTGTCCACAAGCAGCCCGGTAGGCTCGCCGGTTCGTGGATCTTTATCGATGTATCCTCCGGCGGGAGAGGGGGTATCGCGTCCAATCCCCAGCTTCTGCAGCGCAAGCGAGTTTAGGTACATCGTGTGCCCGCCCTGTACCACAACTGGATTGCGAGGAGAAACTGCGTCTAGATCCCGGCGGTTCAGGGTGCGATGTTCAGCCAATTGCTCCGGCAACCAGCCCGAGGTTGTATAAATGGTTTCGCCGACCGGAGTGCTGTCGGCTTTTTGTTTAATGGCCTGCTGCATCGCAACAATCGACGGCACCAGGGCGATTTCGACACCCAGATACTGATCAACCGCCTTGCTGAGCATGTGGTAGTGGTCGTCGATCAGTCCGGGAATCACGGTCTTGCCGGCAAGATCCACGATTTTCGTCCGCGGTCCTGCATAATGTCCGACTTCAGCGTTGCTGCCGACCGCGAGAATGCTTTCCCCGCGGATGGCGATTGCCTGGGCGATCGAAAAATTTTGGTCGATGGTGACGATCTTGCCGTTGCGGAGAATCACGTCAGCGTCGACGCTGGCCTGAGCTCCCGCTTGCGCGTAGGCTGCGCGCAACAGAAACACGAGTGCAAGGCCAATTGCGAATGGCTGAATGCCGCTCCTCATTCGATGCCTACTTGCAGCCACGTTAGAACGAGTACTTCAAGCCAAACTGAATTTCACGCGAATCGTAGGCGGAGAAAACTTGTCCAAAATCGGGAGTGCCGAAAATCCGATTCGGTAGCTTGAAATTCGTGTGATTGGGGAGGTTGAAAAACTCCGCGCGGAACTCGATCTGCTGTCGTTCCGTGAGCCTCGCAGCCTTGATCAATGAAGCGTCAAACTGATAGAAGTTTGGGCCCCGGATCGTATCGCGGCGCGCGTTGCCGAATTGGCCGGCGGGCTGCAGTGCGAATGCTGCGGTGTTAAAAAAGTGGTCCGGCGTCCGGTTTGAAATTGCATTCGGGTCCCCCACCTGATCGGGCCGATCTTGCAGGACTCCCGTATTGCTGCGGTCGATTGCTAATAGTGGCGAGAAAGGAACCCGGCCCTGCAGCGTCAGGATCCCGGTCGTCGTCCAGCCGCCGAAGATCGCATTCCCCGCTTTACTCAGGTCAAATCGGCGCCCGTGCCCGTTGTGTGAATCCTGCGGCTTGTTCGCGTTCGCCGTATTTGAGTTGCCGCTTGAAATTGTATCGAGTGACTTTGACCACGTGTAATTCACCGCAGCCGTCAGACCCCGAACAGCACGCGTTTGTAGGTGAACGTTCAGAGCGTTGTACGACGACCAGGCAAACGCGCCCATCAGCGATACGCCCGCCGCCAGGTTCGGGAACGGCAAGCGCTGCGCGAGTGGCGTCAAACCCGGCAGTGGCTGATTGGGCGAAATCGACGTGTCCAGCTTCGTGCCTTTGGTGCCGAGGTAGCTCACTTCCAGCGCCGCGTTTTGCGTGACCTGCCGTTCCACGCCGAAACTCCACTGCTGCACATACCCGATCGGGTAATTGCGCGAGATCGGCTGCGCATTGGGAAGGATCGTGCCGGTGCTGATCAGCGAGGTTTCGACGGGAATCAGGCTCGAGCGGTTGCTGTTCGTAAACGATTTATTTCCGAAGAATGGTGGATCGAACGACAACCCCGCTGAAGCGACAACTTCACGCGCGAAGAAGACTCCATAGCCGCCGCGAACCACGCTCCGTCCGTCGTTATCGAGGCCATACGCAAAACCGACTCGCGGCGCGAAATTGTTGTAATCGCCATCTACCAGCGCACGAGGCCACCCGACTTTGTCGCTGGTTACAAACGTTAGCGTCGGGAATGCGGCCAGATTTGCGGCAGGGTTGATCTCTCCTTTGTTGCTCGCAATCACGAACCTCCCGCCGTTTGCAAGATCAATGTTCGACCACTTGTTATCCTTTTCCGTCCAGCGCGGCAACAACTCATAGCGAATTCCAAGGTTCAGCGTTAGCCGTTGACTGAGCTTCCAGTCGTCCTGGAAATATGAGCCCCAGCGCCAGGAGCGCAGATGCACGAGGTTGTCGCCCACGCCTGCCGCTGCCGTATTCGGCAGGCCGAGTAAAAAGTCCGCAAATGCGTTTCCGGTATTCGTTGCATTCTTCGGGTCCGCAGTAAAGATGTTGCGAAATGTATAGCTGCCACGCGGAGACAAAAGGAACCGTGTGGCCGGTTGCAGCTTTTCAATGCTCGTCCCGATCTTGAACGTGTGTCGGCCGTGCGCGTAACTGAGGTCGTCGATCACTGTGTATGTGTGATTGTTCCAATCGAGGTCAAACGTCGTACCGCCGATGGAACTGAAGCCCACGATGTTGAACACGGGTATGCCATTGCTGTACCTGCGGTTATCGTTTCCCTTGATGCCCAGAGCACTCGAGAAATCCGAAGTGTTTTCCTGCGTCTGCAACGTACCCGTGTAGTTGTAGCCGATTCGCGCCTGGTTGATCGCATTGCTCGTGAACAGGTGCGTGTATTGCACGACCGTGTTCACGTTCTTCACTCTGGTCTTTTGACCAAACCCCGGAGGGCTAACCGGAGCAGACGCTGTCTCGAACGACGCCGTTCCCGGAACAGGATTCAAATCGCCAACATTCGAAAACGTAAATCTCGCGAACATCGTATCAGTCGTGCGGAAATTGTGGTCGACTCTCCCGTTGAACTGGTCTGAATCAACGATTCGCTTCCCGGAACCGGCGAAGTTGCGACCGAGGCCGCTGGATAAATTTGGCAATGGGTACAGCGCCAGCACCGCCCGCGCGACCGGACTGATCCGTGCGTCCGGAATGCGGTTATTCAGGAACGGCGGCGATGTTCCTGTAGTTGCGTTGAATGTCGTCGGGTCGAAGATGTTGGCTACGCCTGTAAAATCGCCGCCTCGCATCGCGACGGTCGGCACGGCACTGGTAATGCTGATACCCTTCCGGATCTTCAATCCCTCGTAGTTGGTGAAGAAAAATGTTCTGTTCTTCGCGATCGGCCCACCGAATGTGCCGCCATACTGGTTTTGGCGGAAGGGTGCGATTTGCTGACGATCGAAAAAGTTGCGTGCGTCGAATATGTCGTTGCGCACGAATTCCCATATGCTGCCATGAAACGCGTTTGTTCCTGACTTAAGCGAAATATTTATCTGCGCTCCGTTCGCAGAACCGAATTCAGCGCTGTACAGACCCGACTGGACTTTGAATTCCTGAATGGCATCCACCGACGGCGATGCCGAAAGATGGTTATATGTCAGATCATTCAGAGACAATCCATCCAGCAGATACTGATTCGCGTCAGACCGGTTTCCGTTTACGTTCGGCGACTGTCCCGCAACAGCAAATGGCGCACTGAAAATGCCTTGTGGCTCCGGTGTCGCTCCCGCAGTCATCAGGATCAGCTGCGCGAACTGGCGGCCGTTTAGCGGCAGGCTCGTCACGCGAAGGTTCTCGATGACCTCGCCGAGATCTGCGGACTGCGTATTAACCAGGTTAGCTTCGCCCGCCACTTGCACTTGTTGTTCGACTGCGCCGACGCCGAGCGAGAAGTTCTGCAGGAGTTTCTGGCTGATATCGAGCCGAACACCCGATCGCACCTCCGTCTGGAAATTCGCACTCCGCACCTCAATGCGGTAGGAGCCGATGGGCAGGAAGCCAATCGAATAGTTCCCTTCTTCGTGCCCTGTGCAAGAGCAAGCGCAAGCGAGTGAGTGATGAATACGGTGAGAATTCCAAGACGAACGAAGCGCGCTAGACGGAACATAGCGGAGCACCTCCGAAGTTGCGTGCGAAGGTGTAACGGGCGCCCCACGGCGCGATAAAGGACATGGCGTGTTGCAGTCCCTCCAGAGCGGTGCCAAGACTAAGGCGCTCAGTTCGGTCTGTCAAGCCAGGGCGTCAACAGTTGACATGTTGAACAATTGCGCAGAACGTGCTTCTCCTTCGAGGGGACTCTCGGTGGAGATCCACCACGTCGCACGCACCAGTACCGCTGACGAGGTCGCAAAGGTCCTGCGACAGCGGATCCTTTCTGGCCAGCTCCGTCCGGGTTCCACTCTCCTCGAAATTCCTCGAAGCTGCGGCCACGGCTGCGGAGTGGGTGAAAGGCGGTTGACGCCGATCTGCGCTTCCATCGCCACTTAGTTTCATTGCATGCCAGCCCGCGCCTGCAGAGTTTCTACGAGAAACTCATTGGGGAGTTGCGCCTGGGCATGGTTCTCGTTGATCGCCAGCACGACAATCCCAGTCGGTTAATCCCGCAGCACCTTGAAATCCTGGATCTGCTCGCTCGAAGCGAGTCGAAGAATGCAGCGAATGTCTCTTCCGTCACGTTGACGACTCCGAGAGCAGATTGCGAAGCATTTTTGAGCACCCGGAACCGGCGTCCGAGATTGCCGTCGCTGCGCTCTAAGCTTTCGGCCCGTTGATGGGAGTCTATTGGGAGTCGATTCGAGCTTTGGATCTGTGGACAAGTCTCCGGTGCTGTCGCTACACTTTTTGACCGTGGTCACAGGAAGCCCGGCAAAAGGATGAAACTGGTCACGTTTGAGGCCGCGACAGAAGGAAGCCGCATCGGAGCGCGCGCAGACAATGACAAAATCATTGATCTGAAAGCCGCCTACCGCCTCTATCTGCGAGACAAAACAAAAGAACCTTCATCCCAACAGATGGCCGATGAGCTCATCCCATCGGACATGCGACACTTTTTTGAAGGGGGCGAAAAGAGCATGCAGGCCGCCACATCTGCGTTCGAATATGCAGTGGATAAGTCGCCACAGTCGGCGAAGGACGGGCGGGAAGATGAATACCGCATCTTCTATTCCAGCAGCGAAGTGAAGATCAAGGCTCCCATCATTCCAAAAAAGTTTTTCCACACTGCGGGGAACTTTCGCGAGCACCACGAGGAGGCGCAAAAGGCGAGCTTCTCGCATCCCGTGCTTCCGTGGATCGTTTTTTTCCAGAACGTGGATGCCATCATTGGTCCCGATGAGCCCGTGGTCTATCCCAGCCATCTGACCCAGGAACTGGACTACGAACTGGAGCTGGCGCTGGTCATCAAAAAAGCCGGGAAACACTTCACTGCAAGACAGGCGCGCGACTACATTGGCGGCTATGTGATTTTTAACGACATCACGGCGCGCGACATCCAGCGCCGCGAGATGAAGTCCGGCGTCTTCAGCTTTTGCAAAGGCATTGACACGTTTTGCCCGCTGGGCCCGCATATCGTCACCGCGGACGAGATTCTCGACCCGCACAATCTCGCCATGGAGTTGCGCGTGAACGGCGAGCGCCGGCAGACTTCGCATTCAAGCAAAATGGCGGTGAAGATTCCCGAGATTATCGCCCACTACTCTGCCATGGGATATAGCGCCGGCGACGTGCTCTCCACAGGGACCGTTTCCGGAGTGGCCGCCTTCAGTGGCGATCCGAAAGCGTGGTATCTGAAACCAGGCGACGTAATGGAATGCGAAATTGAAAAGATCGGGGTGCTCCGCAATCCCGTCATATCATGGGAAGAAGCGCACGGGGAAAGGGGAGAAGCGATTACTGCCTACAAGTCCTGAACTGCCGCACAAACATAATGACTGGCAAGCAAAATCAGATCTGGGTCAGCGAGCTGAATGCGCGATCGAAATTCCCCGCGCATAGTGGCAGACCCGTCCGCTTCTACGATACTACGCTGCGTGATGGGGAGCAGACCGTGGGCGTGGTGCTCAGCCCGCAGCAGAAGCTGGAGATTGCGCTCTCTCTTGATGAGCTGGGCGTGGGCCGCATCGAGGCTGGCTTTCCCCGCGTGTCACCGGAGGATGCTGAAGCTTTTCGTCTGATTCTCGGCGCAAAACTCAAAGCCGAAATCTGGGCATTCAGCCGCGCGGTGCAAGCCGACGTGGAAGCAGTGCTACGTTTGGGAGCGCGCGCCACCATCATCGAAGCGCCTACAAGCGAGATCAAGCTCAAGGCCTACGGAATCGAGCGGAGGCAGGTATTGCAGCGCATTACCGAAGCTGTCTCGTTTGCCAGTCGCAATGGAGTCACCGTCGCCTTCTTCGCGGTGGATGGGACGCGAAGCGATCTCGAGTTCCTGAAAAATGTTTGTCTCTCCGCGCTGGAGGCGGGTGCGAAAGAGATTGTGGTGGTGGATACGATCGGCGCCTGCGGGCCGGAGGCAGTCGAGTTTCTAGTGGCGGAGACGCGGCGCTGGATCGGCAAATCCGTGCCGCTGCATTTCCATGGACACAACGATTTTGGACTAGGCACTGCCTGCGCCATCGCTGCCGTTCGCGCGGGAGCAAACTGGATTCAAGGGACGATCAATGGCATGGGCGAACGCGCGGGCAACGCTGATATCGGCGAAATTGCGCTTGCTCTGCGCTGCCTGTACGGCGTCCCCGTTGAGCTGCGGCTGGAAAAAATCCGCCAGGTTTCCGAAACTGTGCGCCGCGCGGCCAGCTACGAGCTAGAGGAATGGAAGCCGGCTGTGGGCAACAATCTATTCATGCGCGAGAGCGGCGCCGTGGCCAGCCAGTTCCACATCCCGGAAGCCATTGAACCTTACGCCGCTGAGCTGGTCGGCGCAAAGCGGGCTATTGTTCTGGGCAAGAAGAGCGGACTGGACAGCATTGACCTGAAGTCGAAAGAGTTGGGATTGGAGAT
>WNGG01016198.1_pt1 | contig 13253 bp, 12 predicted proteins | sample 5400661 | NCBI WGS metagenome assembly WNGG01 (sample SAMN13153372, study PRJNA577476) | soil metagenome | isolation source: 100 cm soil or saprolite under Garry oak tree replicate 1 | place: USA:California | collected 2016-06-15
TCATCCCTTCGCACGATCTGGTTGTCGTGAGGCTCGGTCATTATCGTGGGAGCGCAGACGGAACGAGGTCTTTCAGGAAAGCGCTCGCGTTACTGATGGAGGCAGTGCCGAGAAGGAAATGAAGAGGGGCAGAGGGCGGAGGGGCAGAGGGGCGGAGGAGGGTTCCGATGTCCGATGATCCAGAGTGGCAAGACGCGCGCAGAGGAATAGAGCGAGGTAACTTCTCGCGACTAGCACTGTTGTTCGCGGAAGGCTCTTCAGCTGAAGATGGGTGTTAATGAAAAGCTGGTATCGAATCTGCCGTTACGAAGTGCGATGCCGATAGCCTTGCGGAGGAAGCTTGATCAGCAAATTCTCAGTGACGTTGCTCTTGATCCATTTCCTTATAGTGTCTACTGCGGCGACCGAACCAATTAACTTAAGAATGAATGACGACATCTTCACATTGACCAAAGCCGACGCCTCGCACTTCGCCAGTCTCGCGCTGAAATGCATCTCGCGGGAATTTCCAAACAAACTCGATCACACAATCAACGATGCATCGGATGTGCAGAGCCCTCGAAAGCTCCATCCGGCATTCTACGGATGCCTCGACTGGCATTCGTCGGTTCACGGACACTGGATGCTGGCCCGGCTGTTGCGTCTCTTCCCCGATCTTCCGGAGGCGAATCAAATAAGAACCGCGCTCAAGGCGAACCTGTCCGCAAGTAACATCCATGATGAGGTAACCTACCTCGATCGTCCAAACAGCCAATCGTTTGAGAGGACCTACGGCTGGGCTTGGCTGTTAAAGCTGTCCGAAGAGTTGCGCGGGTGGGATGATCGCGATGGGAGAAGCTGGGCTGAGAATCTGCAGCCTCTGGCCGATGCGCTCGTCGCGCGTTACAAGAAATTCCTTCCGCGCCAGACGTACCCGATCCGCACGGGTGTTCACCCAAACACTGCTTTCGGGCTGGCCTTCGCGCTTGATTACGCGCGGGCGGCCGGAGACCATGAGCTGGAGCCTTTGATTATCGAGCGAAGCAAGACTTATTTCTTGAGCGACGCTTCATACCCGGCTGCCTGGGAGCCCGGTGGTGAAGATTTCTTTTCGCCTGCTCTGATTGAAGCTGATCTGATGTTGCGCGTTCTCAAACCCGGGGAGTTTCGCCGCTGGTTCAATAGTTTCTTACCGCGCATCGCGGCGGGTCAGCCGAAGACATTGCTTGAGCCGGCAACAGTCGCGGATCGAAGCGACCCTAAGATCGTTCACCTCGACGGTCTTAATCTCAGCCGCGCGTGGTGCATGAGGCACATCTCGTCAGCGTTGCCGTCCAGCGATCCTGCTCGCAGCGTTCTTTCACGCGCGGCGGCCGCGCACTGCAAAGACGCGCTTGCGCACGTAGCGAGCGGAGACTATGTCGGTGAGCACTGGCTGGCGTCGTTTGCGGTGTATACGTTGACTACCGCCTCAGTGCGCTAGCCGATTAACGAGCAGCAGACGGATAAAGAACCCGACCCATCGAAGTCTCGAATCGCGACGAGACGTATCAAAACACTGCACCCTCACCCAACCTCATCACTATCCCGCTTTTGAGACTGATTGCGCGCGCAGGAACAGCGGTTGCAAAAAAATAAAAGGTTCCATAGAACAGCGTCTCGCCGAGGATTGCAAGCAATGAGATTGGCGTCACAGCTTACAACCACATTAATCGCGTTGGCGTCGGCGGTCTCAGCGGAAGTTTGGCCCAGAGCCCACGAGAACGGAAGAGTGCGCGATGGTATTAGGAAGTTGGTAGTGGGCGCGCTCGAGTGGTTCGGCGGAATTGGAGAGTTTTGCGGGCAGCTGGCGAAGGCGGTCGTGACGCCGCCTTACGAATGGAGGGAGTTGCTCCGACAAATGGACGAGCTTGGATCTAAGTCGCTGCCGCTGATCATATTGGCGGGAGCAGCCATCGGGGTGGTTTCGTCCCTGCGCACGCGTGGAGGCTTAGAGCGCTTCGGAGCAAAATCAATGTTACCAGCGCTGATCATACTCTCGATCATCAATGAAACGGGGCCGATTATAACCGCGCTGATTGCCAGCGGACGCATTGGCGCGGGTATCGGCGCGGAGCTGGGATCGATGAGGGTCACTGAGCAGATAGATGCGATCGAAGCATCAGCGGTCAATCCTTACAAGTTTCTTGCTGCGACGCGAGTCATCGCTTGCATGCTGATGCTCCCACTGCTTACGATCGTATCTGACTTCTGCGGGATCCTGACCGGGTGGGTCACGACAGCGCTGGCTGAGCCGATGACTTTGAAGCTCTTCCTCAACTACGGTCTCGAGCAAACGACTTTCCAAGACTTCCTGCCCTCGACGCTCAAGGCGGTGGTCTTTGGTTTCATTATCGGGATAGTTGGGTGTTTCCAAGGCATGCGGGCGAAGGGCGGAACCAAGGGCGTGGGTCGCGCCTCAACCAGCGCTGTTGTGCTGTCGTCGCTATTTGTGATTCTGGCGGACGTAGTATTGGTGCGGTTGATAATGACTGTTTTTGAAAAATGACAATGGGAAACAACGACCACAATCCAGTGATTCGAGCGCGGGGTCTGCGCAAGTCATTCGACGAACAGACAGTATTGGATGGCATTGATCTCGAAGTGGCGCGCGGTGAGACGTTGACCGTGCTTGGCCGTAGCGGTGAAGGCAAGAGCGTGCTGCTCAAATTGATCATCGGTTTGCAAAGCCCCGATGACGGCGAGATCGAGATCAACGACGAGGAGATCACATCCCTCCCGATCGATGAGTTGAACCGGGTCCGCAGGACAGTCGGATTCCTTTTTCAAGGGGCGGCGCTTTACGACGCGCTGACCGTAGAGGAGAACGTGGCCTTCCCGCTCCGGCGGCACACAAAGATGAACGACGCCGAGCGAAACGAGCGCGTGCGCGAGCTCCTCGAGCACGTCGGCATTGAAGGAGAGGCATTCAAGAAACTGCCATCCGACATTTCAGGCGGTATGCGGAAACGAGTGGGTTTGGCGCGCGCTCTGGCGCTCGATCCCGAGATCATGCTTCTGGACGAGCCGACCGCAGCGCTCGACCCGATAACCGCAGGGGGAGTCAACAAGTTGATTCGCGAGTTGCAGAATGAGCGGCATATCTCTTCCATTGTCGTGACTCACGATATGCGCAGCGTTGAGATCGTAGCCGACCGGGTGGCGGTGCTCGACGGAGGTCACATTGTATCCGAGGGCACGCTTGATGAGCTGTCGCAAAGCAAGCATCCGGTGGTCTCGAAATTCATGCAGGAGGTCGGGAGGTGAAGCAATGTCCAGCAGAATACGTCTAGGAGCATTTATACTTGGAGCGCTGATCATCTTTTTCATGTTGGTCTTTTGGATCGGAGACAAGCAGTTCGTCTTCAGCCGCACCTACCTCCTGAGGGCTTCGTTCGATAATGTGGCCGGGCTTGACGAAGGCGCCCCGGTGCGCGCGGGCGGAGTGCGCATCGGCACCGTCCAGCGGATTGAACTCCCACACCAACCCGGGGATAAGATAATCGTCGAGATGGACCTCGAAAAGTCGTCGCGAGAAGTGATCAAGAAGGACTCAATCGCTTCAATAGAGACCGAAGGACTGCTGGGCGCCAAGTACGCTGCTGTTTCCTTTGGGTCGGCCGAGGCTGAACAAGTGCATGACGGCGACACCATTGAGAGCCGCCCGCCGTTCGATTACGGCGAGCTGGCGAGGAATCTAGGCGAGCTGATCGGAACAGCGAAGGAAGCAGTCGATTCGTCGAAGATAGCTATCGGCAACATCAATGAAGCCAGCGGCGATATGAAGTCTATCGCCGACAAGATAAACAGCGGACAGGGAACCGTCGGCGCGCTGGTCAACGATCGCACCGTCTATCGAAACCTCAACGCAACTATCGCCCAGGCGCAGGCGGGTATGGCATCCTTCCAAGACAATATGGAAGCTCTCTCGCATAACTTTTTCTTGAAAGGCTTTTTCAAGAACCGGGGCTACTTCGACTCCTCCGAGCTTACAAAGCATGCAGTCACCCGTCTTCCCAGCAACGCCCAATCCGTTCGGGCTCGCGGTCGTTGCGGCGAGCACCGGCCCGAAAGGATTGAAGGAAGAGAACCGAAAGCTCTCCGAAGCAAGGGCAATGGTCGTGCGGAATTATCTGGCCAAGAAGTTCAAGGTCGACGACAGCCGCATCAGGACAATGGGAACAGGCGAAAGCAACCGGGCGGCGACCGAAGCCGGTCGAGTCACGATTCTCGTTTATCCCGGCGGCGCGGACCATCGCGTCCTTCAGGCGAAATACAAGTGAGATCTAGACGAGTTCAGGTTGACGCCGCAGCAGCTCACGCGGCACGCTAGCAATATGCAACCAACGTGAGACTTCAGCGTTGAACTGTGTCAGCTTCCGAACCGGGGAACTTGGAGAAAGAACTATCGAGAGGAATACACTGATGATGAAAGGACTCATAGTTGTTGTTGGAGCGGCCCTTCTTACGACACAGCTCGGCTACGCGCAAGGAGGATCGGCAGACCCGGCGAAACAGGCTAAATCGGGCGAATCGCTGCTGCTTTGCGAAGGCGTCACGCTTCGAGTCGTTAAGTCCCCTTCGCCGAGATTCAAGAGCGTCAAACTAAAGGGCGAGGCGGTTGTGGTAGCTCTCAACTTTGACGCGGGCAAAAAAAGCGCGACGGTTTTCTATAAAGCAACCGGTAATGTCAATTCGTCAGAAGTCTATCTCACTGACGGAACAAATAAAATAGCGCCGCGCGCCGTGGTCGAGGACTTTCCAAGTTGGGGAAAGGACAATGATCAAGAAGTCGAGATCCTCGATTCGAAGGACAAGTCCGGCAGCGAGACTCTAACGTTTTCGCGCGCGGGCTCAGTGTTCCTGCTGTTCGATGTACCGACCGAACGGGCTCGGGGCACGCAAAGGGTCGCGATCACGGTTCGAGCGCTGAAGCCCGCTGATGAACAGCATTCTTTCGTCGTGAGTTTGTGAACGGGTCCTGGCTTCTTTGAAACATCGAGCGCCCTCCTGCGTGTAATGGAACCTCCGGCTTAACCTCTGATCAATACGGTGGTTAGCTTGTCGGAGCTGTGTTATTATTCCTTTTGATTGTGCGCAGCCCCAGGCGTGAAGAAGGTTCAATCATATGGCTGAGTTTGTTTGCAGGTTAGGCGCGCCTACCGGCGAAATACTGACCCGCACCATTGAAGCGACCGCTGAACGTGATCTTCGCTCCAAACTCGAGCGCGAAGGCTTTCGCGTATTCTCAATTGCGGCCACCGGCCAGCTTAGGATTCGACGCGCACTCGGAGGCGAGCAGAAAGTCCGCAAAATCAGGACCGAAGACTTCCTGCTTTTCAATCAACAGCTCTCAGCCTTGCTTCGAGCGGGTCTCCCGATCCTCCAGGCCATCGGCATACTCCGCAAGCGCGTGCACAACGAACAGCTTCGGATCACGCTTGAGGATGTCGAAGAGAAAGTGCGCGCGGGCCAGGCGCTGTCTCAAGCGTTCGCCGCGCAGGGCGATGCGTTTCCGCGAATCTACATCGTTTCGACCTACGTCATCCCGCAATTCATGAAATTGTACGCCGGCGTCGGCGCCCAAGAGCTGCCAACCATAACCATCGTGGTGGTGAGCACCGCCGGGTTCATCAGCGCGAACCTCATCTGGCTGATTCCAACGATCATCGGCGCATTGATTTTCATCTTCGTATGGAGGCGCACGCCGGCGGGCAGGTTGGCAATTGATCGCTGGATATTGAAAACGCCGGTCGCAGGTGAAACTGTGCGTCAGATCACAATCGCGCAATTCACCAGGAGCCTGGCGACGCTGCTTGCGGGCGGCATCACGCTGCCCGAGTCGGTTGAGATCGCAAGTGAGTCGATCACAAACCGAGCGCTCAGGCGAGCGAGTGCGGGCGTGCTTACCGGAATACGAGAAGGCAGGCCCTTCACCGAGAGCCTCGAAGCGTCGGGCTGGGTCTCGGAACTTGCAACCGACATGATCGGTGTCGGCGAGCGTTCGGGCGCGCTGCGCGAGATGCTTGATGAAGTGGCGAGCTTCTATGATTCGGAGATTGACGTGCGGCTGAACACGATCACGACTTTCATCGAGCCGATAATACTGGTTTTCATGGGTAGCCTGGTGATGACTATTTTGCTGGCGATGTATCTGCCTCTGTTCTATATGATCGGCAACATGGGTCAGGGTCAGGCTGTGCCAAGATGATCTCAAGTTTCAAATTTGAGATTTAAGATTATTTAAGATTTGAGATTCGGGATAATTCGAAATCGCGCAAAGACGACATAGTAACGAGCGGGAGAAGCAACAAGATGCCAGAAACAGTTGAACAAGTACCAACCGAGACACCGACTGCGATTCCACCGACGCTCGACGAGCGCACGCCTGCCGAGATGTCTCAAGAGGAAATCGCCGCGCGGGAAAAGGCGCGACGGTACCGGCTCAGGTTCGTCGACCTCAGAACCGAAGAGCCCGCTTACCATCTGATACACGAGCTACCAGTGGAGATGATGGTCCGGCACAGCTTCGTGCCTCTGGATCGCGACGGCGACACGCTGTACGTAGCGATGGCAGACCCTACCAACCTCGAAGTCATCGACGAGATCGAAGCCCAGTTGCACGTGCGATTGAAGACTGCCGTCGCCACCCAAACGGCGGTCGAGGAGGCGCTCAAGCGCGGCGATACCGCGGCGCGCATCCTGCAAGACGCCACGGCAGGTTTTCGCACAGATCGCATGGCGTTGGTGCGTGAAACCGAGCAAGGCGAAGAGGTGCTCGATCTTGAACGGCTGACGGGCGACGAAGAGATGTCCCCGATAATCAAGCTCGTTTACACCATTGTGCTCAACGCGCTCGAGCGCCGCGCGTCTGACATTCACGTTGAAACTCGCGACGCGGACGTCGTGGTCAAGTACCGAATCGACGGAGCGCTATATCGCGCGGCCGATCCCATAGACATCGCGCATCATCAGACGATCGTTCAACGCATCAAGGTGATGTCGGAGCTTGACATCGCTGAGCGGCGCGTTCCGCAGGATGGTCGCTTCCGAATCATGATTCGCGGGCGCAAGATCGACTTCCGGGTGTCGATAATGCCGTCGATCCACGGCGAAAACGTGGTCATTCGAATATTGGACAAGGAGCAAATCAACGAAGCGTTCCGCGAGTTGAATTTGGACGTTGTCGGATTTGCGCCCCAGGATCTGAAGAAGTTTCGCAAGTTCATCGCGGAGCCTTATGGGATGGTATTGGTGACCGGACCGACGGGCTCAGGAAAAACGACGACCCTTTACGCAGCGCTCAACGAGATCAAGAACGAAGAGGACAAAATCATCACCATCGAAGACCCGGTGGAATATCAGCTTCAAGGCATCACTCAGATACCGGTGAACGAGAAGAAGGGCTTGACCTTCGCGCGCGGATTGCGCAGCATACTGCGCCACGATCCGGACAAGATCATGGTCGGCGAGATTCGCGACTCGGAGACCGCTCAGATCGCGATTCAGTCCGCGTTAACCGGGCACCTCGTTTTCACCACCGTCCACGCTAACAACGTGATTGACGTGATCGGGCGCTTCTTGAACATGGGAGTCGAGCCTTACAACTTCGTGTCGTCGTTGAACTGCGTGCTGGCCCAAAGACTGGTGCGCGTTCTGTGCACTCACTGCAAGTGCATCCACAAACCAACTGATCAAGAACTGAGCGAGTCGGGGTTGAACCCCGACAAGTATCGCGGCGAACGGTTTTACAACTCAGTCGGATGTGAGGTGTGCAACTTCACAGGGTATCGCGGCCGAACTGCGATACACGAACTGCTCGACGTGAGCGATCCCATACGCGAGATCATCCTGGAACGTCGACCCGGCTCGGAGGTTCGCCGCGCGGCGCGAGCGGAGGGTTTGACATCGCTGCGCGAGTCTGCGGTTGCCAAAGTGTTCAACGATGCTACGACTCTGCATGAGATCAATCGCGTGACGTTTGTTGAATGACAAAATCCGTTTATTTTGAAACCGAAGCGTGGTAGAGTAGTTTAAACAGTCAGACGTCCTGGGATGTGAGTTCTAGAGCTCGGTTTGGAATCCCCGTGGGAAGTTGAGAAGCAAGGAGTTGGTTATGACAAAGACTCGAACAATTCAGCAGGCAATCGCGTTGGCGATGGCGCTTACGTTGGCAGCGCCCATTGTCGCTTTCGCCTCTGACGGCAAGAAGCACTTCAAGGAAGGACTCAAATACGAGGAGAACCGCCAGTGGGACAAAGCCGCCCAGGCGTACGCGCTTGCCGCGTCCGAGAAGCCTTCCAACGTCGAGTACCTGCTCCATCTTCAGCGCGCGCTGGTGAGCGCCGGCATAATGCTGGTCGAGCGCGGAGACACGCTCGCCGAGAAGAAAGATTATAATGCCGCTTACAATGCGTATCGCCAGGCTTTTGCATTCGATCCGTCCAACGAGCTGGCGCTGATCAAGATGCGCAGGATGCTTGAAGCGCAAGGTCTTCCCATTAACGATCTGCCCAAGAGCGGCGACCCGGCCGGCCCAAGCTACAAGCCCAAACAAGACACGAATGTTAAAGCATCCAGCACTGGCGGCGCTTCGATGGTGCCGACAGCCAATGTGCGCATACAGTTGCCGACCATTCCCGGGCGTCGTTTTGCCAAGACCGATGTTGTTTATCGCGACGTGAGCATTCTTACCGCGATCGAGCAGCTCGCTCAAATGATGAAGCTCAACGTCATCTTCGATCAGTTGGTCGTAAATCAGATGAAGATGCTGAAGATCAACGTCGAGCTCAGAGACGTCACGTATCCAAATGCACTTGAGTGGATCATAAAGACCAACAACCTGATGTACGCTCAAATCGGCTCACGGACGATCGTAATCGCCAGCGACAATGTGCAGACGCGCATGAAGTACGAGCCTTTTGCATTGCGCACTTTCTACATCAAGAACGCCGACCTCGAGCAGGTGAAAGCTGCCGTACAAGGCGCGCTGCCGGCCTCCAAGCAGCTGACCGCAGTGAAACAGCTGAATGCGCTGATCGCCCGCGACACGCCGTCCAATCTTGAATTGATCGAGAACATGATCAACTCGCTCGACAAGAGCAAGGCCGAGGTGCTCATAGACGTCAACATCTACGAGGTCTCGCGCACAGATTTGCTTCAGGTTGGCAATCAGATCAACGTGCCGGGTGGGCAATCGGGCGCAATCGACTTGTCGGCTACGGGCGGATTTGGCGCCAACGTGGCGAACTCAGCCAAGCGATTCATAACCAACGGGCCGTGGGGCTTCGCAGCCGGCTTGCCTCCGACGGCGGTAAGCCTCTTTCAAAACAAAGGGAAGGCGAAGCTTCTCGCTTCGACCCAGGTTCACGTGCTTGACAACGAACAGAACACGGTGCGGATAGGTCAGCGCGTGCCCATCCAAACGGCCTCGCTGCCAACCTACTTCTCGCCTAACACAAACACCACAAACCCTGGCAGAGGTAACGGCCTCAACTCCGGTGATCTTACCCAGGGGCTCAATAACGCGTTTGGCTTTGGAGTCCCGCAGATTCAGTATGAGAACGTCGGTCTGAACATCGATCTGACGCCGAACGTCTTTGAAGATGACGTTCAGATGAAGATGAAGGTTGAGACAACTTCGGTTGACAGCAGCACCGGAAAACTCACGCCCACCTTCAACCAGCGCACTATGACTTCAGTCGCTCGAGTGAAGGACGGGCAGTCGACGCTGGTTGCCGGAGTCAGCCAGAACATCGAGTCGAAGACGACCAAGGGCCTTCCTTTAATCGGCCTGATTCCGATACTCGGCCGGTTCTTCTCGACCCCTGAGACCGACAACCGCCAAAGTGACGTGGTGATTACAGTTACCCCTCATATCCTGCGACGCGCGGACATAACCGAGCGGGACCATTTGGCAACTTGGGCGGGCGATCAACAGAGCTCAACCAATACGTTGAAGATCGATCAGATTCTATACCTCGCTGATCAGGAAGACACACAGGCGCTCCCGGTAGCAGAGAATACGCCCGCGCCTGCGCCCCCGCGCGAGGTTAAACCGCAACCAGCTAGCGCTCCGCCGGCGGTCGTCGAGAAGACCAGTTCTCCAGGCGTGGTAGTCACTCCGCCGCCCGTGAGCCCATCTCCGTCGGCGCAAGTCCAGCCGACCAAGCCTAACATCATAAAGACGACAGTTTCTCGGCCCGGCGTTCAAACCAACACCGAATCTGGAAACGCCTCTCAAAGATCGGCTCAGGCCAATAAGGATTTGGACGACGACGATGACGACGATCAGCCGGCGGCTCAGAACCAGAGCCCGCTGATGGTCTATGTCAGGCCTAATTCAGCCGTCGCTGCCAGGGGCCAAGACTTGTACGTCGCGGTGTTCGTCAACGGTAACGGAGACATGTCGTCGGCGCACGTGACGCTAACATATGACCAGTCGCTGCTCGAGGTCAAAGGCGTGCGCGACAGCGGGTTGTTGAGCTCGGGAGCACGCGCCGAGCTTCAGTTTACCGCTGAGGGTGGAGTTCTCAACGTTCAAATGGACAGACCGCAGGGCATGGCCGGAGTTCCGGCGCGCGGCCAGTTGTGCCTGGTCGTATTCGCGGTGAAGGCGCCTGGGCAGTCGCCTTTGGTGCTAGCAGAACAGCAGACTCAGTTCCGCAATGCCAACGGTCAGCCCCTTCCAATTAAGTTGAACTCGTCTCAAGTTGAAATACGATGAAGCAGTTTGGATTGCGGATTGCGGATTGCGGATTCCGGGTTGAGGGGCGGATGTTTGGAATCCGCAATCCGAAACCCATAATCCGCAATGGGTTCACTCTCCTCGAGATCATAATCGTCATCACCATCCTGTCGGTGCTAACGGCAGCGGCGATACCGATGGTCCGCAACAGCGTCAGGCGCGAACGCGAATCTGACCTGAGGCTCGCGCTTCGACAAATCCGGCAAGCCATCGACCGATATAAGCAATACAACGACCAAACTGGCGGCGCCGCCATTCCAATCGAATGGAAGACACCGACCGGGTACCCGAAGGAGCTCAAGATCCTGGTCGACGGGTTCACGCCGGCGAATGTCGTCGGAACCGAGGGCGCCAAGGTCAGGTTCCTTAGGCGCATCCCGATCGATCCGATGACCGGAAATCACGAGTGGGGCCTGAGGTCTTACAAAGACGCGCCTGATTCGACCTCGTGGGGCGGGGAAGACGTGTTCGATGTTTATTGCAAGAGCAACGACACGGCGCTCAATGGAACGAAGTATAAGGATTGGTAAGTTAAGTATGAAGCAAAGCATCAGATTTTGGATTTTGGATTTTGGATTTTGGATTAAGGTGAAGCCCTGCGCGGGGGAATTCCAAAATCCAAAATCCAAAATCCAAAATTCAGACGGTTTCACTCTTCTCGAGCTTGTGATGGTTATGACGATCATCGTGGTGCTCGCAGCAGTTGGCGTGACTTCTTACCGGCATATTCAATTGAAAGCGCGCGAGACGATCCTGAAACAAGACCTCCAGACAATGCGCAAGATGATCGACCAATACGCGGCCGACAAGGAAAAGCTTCCGCAATCGCTCGACGATCTCGTGAGCGGCCTCTACATGCGTGAGGTGCCCACCGATCCGATAACCGGACAGAAGGACTGGACAATCGACATGGGCGACGATCCGATATCGCGTGACGGCGGAACCGGTATGGTGGACGTTCACAGCGCGGCCGCTGGAGAAGGCAGCGACGGAGTTGCTTACAGGGATTATTAAAGGAATTGAAAATTGAAAAATGCAAATTGAAAATTTTCAATTTACACTTTTCAATTTTCAATTCGTTTCTTTTTACTTACAATGTCCAGCCTAAAACGTTTCCTAATGTCTCCGCCGGCGCCAAGCAATGCGGCCGCGTTCGTGGACGACCATTTTGCAGTGGTCGACCTGCGCCGTTCGCGCCACGCGTTTTCGCTCGCCTCGAGCGCTGTTACCCAGCTCCCTATCGAGCTCGTAACTCCCGCTTTCGATGCTCCGAACATTCAAGACGTCGGCGAGATGTCGCAGATCTTCACCCAGACGGCGGAGGCGGCGGGGCTCCTCAACAAGAAGCGATGGTCTGTCGCCTTGCCTGAAGCGACCGCGCGAACAGTGGTGGTTACGCTGGAGAGCAGACCCTCGAATCGACGCGAGCTGGACGAGGTAATAGGTTGGAAGATCGAGCGCGTTGTCCCGTTTGCCGCGGCGGAGCTTCGCATCTCGCGTCAGCGCATGAGTCCGTTCGACGGACAGGAGCGTTATCTTGTAACTGTTGCTCACAATGAGGTTCTTTCCCAATACGAATCAGTTTTTTCGTCGATAGGCTGGAGAGCGGGCCTCGCGCTGCCGCGGCATATGGGCGAGGCTCAGTGGCTGATGTGGGACGACTCACCGGGCGATAAGCTGCTTGTGTCGGCAAACAGAGACGGCTTTACGTCGCTGGTCGTGCGAAACGGCGAGCCGGTACTGGTCCGCACGTTTGTCTGTGAACCTGACTCAGCCGGCGACGAGTTGCATCGATTCATTTTGTACTATCGAGATCGATTTAGTAACGGCGCCGGAGCATCCAGTACTGTGGATCGAATGCTGGTGCTTGGGGGCATAGAACCCGGCGAGGCGAGGCGAGCGGTTGCCGATGCGCTCGACAGCGAGCCATCGACGCTTGATCCTGCGGAATTCGGGATGGATCTCAGAGGCGAGCCTATCCGATTCGATCATCTGGCGGCTGCCGCGGGCCTTGCGACGATCGCGTGGCAGTAAAGTCACTCCTTCCAGTCTCCCAACAACTTTCGCGCTTGAACGATCTGGCCCAGGTGATATGCGTTGTGATCAACTACCAGGAACACCTCGCGCAAGTAGGTTCGCCATTCGCCGTGAGGGATCTTCGCGGTTAGATCGACTTTCGAATCCTGCACAAGGTTGATCACCACTTCGAGGTCGGAAAAGAAGCCATCAACAGAAGCCTTCCACATCTCATCGGTGACAGTCAGGCCTTCCGCTGGCCAATAACCCTCGGTCCACTCGGGCGACTTCCACGAAGGGTCAAGCGGGTAGCGCAAGATGTCCTCTTGCGCGATTCGCATATGCTCGAGCTCTTCCCAAACTGATCGCACTGCTGCGGCCGGGCGAACGTTTCGAAATTGAGGGCTGACATCGGCGAGCGCCGCCTCCGGTTTGATGTGCGCCTCGCCGCCTCGCAACAACTCCACCAGTT
>WNGG01020145.1_pt1 | contig 13253 bp, 11 predicted proteins | sample 5400661 | NCBI WGS metagenome assembly WNGG01 (sample SAMN13153372, study PRJNA577476) | soil metagenome | isolation source: 100 cm soil or saprolite under Garry oak tree replicate 1 | place: USA:California | collected 2016-06-15
GGATCCTGCGGCTGGCCCTGTCGGAAGTGCGCGGTGACCTCCGGCGCATTGCCCTGCAGCACGTCGAGCAGTCCCTGAGCCTCCTGGACCACCCCCGCCGGCGTGGCCACGTGTCGCTCCCGAACGGGACGGCGGTGGACGTGCAGGGAGGACAGCTCCGCATCGCCCGCCTCGCGGAACCGGGCGGGACGGCGGCCGGCGCCGCGTCCAGGGGCGGGTTCCCGCGGGAGGCGCTCTGCCCGGTCCCGGGCGAAGTCGCCCTGCCGGCATTCGGGCTCACGCTGCGCGCCACGGTCGTCCCGCGCGAGACGATCGTGGTCGATCTCCGGAGCGCCGGAAGGGAGCGCGCCTTTCTCGACGCCGACCTTCTGCCCGGGCCGCTCCTGATCCGCCCGCGCCGTCCCGGCGACCGCTTCGTCCCGCTCGGCGCGCCCGGCACGCGCAAGGTGAAGTCGTTCCTCATCGATCGCAAGGTCCCCGTCGACGAGCGCGGGCGCATCCCCCTGGTCCTGTCGGGCGACCGCATCGCCTGGGTGGTGGACCCCGAGATCGACGACCGCTTCAAGGTCACCGACGCGACCAGGCGGATCCTGGTTCTGGAGAAGGCTTCACGATGAAGCTGTCGAGCGAGGTGCTGCGTTCCGAAACCGAGATTGCCGAGCGCGTCAGGGCACTCGGCAGGGAGATCACGCAGGATTACGCCGGACAGGAGCTCTCCGTCCTGGGAGTCCTGAAAGGCGCGTTCATCTTCCTGGCCGATCTGACCCGGCACATCCGCCTCCCCATGGAGATCGGCTTCGTCGAGAGCGTCGCATCGCGGCGCTCGGACTCGCTGACCGAGATCGTGTTCTCCACGTCGCTGCGCTTCTCCTCGTCGTTCCGGATCGAGGGGATCCATCTGCTCATCGTGGAGGACATCCTGGACACGGGCGTGACGCTGGCCTACCTGTGCGAGCAGATCCAGCTCTACCAGCCGCGGTCGCTCAAGGTCTGCACTCTCCTGGACAAGCCGCACCGCCGCAAGGTCGATTTCCGGCCGGACTACGTCGGCTTCCAGGTCCCCGACCGGTGGGTCGTCGGCTACGGCCTCGACAGCCAGGGAAAGTACCGGAACCTGCCGTTCCTGACGTACGTCGAATAACTGACGGTGCGCGCGGCCCCGGAGGCCGTCATTGAAAGGCGGACCGTTTCGGTCTATATTTAGGCTTACGCAAAGGAGCTCCGGCCGTTGAATACACTTCTGAAGAACATCGCTTTCTGGACGCTCATCATCCTGGCGGTCCTCTTCTTCTACAAGTTCCTCAGCGCCAACCGGCCCGACCAGGTCGAGATCTCCTTCAGCCAGTTCATGTCGGAAGTCGAGCAGGGCCAGGTCGGCAAGGTCACCATCACCGGCGAAGAAATCGCGGGCGAGTACAAGCAGATCGGCCCGGACGGCCAGCCGAAGCGCTTCACCACCTACGCTCCGAATTACGACGACCTGGTCAAGGACCTGCGCAAGGCGAACATCACCATCGAGGCGCACAAGCCCAAGGACTCGTCCTACCTGGTCACCATCCTCGGCTGGCTGCCCATCCTGCTCATGCTCGGCGTCTGGGTCTTCTTCATGCGCCAGATGCAGAGCGGCGGGAACAAGGCGCTGTCGTTCGGCAAGTCGAAGGCCCGCCTGTCGTCGAGCCAGGCCAAGAAGGTCACCTTCAAGGACGTGGCGGGCGTGGAGGAGGCCAAGGAGGAGCTCGAGGAGATCATCGAGTTCCTGAAGGAGCCGCAGAAGTTCCAGAAGCTGGGTGGCAAGATCCCCAAGGGCGTCCTCCTGATGGGTCCTCCGGGCACCGGCAAGACGCTCCTGGCGCGGGCCATTTCTGGTGAGGCGAACGTCCCGTTTTTCTCCATCTCCGGCTCCGACTTCGTCGAGATGTTCGTCGGTGTCGGCGCTTCGCGCGTCCGCGACCTGTTCGAGCAGGGGAAGAAGAACGCCCCCTGCATCATCTTCATCGACGAAATCGATGCCGTCGGCCGGCACCGGGGCGCGGGGCTGGGCGGAGGCCATGACGAGCGCGAGCAGACCCTGAACCAGCTCCTGGTCGAGATGGACGGGTTCGAGTCGAACGACGGCGTCATCCTGATCGCCGCCACGAACCGCCCCGACGTCCTCGACCCCGCGCTCTTGCGGCCCGGCCGATTCGACCGGCGCGTGGTGGTGCCGCGGCCGGACGTGAAGGGGCGCGAGGAGATCTTCAAGGTCCACACGCGCAAGATCCCCCTCTCGGACGACGTGGACCTCGTCGTCCTGGCGCGCGGCACCCCCGGCTTCTCGGGCGCCGACCTGGCGAACCTCGTGAACGAGGCGGCCCTGAACGCGGCGCGCTACAACAAGAAGGTCGTCGCCATGGAGGACTTCGAGTCCTCCAAGGACAAGGTGCTGATGGGGAGCGAGCGTCGCTCGCTCATCATTTCCGAGAAGGAGAAGCGTCTGACGGCCTATCACGAGGCGGGGCACGCGCTGGTTGCCTCCTTCATGCCGCACGCCGATCCGATCCACAAGGTCACGATCATCCCGCGCGGCATGGCCCTCGGTGTCACTCAGCAGCTGCCGATCGACGACCGGCACAACTACACGCGCGACTATCTCGAGAGCACCCTGTCGGTCATGATGGGCGGGAGGGTGTCGGAGCAGGCGTTCATGAACGTCCTGACGACCGGCGCCGGCGACGACCTCGAGAAGGCCACCGAGATGGCCCGCAGGATGGTGTGCGAGTGGGGCATGACCGACGCCCTGGGACCGCTCACGTTCGGCAAGAAGGAGGAGCAGATCTTCCTGGGTCGCGAGATCGCCCAGCACCAGGACTACAGCGAGGCGACCGCCGTCCTGATCGACCAGGAGGTCAAGAAGATCTGCCTGGAAGCCTACGATCGGGCGAAGCAGGTCGTGGAGAAGCACCGCGACGCCCTGGTGCGCGTGGCCGAGGCGCTTTTGGAGTACGAGGTCCTGGACGGCGAGGAGGTAGCCGCGCTGGTGAAGGGTGACGACGCGTCCGTACTCGCCACGCGCAAGCGCCGGCAGCCCCGCGCCGACACCGCGCCGCAGACGCAGCGCCCGGCCGCCGAGACCGCGGGCGAGCGCCGCGGCCCGGCGATCGCACCCGACCCGATCAAACAGCCTTCGTGAGCGGGGGCCTCGCGAGGCTCCCCGCCGGGGCGCCCGCCCCGGATCCTCCGAGACACACCCGGCAGGACGCTCGTCCACCGCTCACGGCCATGCTCTACAATGCGTTGATCGTCGCCACCGACTCGTTTCCCGCCCGCGCCGACGCCAGGCGGCAGCTCGGGATCCCGGCGCGACGGACCGACGGCGCCGTGCGGGCCGTGCGCCTGGAGCGGGTCCCCGCGGGGCCGGCGCGGGCCCTCGTCGATCTGATGACCGCCGCGGGCGGATGCGCCCAGGCCGCCGCCGACAGACGGACCGGCGAGCGCATCGTCCTGCTGCAGGGGGACGGCGACCACTACCACCGGTTCCTGGAAAGCACGTCCAGACGGGCGGCGACGCGCGATGCGGCCGGCGAAGTGCGCGATGTCCTGATACGCGCCACCACGAGGCCGCTCGCCCTGGCCCTGGCCCGCGGCCGGCTGACCTTCGGGCAGCGCACGCTCATCATGGGAGTCCTGAACGTCACTCCCGACTCCTTCTCCGACGGCGGCCTCTACGTAGGACCTGACCGCGCGGCCGAGCACGCCCTGGAGATGGCGCGCGCCGGGGCCGATCTGATCGACATCGGCGGCGAGTCGACGCGTCCCGGGGCTGTGCCCGTGCCTCTCAAGGAGGAGCTGCGGCGGGTGATCCCGGCGCTCGAGGCCGTCGTCTCCGCGATCGCCGCCCTCCCACTGCGACGCCCCCTCCTGTCGGTCGACACGCGCAAGGCCGAGGTCGCCCGGCGGGCCGCCGCCGCGGGGGCGGATCTGATCAACGACATCTCGGGGCTGACGCACGACCCCGCCATGGCGGCGGTCGTGGCCGAGAGCGGGCTGCCGGTGGTCATCCAGCACATCCGCGGCACGCCTCGGACGATGCAGACGAACCTCCGCTATGTCCACCTCCTGCCGGAGATCGCCGCTTTTTTGCGCGCCCGGATCGAAACGATCGTCCGGGCCGGCGTGCGCGAGGATAAGATCATCGTCGATCCCGGTATCGGCTTCGGCAAGCGCCGCCGGGACAACCTGGCGATCCTCAGGCACTTGAGGACCCTGACGTCGCTGGGTCGGCCGATCCTGGTCGGCGCGTCGCGCAAGTCCTTCCTGAAGGGGGAGGGCGAGACCCCGCCGTCCGATCGGCTGGAGGGCAGCCTCGCCGCGGAGGCGTTGGCCATCGCGGGGGGCGCTGATATCATTCGCGTGCACGATGTCCGGGAGTCGGCGCGGGTCGCCTCGCTGTGCGATGCCGTTCTGCGGGATCCCGTCGCCGGACGCTGACCGAGGGACGTTTCCCCATGGAATCGCTGCTCCCGCAGCTCGCGGCCTACACCCTCGACTGGCGCGATCTGCTCGACATCGTCCTGATGACCGTGCTGATCTACCAGCTCGGGCTGCTCCTGAAGGGGACGCGGGCCCAGCAGACGCTCCTCGGCGTCCTGCTCGTCGTCATCGCCTACGGGATCACCGCCCCGGAGCGTCCGCTGTACCTGCGCACCTTCCACCGCGTGCTGGGGCAGGTGCTGTTCTACGCCCCGTTCGCCATCATCATCCTGTTCCAGACCACGATCAGGCGCGCCCTGGCCCGGCTCGGCCGGACCTCCCTCCTGCGCCTGGGCTACCACGAAATGACCGAGAAGATGCTGGACGACATCGTGCACGCCGCCACGTCGCTCGCCGTGCGGCCGACCGGCGCCCTGATCGTGATCGAGCGGGAGCAGGCGCTCCCGGACCAGATCGAGTCCGGAATCCAGATCGACGCCGCCATCTCCTACGATCTCCTGATGAACATCTTCACGCCCGGCTCGCCGATGCACGACGGGGCGGTCGTCATCGGGGAGGGGCGTGTCAAGGCCGCCTCGTGTTTCCTGCCGGTGACCACCGACCCGCGTCTGTCGCGCGAGTACGGCTCGCGGCACCGGGCCGCCATCGGTCTGACCGAGGAGTACGACAGCGTGGTGATCGTGATCTCGGAGGAGCGCGGCACGATCTCGGCCGCCGTGGAGGGGCGTCTGGCGGGCCCGCTCGACGCCGCGTCGCTCCTGTTGTTCCTGCGCACGCATCTCGGAGGACGGGCGGCGCGGCGGGACGCCCGCGGGCCCGCGGAGAAGACGCACGCGGCTTAGACCGGAGATCGACAAGACGATGCGGTTCAACCTGCGACACAACCTCTCGCTCAAGGTCTTCTCCCTGATCCTGGCGGTCGTCTGCTGGTACGTGGTGCGCGGCGAGGAGGAGAGGGTGAAGGACTTCGCCGTGCCGCTCGAATACACCAACCTGCCGTCGTCCCTCGATCTGTCGGGACAGATCATCAGCAGCATCGCGGTGCGTCTGCGCGCCCCGGAACCGGTCCTCCGGACGATCACGGAGGACCGGCTGTCGGCGCGCATCGATCTGTCGCGCGCCCCCCTGGGAGAGCAGTACATCCAGCTCACGCCCGCGATGATCGGCATCCCGGGCGGAGCCCGGGTGGACCAGGTCAACCCCGACCTCGTCAAGGTGCGGATCGACCGGAAGGTCAGGCGCGACGTGCCGGTGGTCGCCGAGTTTTCCGGCTCACCCCCCGCGGGGTACGAGAAGACCCGGTACGTCATCGACCCGGCCGTGGTGACGATCGAGGGACCGGCGAACGAAGTGGCGAACGTGCCGCGCGCGCTCACCGGCACCATCCTTCTCGATGGCGAAACCGCCGACTACGAGGTCGACGCGACGCCGATCCCCGACGCTCCCTCCTGGAGCCGCGTGCGGGTCGTGTCGCCCCAGGGGCCGGTTCGCGTGCGCGTGACGATCGCCCGCGCCGGGGCGCCCGTCCGGCGCGGCGCAACGGCGCCTTCGAAGCAGCCACGCCGGTTCGGCATCAGCCGGGGATGAGGTCCATCGCATGAAGCGGCTGTTCGGGACCGACGGCATACGCGGCGTCGCCGGGACGTTCCCCCTGGACGAGGCGACGGTCGTGCGCATCGGCAAGGCCCTCGTAAACTCGCTGCACGCCGCGGCCGGCGGCTCGCCGCGTCTCGTCATCGGCCGCGACACGCGCGAGTCGGGCCCGGTCCTCGAGGCGGCGCTGGCGCGCGGCATCGTGGCCGCGCGCGGCCGGGTGGATCTCGGCGGCGTGCTGACCACGCCTCGCACAACCCGTACCGCGACAACGGCATCAAGGTCTTCTCGCGCGGGGGGGAGAAGCTCTCCGATGATCTGGAGGCGGCGATCGAGAGACTCGTTCTCGATGGACCGGGAGCGCCGGGCGCTGCGGACGGCGGCGCGGGCCCGGAGGCGCCGGGCGGACTCCCTCCCGCATCCTCCGCCTTCTCGCTGGGCCCCGCCGAAATCGCCGAGCGCTACCTGGGATGGCTTTTGACGGCCGCCGGTCCCGGCGCTCCATTGCGCGGGTTCACGATCGTCCTCGACTGCGCCAACGGCGCCGCCACAGCACTCGCGCCCGAGCTGTACCGGCGCGCCGGCGCCGCGGTGGTGCCGATCCACGATCGGCCCGACGGTCGCAACATCAATGAGGGATGCGGAGCCCTGCACACCGAGGCTCTCGCGGCGGAGGTCCTCGCGCGCAAGGCGGACCTCGGCCTGGCGTTCGACGGCGACGCCGACCGTTGCCTCGTCGTGGACGCGACGGGACGTCTCTTGGACGGCGACTACGTCCTGTACCTGACGGCGCGCGATCGGAAGGCCGCCGGCCGGCTGCGCGGCGACGCCGTTGTCGGCACGGTGATGAGCAACCTGTGGCTCGACCGGGCCCTGCAGTCGGAAGGGATCCGCCTGCTGCGCGCTCCCGTGGGAGACAAGTACGTCCTCGAGGAGATGCAGAAGGGGGGCTATGTGCTCGGGGGGGAGCCCTCCGGGCACATCATCTTCCTGGAGAACGCCACGACCGGCGACGGTCTCTTGACCGGCCTGCTCGTCCTCGACCTCGTGCGCCGGACCGGGCTCGATCTCGCCGCCTGGGCCGCGACCATCCGTCCTTGTCCTCAAGTGATCCTGAACGTGCCGGTGCGCGAGCGTCCCGCCCTCGACTCGCACCCGACCATCGGCCCGGCGATCAGGGACGAGGAACGGCGCCTCGGGCGTGACGGCCGTCTCCTGGTGCGCTACTCGGGGACGGAGCCGAAGGCGCGCATCATGGTCGAGGGGGAGCCGCGCCAGGCCGTCGAGCGTGCGGCGGCGCGGCTGAGGACGATCATCCAGAAGGAGATCGGACAGGAAACTTCGTGACCCCCAAGGAGACCCGATGGAACCGGTGAGACTCGGAATCAACGTCGATCACATCGCGACCCTCCGCGAGGCGCGCCGCGGGCGCGAGCCGGACCCCGTCGCGGCCGCCGTCCTGGCGGAAATGGCCGGGGCCGACGGCATCACGGTGCACCTGCGCGGCGACCGCCGCCACATCCAGGACCGGGACGTCGAGCTCCTGCGCAAGGTGATCGCGACCCGGCTGAACCTGGAGGCGGCCGCGACACCGCAGATGGTCACCGCCGCATCGACCTACAAGCCCGACACCGTGACCTTCGTGCCGGAGCGCCGGGAGGAGATCACGACGGAGGGGGGTCTCGACGTCCTCCTCAACCAGAACCTGGTGCGCAAGACGGCGCAGGACCTGCGCGCCGCCGGCATTCCGGTCTCGGTGTTCGTCGATCCCGACTACGACCAGATCAAGGCCATCTCCAAGCTCGAGATCGGGCTCATCGAGATCAATACGGCCAAGTACTCCGAGGCGACGAAGCCGGCGCAGGTGGCCGTGGAGGCGGACACGGTCGCGCAGTGCGCCCGCGCCGCCGCCAAGCTGGGGTTCAAGGTCCTCGCGGGTCACGGCCTGAACTACAGGAACGTCCGCCGCATCGTCGAGATCCCGGAGATCGAGGAGGTCAACATCGGCCACTCGATCGTCGCCCGCGCCGCCCTCGTCGGGATGGAGCGGGCCGTGCGCGAGATGCTGGAGCTGATGCGACGATGAAGCGCCATCCCGCCTACGACCCTCCCGAGTACGTCGGCTTCAAGCCGGACCGGGAGGTGATGGCGGAGTACCGCAAAACCCTGACGCGCGACCCGTGGCGCGCCCGGTTCGTCAAGAAGCTCGACGGCCAGGCGTTGCTGCGCCTGTACGAGGGGATGGTCCGCTTCCGGCTGCACGACATCGCCTTGAAGCGCTGGGTGCGTCAGGGGGTTCTCTCGAAGGCCTGGCTCGGGACCGGCGAGGAAGCGGTCACCGTCGGGGCCGCGAGCGCCCTCGGGAAAGGGGACGTCGTCGGCCCGATGATCAGGAACGCCGGCGCCTGCTGCGCGATGGGGATGCCGGTCGCGCAGATGCTCAAGGCGTACCTGGGGACCGGCGATCAGATCACGCGCGGCCGCGACCTGCACACGGGCGACCCGGCCCTGGGCGTCCTGCCTCCGACCAGCCTGATGGGAAGCTTCGTGCCGGTCTTCACGGGGATCGGCCTCGCCTTCAAGCAGCGAGGCGAGAAACGCCTCGGCCTGACCTGGCTGGGGGACGGCGCCAGCCGGACCGGCGCGTTCCACGAGGGGCTCAACCTCGCCGCCGTGCTCCGGGTTCCCGTGATCTTCGTGGTGCAGAACAACCAGGTGGCGCTGGGAACGGCCGTCGACAAGCACAGCCGCGGCCCCCTGGAGGAGCTGGCGGGAGCCTATGGCATCGACGGGGTGACCTGCGAGGGGAACAACATCCTGGACGTGTGCGCGGCCACGGACCTTCTGGCGCGTCGCTGTCGCAAGGGGGAGGGGCCGTTCCTCCTCATCGCCCGGACCTTCCGGATGGGGGGACACGCGACGCACGACGAGGCCGAGGCGCGCGCCCTGTTCACGAAGGAACAGTTTCGTTATTGGGGTCTTCGGGATCCCATCGGGACGTACGAGACCTATCTTCTAGAGGACGCCCCGGCTCTCGACGGCCGGGTCCGGAAGGGCGCATCGGCCCGGCGCGAGGCCAACGCGCGCATCCTGCAGGAGACCGAGGCCCGGGTGGTTTCAGAGGTCGAGGCGGCCGAGCAGGAGGCGCTCGAGAGCCGCAGGACCCGCATGCCGGAGCCGGAGGACGCGGTGCTGGGCGTCTACGCGCCGGCCGCCGACACCGGGGGGCCCCGGGCCGCGCGTCCGGCTCGCGCCGTGGGCGCCCGGCGCGTATCATAGGCGGGAGGTGAGCCTGATGCGGACGAAGACGGTCGAGCAGACCCAGGCCAGGCGCGACTCCGGCCTTCAGGAGCTCGGCGAGATCGGTCTCTCCCGGGACGATCTGATTGGCTTCTACCGCACCATGGTCCTGTCGCGGCGGATCGACGACAAGGAGATCCAGCTCAAACGCCAGAACCGGATCTTCTTCCAGATCAGCGGGGCGGGTCACGAGGCGGTCCTCACCGCGGCCGGGCGCCTCCTGAAGCCCGGGCACGACTGGTTCTACCCCTATTACCGCGACCGGGCCCTCTGCCTGCAGCTCGGCGTCACCCCCCGCGAGATGTTTCTCGAAGCCGTCGGATCGTCGGAGGACCCGGCGAGCGGCGGCCGGCAGATGCCGAGCCACTGGGGAAGCGCCCGCCTGCGCATCGTCTCGCAATCGAGCCCGACCGGGACGCAATTCCTGCAGGCGGTCGGTTGCGCCGAGGCCGAGAGGCGGCTCGACCCGGCCGCCCGGGGCGTGGTGTATGTCTCCGGCGGAGACGGTGCCGTGAGCGAGGGGGAGTTCTGGGAATCGATCAACGCCGCCTGCCTGTCCAAGGCCCCCGTCCTGTACCTGATCACCGACAACGCCTACGCCATCTCCGTGCCTGTCGAAGTGCAGACGCCCGGCGGCAGCATCTCCCCCCTCGTGCGCTCCTTTCCGGGTCTTCTGGTCGAGGAGGTCGACGGCTGCGATCCGATCGCCTCGCACGTCGCTCTCAGGCGCGTCATCGACAGGCTGCGATCCCCCGACGGCGGCCCGGCGCTCGTGCACGCGCACACCATCCGGCCCTATTCCCACTCGCTGTCGGACGAGGAAAAACTGTACAAGACCGAGGCCGAGCGCGAGGAGGAGGCGCGTCGCGACCCGATCCCGGCCTTCGGACGCTTCCTGGTCAAGAACCGCGTGGCCGACGAAGCGTTCCTGCAGGCCGTGCGCGAGGAGATCGACCGGGAGGTGGACGAAGCGGCGCAATCGGCGCTCGCGGCGCCGAAGCCGGATCCCGCCACCGTCACGCTGCACGTCTACTCCGAGGAGGTCGACCCGACATCCGAGCGCTTCGAGGGGAAGGCGGTCCTCACGGGCGAGCCGCGCACCATGGTCGACCTTCTCAACGATTGTCTGCGCGACGAGATGGAGCGGAACGACAAGGTCGTCGTGTTCGGCGAGGACGTGGCCGACTGCAGCCGCGCGGAGCATCTCTCGAAGGTGAAGGGGAAGGGGGGCGTGTTCAAGGTCACCCACAACCTGCAGCGCCGCTTCGGGGGGGACCGGGTCTTCAACACGCCGCTCGCCGAAGCGGCCATCGTCGGCCGCGCCATCGGCATGGCGACGCGCGGTCTGAAGCCGGTCGTCGAGATCCAGTTCTTCGACTACTTCTGGCCGGCCATGATGCAGGTGCGCAACGAGCTGGCGCTCCTGCGCTGGCGCTCGAACGGGGCCTTCTCCTGCCCGCTGGTGATCCGCGTTCCGGTCGGCGGCTATCTCCAGGGGGGCGCCATCTACCACAGCCAGTCGGGGGCGTCCCTGCTCACGGCGATCCCCGGCCTGCGCGTGGTCCTGCCGTCGAACGCTCTCGACGCCAACGGCCTGCTGCGCACCGCCATCCGCTGCGACGACCCGGTGCTGTTCCTCGAACACAAGCACCTGTACCGCCAGGTCTACAACAAGAGCCCGTACCCCGGTCCGGATCACTCGATTCCGTTCGGCCGGGCCCGGATCGCGCGCGACGGGACCGACCTGACGGTCGTGACCTACGGCGCCCTGGTCGAGCGGTCGCTGCGGGCCGCGAAGGCCGTGGCGCCGCTCGGCATCGAGGCGGAGATCCTCGACCTGCGTTCGCTCAACCCGTTCGACTGGGAGACGGTGGCGGCCTCCGTCGGGAAGACCGGGAAGGTCGTGGTCGCCTACGAGGACCCGGTCTCGTTCGGCTACGGGGCGGAAATCGCGGCCCTCATCGCGGACCGCCTCTTTGAGTTCCTCGACGCCCCGGTGCGCCGCGTAGCCGCGCTCGACACCTTCGTCGCCTACGAGCCGGGGCTGGAGGACCGGACCCTGCCCCAGGTCGACGATCTCGTCCGCGCCATGAAAGAGGTGAGCGCGTACTGATGCGTTTCCCGCGACACGGCACGACCCGCACGGTCGGCGCCGTTCTCCTCCTGGCGTGTCTTTTCGGAGCGCTCCTCCTTCCCGGGCCCGTCTACGCGATCTCCGCGGCCGACGCCCGCACGACTTCGTTCAAGCTGCAGAGCGACGGGATGCGGCTCTACAAAGAGGGGAAGATCAAGGACGCGATCGAGGCGTTCCAGCAGGTCGTCAGCATCAACCTCAACTCGTTCATGGCCTACTACTATCTCGGGCTGTCCCTCTCGGCGGACCGGCGCTACGGCGAGGCGATCGAGCCGCTCAAGATCGCCCTCGACCTGCAGCCGGACTACGTGCAGGCGCACCTGGCGCTCGGCGACGCCTGTCTGAAGCAGGGGGACACGTCCGAGGCCCGCGCCGAGTACCTGCGCGCTCTCGAGCTGCAGCCGGGATACGCCCCCGCGTTCGACGGCCTGGGCCGGCTGTTCGAGGTGATCGGCCAGGACGACCAGGCGGAGCAGCAGTACCGGAAGTCCCTCGAGATCAACGTGGCCTTCGCCGACGCCTACACCCACCTCGGCGACCTCTACCTGCGCAGGAATCGTCCCGAAGACGCCATCGAGCTGTTCCTCAAGGCGATCTCGGTCAAGCCGGACTTCTCGAGCGCCTATACGCGCCTCGGCATCGCCTACGCGAAGGAGCAGACGTACAACGACGCGATCGCCGCCATCCGCAAGGCCCAGACGCTGTCGCCGCAGGACCCCGAGCCCTACGTCTCCCTGGCGCGCATCTACCTCGACCTGCAATCGTTCCAGCGCGCCGAAGCGGAGATCCAGGCGGCCCTGGCGCAGGACAACAATAACCCCGGCGCGCACCTCATGCTGTCGGACCTGAAGCGCGCGCGGCAGGACTTCGGCGCGGCGATCGAGGTGCTGCAGGGTCTCTACGAGCGCGGCATCGAGGACATCCTGATGCGCCGCGCCGTGTCCGAAGCCCTGAAGCGCGCCCGGAGCGATGCCGCCCGCTACGCCGAGCTGAAGGCGGCCACCGACCGGCCGCAGCCCGGCGCGCAGGCCGCCGTCGATCTGGCCCGGTTCATCTCGAGCCGGGGGGCGCACAAGGCCGCGGCCGACCTCCTGCTGGGGGCCGCGGCCGCCCTGGACGTGGCACCGGCGAGGACGCCGGTGGCGCCCCCTGCGGCCGGACCGGCGCAGGCCGCCCCCGCCTCCGACCCGGCGCGAATCCGCTTCGAGGCCGGCCTGGAATTCATGGCGGCACGCCTGTTCGGGCAGGCGGCCGATCTGTTCGAGGTCCTGGCCGGCGGACGAACGTCTCCCGACGCGGCCCCCGCGGGCGAGACACCGGCAGCCGCGCCCGAGCCCGGGCTGCGCGCCGCCGCCCTGTTCAATCTCGGCGTGGCGCGCGGCGCGCTTCGCCTCGATGATCAGGCGGCCCAGGCCTTCACGTCGTATCTCGCGGATTCGCCGAACGAGGCGCGCGCCTACCTGTACCTCGGCAACGCCTGCCTGCGTCTCGGAAAGAAGGCGGAGGCGCGCGCCGCCTACAGGTCGTTCAGGGATCGCGCCGCTCCCGGTCCCGACCTCGCCCGGGTCGAGACCATCCTGAAGGATCTCGACCAGGAGCCCGCGGGGCCCGCCTCGGGGAGCGCGCCATGACAGCCGACCGCCGCTCGGCGCTCGCCCGCGCCCTGGTCCTGGCTCTCGTCCTGGCGGGGACGACCGGCGGAGTGAAGGGCCAGGAGGCCGTTCCTTCCCCCGCCCCCCCGCCACAGGCGACGACG
>WNGG01016905.1_pt1 | contig 13249 bp, 10 predicted proteins | sample 5400661 | NCBI WGS metagenome assembly WNGG01 (sample SAMN13153372, study PRJNA577476) | soil metagenome | isolation source: 100 cm soil or saprolite under Garry oak tree replicate 1 | place: USA:California | collected 2016-06-15
AATTCTTCCAGTGCGTCGTCCAGCCGGACTCCGCGGTCCAGCATTTGTTCAATGAGAGCTTCGAGTCTGTCCTTCACGACGCCACCGCGAAACAGACCGTAAAAAATAATTGTCTCAGGTCAGTAACGTTCTTCAAAGCAGTGCTGCAGCCGCGACTGACGCTGCTTACAGGACGGTGTCCGCTGAGAACTCTGCCGGACTTTGATCGCACAATAACGACCCTGGAGAACCTTGCCCTGCGAGAACCGTAGAGGAGAACAGAACATGATCGGCTCAGCACAAGGGACTGAACCGACCGAGCCTTGTAACTCGCTGCCGCTGCGGCTTATGAAAGTGGTCTCGCTCAGAACCCGCGTCAAATCTCGCGAATATTTCGGTTGACGACACTGAACTACTATCGCAAGGTTTCTTCGATTTTTGCTCAGATTTTGGTTGCTATCGGGAGTAAGACCCGGTAGCGGGTAGCGCCCACCAGCCGCCGCCTCGGGACGGGCAACGGACCGAGACATTCCGAAAGGGCTGGATCAAAGGAGCAGAGGTACAGCGACCATTTCCTCTTTTAGGGTGATCGTTTGGGCCCCGGCGTCTCTACAAACTATTCGGCGCTCCGGCTCGTTTATTATGGTTCCGTTCGGGTTGAGGATACCCAGCCCATGCGTTCGCGAAGGCTGGTGATGTGGGCGATGTGGTGGCGGGCATGCCACGCACAGCCTTGCACGAGGTAATCCACGGAGACGGTGCCCCACGCTGGGTGCCACAGTTTCCGATCGAAATCCGCGGGCGAGATCGCCTGAATCGCCAGAACCCACCGTTGCTGAAGTGCCCGGAAGAGATCCAGCGAAACAGCGATTGGCCCGCGCCGGGAATCCTCCAGCTCGGCCCAGGCCGCTTCATCGGCGACGACCGCTTTATGTTCCTTTTCCGTTAGGGTGAGTTTAAAACGCACGTAGGCGTTCATGTGGCTCTCGGCAAGGTGGTGGACAACCTGGCGGACTGTCCACCCGCCAGGACGGTAGCGCGTATCAAGCTGCCCCTCCGTCAAACCGTTCACGGCAGTCTGCAACATGTCGGGGAAAATCACGTATCCGACGATGAGCCGGTGCCGTTCCTCAGCGGAAATCTGCGGATTGAACTGGAATTGCCCGATGGGATACTGAAGCCCGCTTATGTCGCTCACGCTCATTGGCTCTCCTTTTTCTAAGCGCATTCTAACCGCCTACGGACGGTAGTTGGCGGCGTATTGATTTCGAAGCGGATTTCGTGCCGTTGAATCCAGGAACAAGTGGAGCAGAAAATGTCTCCCGCAACAAAACAACGTAACGATCGTGCGTTTGCGAGAGCCGCGTGGGTTGTGCTCGGTTGCCTGACGGTCCCATTGTGGCTCACGGTTCTCATCTTGGTCCTGGTGTTGTTTCTACTGGAAACAGTTGCGCTTTACGTTCTTGTTTGGCTGTGGTGGATCGGGCCAAGGCAGAGGCGAACTCTGTTCGTCTATTCTGACAGTCCAATATGGAAGGAGTATCTAGAACGAACGATCATTCCACGCTTACCATCGCATTCAGTAGTGTTGAATTGGTCTCGACGCCGTCAGTGGGGAAGGCTCAAACTCTCGTCATTTCTTTTCCGACGTTTCGCTGGTAACTATGAATTCAATCCCATTGCCGTGGTCTTCGAGCGATTCAGGCTGGCGAAAGCGTATCGGTTTTGGCAGCCATTCCGGGATCTGAAGCATGGTAATCCCGAGGCTCTGAGGAATTTGGAAGAAGAATTCTGGCGGCACTTAGCCGGCGGACGCTCATGAGGACTCCTCCAGTCATTGCGATGGAAGTGAATCCTTGGTCGAGACGCTTCGCGAAACGCCCTGGAACATTCATCACTCCGCTCGCAAGTGGTTGGATCACTTTTGTCCGACCACAACCAGTCTCTTCGCCGTGTGATCGTAGGGGCCGCCAGCAAACGGCAAACGAGACGAATTTCCGTAAGCAATTAGCTCCTCCAGTCAGGCAGTGGAAAAAGTACCCTGAGAAAGCGCATGCTGGAGACACGAACTGCAATCCAATTGACGGACAATGGACATTGGAAACAGCCCCCGGTTCATGAGAAAGGAACAAAAAAATTATGGCTTTCAAACAAGGTGAAGTCTACAAGTGTCCGGACCCGAACTGCGGTTGCGAAATTACCGTAACAAAAGGGGCTGCCCCTAGCTGCACCGGGAATCAAAACCCGCGCTGCTGCTGTGGAAAGGAAATGATGAAGAAACAGTGAAGCGACAAGTCCTCTCACGGACTGGCGGCATACCGAGCACAAACTAGCGGATTTTCAATTGGCGAATAGTGCGAGGCATGAGAACAGATTTGCACGCAGGTTGATTACGTCAAAACTTTCAATCTGGAGAGCGAGTAAAACACGCGGAAGCAATGTTCCACAGAAAGCTGTGGATAACCCTGTGGAAAAAGGGCGAGCTTCGGGTGCTAACACCCCTTTAATGCTGAGGCTTATAGCACTTTGCACCGATTTCGGTCGAGTGGCGCGCTGTTGAAAACCCACGCATTTATGGAACCTTTCCACAGCCTCTTGACGGGAAAAACGGAGTAGCGTTTTCGACAATACTGACGGTCTGTTTGCCAGTTATGGGCCCGTTGTCATCGACATTTCCTGTGTGTCGGGCATCCGCAGTCCGCATAGCAAGACCAGTTGAACGTCTCCGTAGAGGGCATTGCTGGGAACCAGTCGGGACATCGGAATGGCGGCAGCTTCGTTCGGATTTCAAGCCCGCAACTGGCTCAGCCGAGCCATAGCCACGCAAAATCGCCCCGGCTCACGGTTTCAGCCGGCCCGTGTGAGAAAATGCCCTAACTCACGGATCGCTCACTTCACCGATCCGGAAACGAATCTCGTTTCGACCATCTTCTCTCGGCCGAACCGTAAAATCCAATATAGTTGAAGGCCATTGACCGCGAGTTCTGCCCCCATATTCGACCGTTTCGGCTTTGTCATTGCCGAAGAACGGATGTGATTTAGAAGCGAGGCGGACGAACAGCGGTGATCGAAAGATTGCCTTGAATGTTTCCAAGTCTTGGGTTATCTGTCACGTGTGACGTACGTTTACGAAAGCATCGCCCTCGTAATCTTCGTTCTAATTTCCCTTATCTTCGTGAAGCCTCCCGCATGGGCCATGCGTATGCTCAGGTCGATCGCCGGTTTTTTGGACCGCTGGGTCTAAGCAGCAGAAGAATTCGGGTTTGCTTTTCACGGGTATGATCCACTTCTGAAAGGCCGCCGGATCTTCGCCCAGTCTCAAAAAGCACTTCGTCGTTCATTGATCAGGCGCTATACAGAATTGTCCGCAGAAGATGTCTTCGAGAACGCCAGGAGCACGCCCCAAAATAATAATGGTCGCTGTAGCTCTGCTTCCTTGACCCGACCCTTTCGGCACACCTCGAATCGATGCCCAATCCGAGGCAGCAGCCAGAAGGAGCGACCAGTCTTCGGGTTTTTCTCCCGACGACGCTGACCGACGATTGGTTTCGCCGGTCAACTCCGGCTTCCTACTTGACGAACAAAGCTATTAACCCCATCCGTCATCTTCTGCCGGTGTTCAAAGTTGCACGAACTACAACGACCGAGGTGCACTTTGCCAAAACCCCATGGTGTCGTCAACCAAAATGTTCGCCAGATTTGACGCGGGTTCTGAGCGAGAGCACTTCCAGAAATCATACCGTGAGTGAGTTCCAGGACTTGATCGCTTCGATTCCTTGTGTGGAGCCGATCGCGTTCTGTTCTCTTCTACGGCTCTTGCAGGGCACACTTCTCCGCTGCTGTTATGGTGCGGTCCAGGTCCAACCAAGTTCTCGTCGGACACGATTCTGGAGGCCGCGTCATTCGCGGCTGCGGGGCCGCTTTAAAGAACGTCGTTAGGTAGAGATTCGTCAGTGCGACACATCCACTTGGTAGAGACGGATCCGGAGACTTTAGCCCGAACTTGTACTCCACGATGCCTTGAGTTGGCCATTCCATCCGTCGAAGTCGCATTCGCGTGCGTCGTATGTAGTGATCGACGATGCGAGCGGAGTTCGCCTCATCCAGGCCGGCGGTCGTTTCCCTGAGCAGCAACCGCCGTTCATATTCGGGACGGGCGTACTTGTTTTCCATTAGTGATCGCATTCGCACCTGCATAACGGCTCCGTCTCGTATCGAAGTATCGAAGCCTAGAGCGCGTGCTCCGAAACGGCGCGCTGCGGAGCGAAGCCGACTTCCGTGATACTCTGGAAAAAAGAGCAAAAGGGGGCTTTCGCTATGAAAGTCCAGACGATTGCAGCGTTGCTGCTTCTTTTACCGCAGCCGGCAACGTCCATTCAACCGCAGCAGCCGGTGCCGAAAAGCTCGATCGAAGGTACTGTCGTTCGTATTGGGACCGCAGAGCCGATCCCGGGAGCTCGCGTGACTGTCGCGAGCACGGGTACCTCCGATCCTTCTGCAGCGGTTTCTGTAAGCGCCGACTTCCAGGGAAAATTCATCATCAATGATCTTGATGCGGGTAGCTTCCTGCTGGAGGTTGCAGCCAATGGCTACGCCCGGCGGGCGTACGGTCAGAGGTTTGCAGGAGAGCCGGAAACGCCCATCAATCTTGCTGCGGGGCAGAGTGTGAAGAATTTAGTTATCGGGTTGACGCCCGCCGGCTACGTGAACGGCAGTGTCCACGATGATACAGGCGGCCCGGCCGTTGGCCTGCAAATCCAGCTTTTTCGAGTGAGGTACAATGCGTTTGGCCAGAGGACTCTGCGGAGCGTGGCCTCAACTACAACCAACGATCGCGGAGAGTATCGCTTGTATTGGGTTACGCCCGGACGCTATTACCTGGCTGGCCGCTCCGTTAACCGGCTGATCTTGCCGTCGGGCTTCGACCCCCGAAGCCCGAACGCCGTCCAGGAAAGTTACGCGTTCACGTATTACCCAGGTGCCCTCGACATTCAAGAAGCGGCTGCTATCGAGATCCAGCCCGGTGTGAATTTGACCGCGATCGATTTCACCGTCCCCCGGCAACTACCGTACAAGATTCGCGGTCGTGTCATCGATTCGAGATCAGGGCAGCGGCCGGGCGCGGTCACTATCCAAGCTCGGTCTGAATCCCCCACAGGCGAATCGGAAATAATCGCCTTCTCCGACGGATCCATGCCGTCGGGGCGTAATGCAAGCTACAACGCAACGGATGGAACATTTGAGATCCGCAATGTCGTCCCAGGATCATACGTCGTCAAAGCCGAGATTCCCGAAGCGCAGCAGGATGCGCGCCCCGGCACAGAACCGAGCGCGTCAGCCTCGGTCATGGTATCCAACTCAGATATCAATGGCCTCATGCTGAATATCCTTCCCGCTGTTTCGATACCGGGCCGCCTGACGATTGAAGGAAGCGAATTATCAACCGTGCAGGATTTCGAACGTATACGCGTTCGATTGATTCCTGCCGACCGTCTTGCCCGTCTCGCCCTACCAAATTCTCCTCAGTCCCAAACACTGAATCCGGATGGAACGTTTCGCATAGACAATGTGAGGCCCGGACAGTATCAAGTCTTGGTCTGCACGGCGTTGGCCCCGTCGAATCAATCATCCTGTGCTCGAAACACGCCCGATTTTTACCTGAAAGACGCGCGGTTCGAACACACGGATGTGCTGAACAGACCGTTGCAGTTTGCGGGTATAGCTCCCACGCCCCTGGACATCGTGCTCAGTCGGAAACCGGGCCGAATTGAAGGCGTTGTGATGAACGACAAGCGGCAGCCAGTCGCCGGGATTAGAACGGTACTCATTTCCGATCAGAATCGTGACCGCATCGGTCTTTACAAATTCGCCGAAACCGATCAGGCCGGCCGTTTCACGATCCGAGGCATCACACCCGGCGCGTACAAGGTCTTCGCATGGGAAGCTCTGGAAGAGAACGCCTATTTCGATTCGGATCTCATGCAGCGGTTCGAGGCCTATGGAACACCCGTTCGAGTCTCCGAATCGGATGAGCTGCCAACCGAAGTGAAGCTCATTCCTGCAGGGATGTAGTCGGCTGTTAGCTGCTATCCGCAGGTTCGTGGTTTGCCGGTTACACGACAACTGACTTGCGATTGAGATCTTTTGTCGAATGGGCCCGCTTGCTGGCTGTTACACTGTGACCATCGTGCCGGAACTGCCCGAAGTCGAAACTGTGAAGCGTGGCCTTCAACCATCCGTCGAGGGACGCAAGTTTACCTATGTGGAAACGCGGCGCGGCGATCTGCGCACCCCATTTCCCGAGGACTTTGAAAATCGTCTCACGGGACGGCGGGTGCTAAGGCTATGGCGACGGGCGAAATACATTATGGCGGACCTAGAGGGCGGTGAGACGCTAGTCATCCACCTGGGGATGAGCGGCCGAATCACCGTGTACAACAAAGGCGACGGCCGCGGACTTGGGGCATTTCATTTCAGTGTGGCCAGCGGCGAAATCGGACGCGGAAAGCATGACCACGTCGTCTTCGATACGGATGCGCCTGCTCGGATCGTCTTCACGGATCATCGACGCTTCGGACTCATGACAATCGTGGAGACTCAATCCCTTGAATCACACACGCTGTTCAGGGCGCTTGGCGTCGAGCCACTGTCAAAACAATTCGATGCGAACTATCTAAAGGAAGCGCTAAGGAACAAGAAGACGCCAATAAAATCCGCGCTGCTGGATCAGCGCGTAATCGCCGGACTGGGCAACATCTATGCGTGCGAGGCATTGTGGCGCTCGCGTATTTCACCGAAAAGGCGGGCCGGGAAGCTTAAAGCTGCTCAGATCGAGCTGCTCGCCCGAGCCATCAAAAACGTGTTGCGGGAAGCGGTGAGAGCAGGCGGCTCATCTCTGCGCGACCATCGGCAGACAAATGGCGAACTCGGCTATTTTCAGAAAATGTTTGCGGCTTACGATCGCGACGGTGAACCCTGCATGAGACGAGGCTGCTACGGTAGGATAAAGCGCATCGCTCAAGGCGGACGCTCAACGTTCTATTGCCCCGTCTGCCAGGTATTCTAAACGACCTCACCGCAGACCAAGAATGCGTGCGGCCCCCTTTCTTGTTTACGACGCACGAGTTTCAAATGGACGTGTGGTCGTCATGTCGGACCTATGAAACGCGCCGTCATCGTTCTCCGGCAACAGTGACGGGATGCCGGTTACTCGCCCAACTGACCGGAATCTCAAACTCAAGTCGACTTGCGGGTCTTCAGAACCTGGCGCCGCTCAGGCGCCGGCCAGCGGGCCTGCCAGTGGTGGTCGAGGTCAACGGGGACAGCTATCGCTTTAGTAGTGGTCGAACAGCGAGGCGTCGACTACAATTCCAGGATCCAAAGGGAGGCAAGGGATGGCGTTCGATCTGAACGTGAATGGAACGCGACATACCATCGATGCTGACCCGCTAACGCCATTGCTGTGGGTGATCCGCGATCACGTCGGCCTGACGGGCACGAAGTTCAGCTGCGGCATCGGGCAGTGCGGCGCGTGCACGGTGCATGTCGATGGTCAGCCGGTTCGATCCTGCAGCGTCCCGGCGGACATGGCCGTCGGCAAAAGAATCACGACGATCGAAGGGCTCTCGCCGGATGGCAGCCATCCGATCCAGCTCGCCTGGAAAGAATTCGATACACCTCAGTGCGGCTACTGCCAGTCCGGAATGATCATGAGCGCGCTCGCCCTGCTGCAGCGGCGCCAACCCTTCCGACGCCGATATCAACACAGCGGTGACGAACGCCTGCCGCTGCGGCAGTTACCACCGTGTCCGGCAGGCTATCCACCTGGCCGCAGACCTGATGAAGGACGGGAGACGATAATGAGCGAGACGCGAAGCGCAAGCGCGATAGCGCGCAGCCTCAAGAACGGGATATCCGGCATCAATCGTCGCGAGTTCCTTGCGATGGTCGCCGCAGCCAAGGGAGCCTTCATCCTTGGCTTCTGGATCCCGCCGCGGGCGAATGCGCAGGCTGCGCCGGGCGCCGTCTGGTACGAGGATCCCGCGACGCCCGAGATCAACGCCTGGATCGTCATCTCGCCGGACGACACCGTCACGATCCGGATCGCCCAGACGGAGATCGGCCAGGGAGTCTGGACCTCCAACGCCATGATGGTCTGCGAGGAATTGCAGTGCGACTGGATCAAGGTACGGCCGCAATACGCATCCGCAAACCGCGACGCCCGAGAGAGGGCACCCGAGTGGACGCTGAAAGTAATGGGCAAGGGCGCCACCGATCCCAAAGGCGGCGGCGAACCCGGGTTCGGGAATCGCAACCGCACTGGTGTGGAGGGTATTCCTGACAGTCTCTATCGGCGCATGCGTACGAACGCGGCGTCATCGGTTAAGGACGGGCGGTACTACCTGCAGCTTGCCGGAGCCGAGGCGCGGGAGCGATTGCTGCTGGCCGCCGCGGAGCTCTGGAGCGTGCCGGCGGCCGAACTGACCGCCAAAGACAGCATCATCACGCATGCCCCGAGCGGCCGCACGACGACCTATGGGCAAGTCGCCGGCCGCGCCGCCCGGACGCCGCATCCGAATCCGGAGACGATCACGATCAAGTCACCGGACCAGTGGACGCTGATGGGGACCGAGCGGAAGAACCTGGATGTGCCGGCCAAGGTCACCGGCAGGACGGTCTACGGTATCGACGTCCGCGTTCCTGGCATGAAATGGGCCGCCGTAAAGGCCTGCCCGGTCTATGGCGGCACCGTCAAGAGCTACGATTTCGACGCGATCCGCCAATTGCCCGCTGACCCGCGGCCGCATCTTCAGCGGCGGCGTCGCCGTCATTGCCGACACCTGGTATCAGGCCAGGGCCGCGCTGGATCGCATGCCGATCGAGTGGGAAATTCCGCCGGAGCATGCGGCGTTCAGCACCGCCAACATGCGCGAGGCGCTTCTTGCCTCGCTCGATCGGCCCGGTAGAGTACGCGTCAATCAGGGCAATGTGGACGCCGCCTTCGCTCGCGCCGCCAAAGTTGTCGAAGCATCGTACTCGACGCCGTATCTGCCGCGTGCGCGGATGGAGCCCGGCAACGCCACGGTGCTCGTCACCGACAATCGCGTGGACATCTGGATCGGCGATCAGAGCCCGCAGGAAACGCGCTTCAGCGCCGCGAAGATCACGGGCATCCCCGAGGAGAACGTCTACCTCAACCTGTGCCACCTGGGCGGCGGTTTTGGCCGCAACGGAAACGGGCCCCAGGCGGAGCAGGCCCTCATGATCGCGAACGCGCATCGCGGCACGCCGATCCATCTGCTCTGGACCCGCGAGGAGGATTTCATCGGCACCACCTATCGCGCTATGGGCATGGCCCGCCTCAAAGCTGGTCTTGACGGCGAGGGCTGGCCGATCGCGCTCGAGGTGCGCACGGCGATGCAGGAAGGCGGGTTCGGCCCGGAATCATCGTTCGACGTGACCTCGCGGTACCACGTGCCGAATTATCGCTTCTCGAACCACACGACGAAATTTCACGTTCCCGTCGGCACGCGGCGCGGCATCGGGCAGGCCGCGCACGAGTTCTATCGCGAGAGCTTCATGAACGAACTCGCCCATGCCGCAGGTATGGACCCATACCGCTATCGGCGCGAGCTCATTACCCGCACGAGCCTGCCCTACAAGGACGACATGATCCGCGCGCTCGACATTGCCGCGGAGATGTCCGGTTGGGGAAAGCCGCTGCCCCGGGGCACGGCGCGGGCCATCGCCCTCGAGGAGAGGGGCGCGGAAACCAATCGCATGGCGACCATCAGCGCCATGGTGCACACGGTCTCGGTAAGCCGCGACGGCAAGGTCAGGCTGGAGCGCGTCGACGTCGCGCATGAGACAGGCTTCAGCTTGGTCAACCCGCTATCGGTGAAGAAGCAGATCGAAGGTCAGATCACCTGGTTCTACAACGACGCGATGCACCAGGCGAACACGATCAAAGACGGGCACATCGTTGAGAATAATTTCAATGCGTTCAAGCTGTCGCGCATCGACGAGGACCCGCCCGAGATCAACATCCGCTTCTTCAAGACCGGGCACTGGCTGCTCGGCATGGGCCACGACCGCGCCACTTCGGTCCAATCCGCTATCGGCGACGCAATATTCCAGATTACCGGTAAGCGCTTCCGGGATCTGCCCTACGGCAGTCACGATCTGAGCTGGACGTAGCTTCCATTCAAGATTTTCTTTTCTGTTTTTTGTGCTTCTTTGTAGCGTATAAAATATGCCGCTATGAAAACCCAACAGACTCGCCGAGAGTTTATAGAGTTTGCAGCGGCGTCGATAGCCGCGCCTTTTTTTCAGCCACAGGCATCGCCAAGCCGAATCGCCACGTTGGCCGGAACAGGTGTTGAGGGATTGGCAGCCAACGGCGACCTCGCCGGCCATTCGACTCTCAACAATCCTTTTGGCCTCGTCATTGGGCCCGATGGCGCACTGTACTGGGTGGAGTATGGCAGCCATCGTCTCCTGCGGCTGGACTTGCGAAGTAAGAAAATCTCAGTGCTAGCGGGCACTGGCACAAAGGGGTATTCCGGCGATGGCGGGCCAGCTACAGCCGCACAGCTCAACACACCGCATGAGTTACGCTTCGACACCAGGGGGAACATATACATAGCCGAACGCGACAATCACACTGTTCGTTTCATCGACATGAAGTCGAAAACGATTTCCACGGTTGCAGGAACCGGCGAACGCGGTTTCAGTGGCGACGGCGGACCTTCCAATAAAGCGCAACTTGCGCAGCCGCACAGTATCGCGCTGGATCGAGCAGACAACGTTTACATTTGCGACATCATGAACAATCGCGTCCGCAAAATAGACGCGAAGACTCGAACCATTACGACATTTGCGGGCACCGGGGAACGCGCGAATACTCCCACCGAAGCTTCTCTTGAGGGCACACCACTGGCAGGACCACGCTCCATCGACATCACACCAGACGGTAAAATGTATCTGGTCTTGCGTGAAGGCAACAGAGTGTTCGCCGTCGATGTCGCCCGGCGCCAACTCAAGCTAGTTGCAGGAACAGGTGAAATGGGGTACTCCGGCGACGGCGGCCGTGCAATATCTGCGAAATTTAATGGACCTAAAGGCATCGCGTATTCCGCAGAAGGCGCGCTTTATATATCCGACACGGAAAACCATGTCATTCGACGGATCGATTTGCGAAATGGAATCATTTCGACGGTGATCGGTACCGGGCAACGCGGCGACGGCCCAGACGGCGATCCGCTTGCTTGCAAACTCGCGAGGCCACACGGCGTCTTCATCCAAGGCCGCACGCTTTACATTGGTGATAGCGAGAATCACCGCATCCGTACGATGCAGCTGCCGGCTTAGGGCTCGCGCCAAAAATAACTTGGCAGTATCCACTGCTCCGCATCAGACCGAGGATCTGACCAATGTTCAATTCCCAATGCTCAATTCTCAGCCGATTGGGAATTGAACATTGGTCAGAAGCCCTTAGTTCCGAGCCGCTACCTTGAGCTCGTCGTAGATTGCCTGGATCGCGGCCTTGTAGCGGTCGTTCTTGTAACCCGGGAATTTTGCATTAAGGTTAATCGCCGCGGTCGCTTCGTCAACGCTGTTGCCCGCTTTATTGGCGGCGCGCACCTGTCCACCTAACCTGAGATTGAAGACCTGTGAAGTACGCATTTAATCTTGCGGAACGCTTGGGCGAAGCAGACTCCCCTCCTTGGCAAAGGAGGGGTGGACGCGCCATCAAGAAATATCCCCGTTCCTTTAAAAGGCGCGGACGGGGTGGTTCGTTCAAACTCCAAGACAATTTCTCTTGAACGAACCACCCCGTCTGCGCCCCACTAGGGTGGCTTCGCGACATTTTTTTAATGGGCGCAGCCACCCCTCCTTTGCCAAGGAGGGGACTTAGCTTCAACCCCACGTTCGGCAACAACGAAATGCGTATACTTCGCGGGATTGAAGACGTCATCAAAGCGTCTGAACTCGGAGTCACCAGAGCCCCAGCACTTTCCACCAGGCGGCGCCAACCGACAGCCAGATGGCGATATTGACAACACTGACCACGAGGCCCGTTTTCCACCAGGTTCCCAGCGGCACATGTCCGCTGCCAAACAGGATGGGAGCGGGCGCGGTGCCGTAGTGGGTCAAGCTGGCGAAGAGACTGCTGAAGAAGCCGAGTACCAGTGCGGCCAGCGCCGGCGGCGCGCCCAGCGCTATGGCAACAGCGAGAAACGGTGCGTACATGGCGCTGACGTGAGCCGTCATGCTGGCAAAGAAATAATGAGTGTAGAAGTATGTGAGGCTGAGACCGAGCATACCGGGAATCCAGCCGATGCCGCTGAATGCGGGCGCCACCTTGTCGCTGAACCATTTGATCAGGCCGAGTTGGCCCAGAAACGTCGCCATCATCACCAGCGTTCCAAACCAGATGAAGGTATCCCATGCTCTGTGTTCGCGGCAGAGATCATCCCACGTGAGGACGCCGGTCAGCAGGAGGGCTGCCGCGGCCAGGAGTGCCGTCGCCGTAGGATCGAGGTTGAGACCTGTTCCAAGAATCCAGAGCACAATCATAACGATCGATATCACGCCCATCAGTTTCTCACTGCGGCTCATCGGCCCGAGGCTTGCCAAACACGCTTTCGCCATCGCCGGCGCCTCCGGCGTTCGGACAATGCCTGGAGGACAGACCGCGTAAACGACGAGTGGAATGACAAGCACGCTCACCAGACCCGGAACAATCGCGGCAGTAGCCCAGCCCGTCCAGGTGATGGCGATGTTTTGTGCTGCGGCAAGCTGCACCACGAGCGGATTGGCGACCATCGACGTGATGAACATCGCACTGGTGATCACCGTGCCCTGGTATACCGCCAGCACAAGGAATGCAATCGTCTGCCGGCCCTTGACCGGATCCGTTCCAAGCGCGGTCCTCGAAATGGATTGCAGGATGGGGAACACCACGCCGGCCGCGCGAGCCGTATTGCTTGGTGTGGCTGGAGCCAGGATGAGATCGGTCGCGACCAGACTATAGCCCAGGCCCAACGTGCTCCGGCCGAACCATGAAACCAGCAGGTATGCGATCCGCGCGCCCAGGCCGGTCTTGATAAAACCGGCAGCAAAGAAAAATGCGCATACGACAAGCCACAAAGTGACGTTGCTGAATCCGCTGAGCGCCTCCGTTATCGTCAGCGTTCTGGTCACCAGCGCCGCTGCAATCCCGGTGAGAGCCATGGCGCCCATCGGTAACGCTTCCGCGATGATGCCG
>WNGG01006252.1_pt1 | contig 13248 bp, 10 predicted proteins | sample 5400661 | NCBI WGS metagenome assembly WNGG01 (sample SAMN13153372, study PRJNA577476) | soil metagenome | isolation source: 100 cm soil or saprolite under Garry oak tree replicate 1 | place: USA:California | collected 2016-06-15
CGTCAAACCCGCAAACCCCCTGGTGGCACCTGGTCAGCGGTGCCGCCCGGCCGCGCGCAGGTTCCGGCTGGCGGCCGCCGTCGAGACCCAGTTCCGAAGGGGGACCGCTGTGTATCTAAACGGAGTTCACCACGCCGATGCGACGTCGCCTCACCCCGTTACCGGAAGGGGGCGCGGCTGCGCCGGCCACAGACGCCGGCGGCGGGCCGCCATGGCGGTCGCATCCGTCGTATCGGCCGCGGTGGCGTGGCTGGCGCTCCCCGTCGCCGCCGTCCACGCGGATCAGGCCGGCGCCCACGCTGCCTCACCCTTCGCGCCCGTGCTGGCCTACACCGGCCCGGATGACGACATCGAGCTGCGTGCAGCGTGCCCACCACCCACCCAAGCCGCTCGGGCGGCCTGTTTCGCGATCCGGGTCCAGCACACGGCGGGAGGTGGCGGCGGCACCGCATCGCCGCTGACGCCCTACGGATACGGGCCATCCACCCTGCAGCGCGCCTACAACCTGCCAACCAGCCGCGGCTCCGGCCGCGTGGTGGCGATCGTGGACGCCTACGACGACCCGAACGCGGAGTCAGACCTGGCCCGCTACCGCAGCACCTACGGCCTGCCCCCGTGCACGACCGCCAACGGCTGCTTCAGGAAGGTCAACCAGGCCGGCGGGGCCAGCTACCCAAGCCCCGACGCCGGCTGGGCCGCGGAGATCTCGCTGGACCTGGACATGGTCTCCGCCGTCTGCCCGAACTGCCACATCCTGCTGGCCGAAGCCTCCAGCGCTTACCTCAGCGACCTGGGCGCTGCCGTCAACAGGGCGGTCAGCCTCGGCGCCCGGTTCGTCTCCAACAGCTACGGCGCCTCGGAGTCGTCCTCCGACACCACCTACGACACCCAGTACTTCAACCACCCGGGAGTGGCCATCACCGCGTCCGCGGGTGACAGCGGCTACGCAACGTCCTACCCGGCGGATTCCCGCTACGTCACGGCGGTCGGCGGCACCAGCCTGACCTCGGCCAGCACGATTCGCGGCTGGGCGGAGAAGGTGTGGAACGGCACCGGATCCGGCTGCTCCGGCTACGACGCCAAGCCGCCCTGGCAGACCGACTCACTCTGCGGCAGGCGCACCGGCAACGACGTGGCCGCGGTCGCCGACCCGAACACCGGCGTCGCCGTGTACGACACCTACCAGGCAAACGGGTGGCAGATCTACGGCGGCACCTCCGCCTCCGCCCCCATCGTCGCTGCCACCTACGCCCTCGCCGGCACCCCGGTATCCGGCACCTACCCGGCGTCCTACCCCTACGCGCACCCGGCCGCGCTGTACGACGTGACCTCCGGCAGCAACGGCTCCTGCAGCCCGCTATACCTCTGCACGGCGCGGGCGGGCTATGACGGCCCCACCGGCCTCGGCACACCCAACGGCATGACAGCATTCCTGGCACCGTGAGCCGCTGCAGGCTGCGATGAGCCAGCATGGTGAGCCGCGATCCCGATGGCGACCATCCTCGATTCCCTGCGCAAAGAGTGACAGATCGAACACGATTAGTGGTTGAATGGACGGTGCGGCGTGGCCATGGTCGTGAGCGGGGGCGTGAACGTGGCATCGATCTCCGGGCTGCGGCGGCAGGTGAGCGCCGCCGCGGCCGTGTCGCTGGCGGTGACGGCCGCCGCTTTGATCGTCGCCCTGGCCGCGGCCGCCGGTACCCGGGCTGGCAGCCGGGAGCTGTCGCGGCGGCTGCTGCCCGCGGCCGCGGCGTCGGGGGCGCTGGTTGAGCAGTACCTGGCGGAGCAGACGTCGCTGCGTGACTATGTGACGAGCGGCCGGGCCGCGGCGCTGGCGCCGTTCCGGCGGGCCGCCGCCCAGATCGGCGGGCAGCAGGCGGGGGTGGCCGGCCTGGTGGCAGGCTATCCGCGGATGCGGGGCCAGCTCGCCGCCGCTGAGGCGGCGCACACGGCGTGGCTGGCCAGGGTGGCCGGGCCGCAGCTCGCGGCGGCCGGGCGCGGTGACCTCGCGCGCGCCCGGGCGCTGCAGGCCAATATCCCGGTCATCCGGCCGTACGCGCTGGCGGTGCGCACCCGGATGGCGGCGCTGCAGGCGCAGATCACCGCCACGCAGGCGCAGGTCACCGCTCGCCTGGCCGGCGCGCAGGGCCGCCTGATCGCGGCCCTGGTGGCTGTCTGCGCGGTGGTGGCGGTGATCGCAGTGGGCGGCGTGGTGGCGGTGCGCCGCTGGCTGCTGACACCGTTGACGGCGCTGCGCCGCGCGGCCGAGTCCGTCGCCGCTGGCAGTTTTGACACCCCGGTGCCCGCGGCCGGCCCGGCCGAGCTCGCGGACCTGGGCCGGGCTGCCGAGCTGATGCGCACCCGGCTGGCCGCGGCCCTGGCCGGGGCGGAGCAGGCCGAGCAGCGGTTCCGCGGCCTGTTCGAGTCCTCGCCGGACGCCACGTTGACGGTGGCGGCGGACGGGTCCATCGCCATGGTGAACGCCCAGGCCGAGCGGATGTTCGGGTACAGCGCCGCGGAGCTGGCCGGCCAGCCGGTGGAGATCCTGGTTCCCGAGGCGGTGCGCCGCGCTCAGACCGGGCGCAGCGCCGGCTATTACGCTGACCCGATGTCCTGGCCGACGGGCCGCGGCCTGCAGCGGTCCGCGGTGGGCAAGGACGGGCGGGAGTTCCCCGTCGAGATCAGCCTCAGCTCGCTGCCCACCGGATCCGGGGTGGCCGTGTCGGTCGCCGTCCGCGACATCTCCGAACGGCTGGCCACCCAAGCCGAACGCGACCGGCTGCGCGCCGAAGCGCAGCGGGAGCGCTTCGAACGGCGGCAGCAGCAGTCGCAGCGGCTGGAAAGCCTCGGCCAGCTGGTCGGCGGCGTCGCGCACGACTTCAACAACCTGCTCAACGTCATCAGCGGCTACACCGACCTCGTCGCCCAGCAGGTGACCGCCCTCGCCGGCGCGGACACGCGGCTGGAGCCCGTGCTCGCCGACATCGAGCAGGTCCGCGGCGCCTCCGAGCGGGCGGCCCGGCTCACCCGCCAGCTGCTGATCTTCGCCCGCCGCGACGTCACCCACCCGGAGGTCCTCGACCTCAACGAGGTCACCGCCGGGGTCGAGCAGCTGCTGCGCCGCACCCTCGGCGAGCACATCGACCTGATCATCACCCCCGCGCCCGGCCTGTGGCCGGTCACCGCCGACGCCGGCCAGCTCGAGCAGGTCCTGGTCAACCTCGCCGTCAACGCCCGCGACGCCATGCCCGGCGGCGGGAAACTCGCCATCGACACCGGCAACCTCACCGTCGATGACACCTACGCGGCCAGCCGGCCCGGCCTGGCACCGGGCCGCTACGCCCGGCTGCGGGTCTCCGACACCGGCGCCGGCATGGACCGCGACGTCCTCGCCCACGTGTTCGAACCCTTTTACACCACCAAACCCGCCGGCCAGGGCACCGGGCTCGGCCTGGCCACCGTCTACGGCATCATCACCCAAGCCGGCGGCCACGCCCAGATCTACTCCGAACCCGGGCTCGGCACCACCCTCACCGCGCTGCTGCCCGCCACCGACACCCCAGCCGCCGGCACCGGCACCGCCGCGGCGGGGCCCGCCGCCGCCGCCCCCGGCCGCGGTGAGACAGTCCTGGTCGTCGAAGACGAGCAAAGCCTGCGGGACCTGGCCGCCAGGATCCTGATCCGCAACGGCTACCAGGTCTGCGCCGCCACCACCGCCGCGGACGCCCTCCGCCACGCCAGCGACCTGCACCAGCCCATCGACCTGCTGCTCACCGACGTGGTCATGCCCGAGATGCTCGGCAACCAGGTCGCCGCCCAAGTACGCGCCGTCCGCCCCGGCACCCCAGTGCTGTACATGTCCGGATACGCCCAGCCGGTCCTCGACACCCAAGGCGCCCTCGACCCCAGCGTCGACCTGCTGGAAAAACCCTTCTCCGAAAACACCCTGCTCACCCGCGTCCGCCACGCCATCGACGGTGACCGCGGTGAACCAGACGGCCCCGCCCAGCCCAGCCGCTGAACCCGCGCGCACGCTAGCCGCCGCCACCACCCGTGGTGTCCAGGGCAGGCAGTGCGCACCGCCCACGCCCTTGAGCCAGATACCGGCTCACATCCGCCAGGACGTCCACGCTCAGGCGGACGCCTCCGCGACCAGATCCGCGGCCAGCTGCCGATCACCGCCCGCACGCCGCTCCACATGCGCGAGGGCCCGGAACGTCGTCACCTGGCAGCTTTCGAGCTGATCGGCGAGACGCCCATCGGGCTGCAGCACACTCCGTAACGATCTCCAGGCAGGCACTGCTGGTCGCTTGCCGCAGCTCAGAGGCGATCCGCATGCGCTCAAGGGCCGACCACGGCTGATGTCAACAAGCGGCAACGAGGAGAAGCCTGGCGAGCCCTTTAGCGTTGCATGTCCGCTCCACGCGGACGGCCACCCTGTTGGCCGGAACGCCGTCGGCCCGACGACGCGGGTTGTCGACATTAGCCGTGTGATCCTACGCGACAGCGACAGGGTGTCTTCGTGTGACTGCGTCATGGAATGCGGCCAGAACGGGGAAGCGCGGTTACAGCCTCGCCTCGCCGCGTGCTGCCGCGGGCATCGGGCCAGCGATCAGGGCCTGGCTGCGGCGGGCGTTGTCGAGAACATGGCCCACACGACTCGCTGGCCAGGTGCAGGCGGTTGAACATGCCCAGGTGCTGGAAATCGCTGAAACCGTCCCGGCCTCGGAACCGCCTTGAGCGGGGCATGACGTCCGCCCGTGCCCTCTCCGCGGTGAGCAGCGGTGTCGTCCGGGCACGACGGGGATGGGCATTTACACGATTGGGATCGCACGGCGGTAGCCCGCCGGCGACCGCCGCGCCAGGCCGGCCAGGCCGGCCAAGGTTACCGGACGCCGTCGTCTTCGGGGCACGCACGTCACCATGCGCGCCGACCCAGGCGATCCCGCGCTGATGCCCGCGCTGCCGCCCGGTTACGGTCCCCGTACGGCAGTGCGATCCGCTGAGACCGCCACGGGCGGGCCGCCCCCCGGGGGCCGCGTCAGCCACGGCGCCGGGGACCACGAACTACAGGGCGGCCAGCCGCCGACGCCGCGGGAAGCGGATCTGCGGTGCCTGCTACTTCCGGCTGGGGCAGGAGGTCCAGATCAGGCACGTCGCGGCGCGGTGAACGCCGCCACCCCGTCCGGTGTGCCCAGCCCGGTTGGGCCGTCGTAGCCGCGCCGGGCTGCGCACAGGTATGACGGGCCGCACCTGCCGTTGTGGCCCGAGGTGACGTCGTTTAGAGCCGCCGGGTGGGCGTAGGGGTAGGAGGAGGGGTAGCTGCCCGGGCGTGGGGTTCCCGCCAGCGCATAGGTAGCGGCGATGATGGCCGCAGACACCGACGTGCCGCCGAACACCTTCCACGCACCGGCCGAGTGGGTGTAGCTGTCGTACACCGCGACGCCGGTGCCCGGGTTGGCCACGGCGGCGACGTCATTGAGCGCGCGGCCAGCGCAGCCGGTGTGGTTCTGCCAGGCCGGCTTGGCTTGGTCTCCGCACCCCGATCCTGTGCCGCGCCACGCCGTCTCCGCCCAGCCGCGCCCGTTGCCCGCCGGTGCCAGCGACGTGCCGCCGACCGCGGTCACATAGGGCGACGCCGCCGGATACGAGACCCCGTAGCCGGCGTCGCCCGTTGCCACGGTGATGGCCACGCCCGGATGGTCGAAATACCGGCTGTCGTAGCCCGCGTCGGCCGGCGACTGCTGGGTGCCGTAGCCGTTGGCCACGAACCGGGCGCCCATGCGCACCGCCTGGTTGACCGCGCGGCCGAGATCACGCAGGTACGGGCTTGCCGCTTCGACCAGCAGAATGTGGCACCGCGGGCAGACCGCCGACACCATGTCCAGGTCAAGTGAGATTTCCCCGGCCCAACCGGCATTCGGCTTTGGGTAGCCGCGGCCACCCTGATCGTTGACTTTGGTGAAGCAGCCGTCTGAAGCCGTGCACGGCGGCAACCCGAAGGCGCTGCGATAGGCCGCGAGATCGGCTGCCGCGGCCGGGTCATCGTACGCGTCCACGACCGCCACCGTCCGCCCATCGCCCCCACCGGCCGGCAGGTTATAGGCACGGCGCAGGCTTGACGGGCCAAAGCCCACCGGGCCGGAATCAGCCAGGCGGGCCCCGCCTGGTCTGCGGTGCAGCCTGTCACGTTCCTCGACCGCCAAGCACGCCGCCTCACCCGGATGAGCGGGCGGCGGGCACGCCGCGCGCCGCTGGACTCCGCCGGACCCGCCCGTTCCCGCATGCAGCGGCACCAGCAGGGAGGACGAGCCCCTCGGTGCGCCAGCGCCCGCATCGGCAGGCGCGACCACCAGGCTGCCCGTGATACCGGCGGCCACCCACGCCAGCGCAGCGGCGGTGTGGCAGCGTCTGGCCAGGCAGCGGCCGCGTGCCCGAAGGCGATGAAGCGTTTCGATGCTCGCGTGAGCTTGACCCTGCGCATACACAACCGTTGCCCCCCGTCCGGAAACGATTCCCCGGCAACCCCAGCTGCGGCAGCCGCTCTCCTGCGCCCGGGCTCGCATCGCCCGCCACCGGAATGAGCAGCAGCGAAGCCTCGGATCCGGGTACCGGAACCGGCCGTTCGCCTGCGGCCATGCACCTGGTCCGTCCGGCTGTCGCTCCCCGCGGCGCGGCCAGCCTCCTCCGGCCGGGCCGGTTTCGGGCCCGGACGCGTGCGCACCTGGCCTTGGCGGACGCCGGCCCCGGCGGATCGCCCACCCGCGCTCGGCAGGACACCGGTATGCCATCGGCTGAAGCCACACGGCCCGGCCCACGGCCTGCCGCAACGGGTTACCGCGGCCCGGCCGCCAAAATGCCGGATCCCGCGAGCCTGGCGGCCGACCACGCTGGGCCGGGCCGTGGCTGTCAGAGCAGGCCGCTCAGGAGAGCACCCAGCGTGCTCAAAACGTCGGAGGCGGTTGCCGCGAGGCTTTGCAGAGTCGCGCCCAGCATGATCGAATCCCCCCAATGCGATTGCGGACGTACGGCGGGCCTTGTCCGCACGAGCGGACGGCTGCGGCCGGCCGGGGTAATACCCCGGTACCACTATCAGCCGCGCCAGAGCCCACTGTCAACACTAAACGTAATCGTAACCTTACTATTCGTAGTAGCACGCGCTATGAGCCGCGCGGCTCCAGCGCGGATCGTGTGGCTGCCCAGCAGCAATGCCGCGCCGTTGGCGCGTACGTCATCCCCGGCGGCGCGGCGAGCGTGTGCCAGCATGAGCCAGTCGATGTCATCGAGACTGAGCACCGCGACTTCTCCGGCACGCAGCCCCAGGAGCAGGAGCGTCAGGATGACCGCGCAGTCCCGCCGCCCTAATGCAGTGCGCCTGTCACAGGATCTCAGCAGGCATTCCACGTCCGAGCTACTAATCCCCTTACGAAGGAAGGACCCGCGCCTGCCGGTCAGCATCAGCGCCAGACTTCAGCGGGCAGGCCGCCGCTGCGCTCGCGGGGCAGCCGGTCGAGCAGGCGCGGCGGCTGCTGGAGCGGTTGGCCGCCGCGCACCTGGTCGAGCCGCGCGTAGAACCGATTTGGCTTTCATGATCTGCTGCGCTTGTACGCCCGTCAGCGTGCCGAGCAGGACGACCCTGCGCGGGAGCGGCAGCAGGCAATCCAGCGCTTGCTCGGCTGGTACCTGCATACCGCGGATAATGCCGACCGGTTGATTTACCCCGCAAGTGCTGCGCCTGCCCGCGCCCCGGGTGCCCAGCAGCCGGCTTCAGCGACCGCTCGGAGCGCTTGGGTGGCTAGACGCGGTGCGGCCCAACCTCGTCGCCGCCGTCCAGCATGCCGCATCGGACGGGCCCAGCCCGGTGGCATGGCTGCCGGCCTACGTGCTCCGCAACCACTTCTGCGCAAGCCGGCACATGGTGGACTGGCTGGCAACCGCCAACGCCGCCCTGTGCGCCGCGCAGGCCGAGGGCGACTTGCTGGCGCAGGCCGCTGCCCAGCGCTGCCTCGGGCTGCCCGCTACTTCGTGGGCGGGCGATTACACGCGCGCGTCGGAGCACCACACAAGCGCCCTGGCGCGCATAGCACTTCCACCAGGATTGGTTAGAGCGAGGTTCTGGCCGTGGGATATCCACAAGGTTGTCCTCTGGTGATCCACAGCAACCCTCGCACAGGCTGGTCGCGTCCTGCCGCCGGCCCCGGTCTTGGCCCTGCGCATAGTCGCCACCGCGGTGCTGCTCACGCCCGGTGATAGCCGGGCCGACTGGCTCCGCGCTGGCCAGGCCCTGCACCGGCTGCTGGCACACGCCGCGAGCAAGTGGGTGTTCGCCAGCCTATACACGCAGCCGCTGGAGGCAGCCGCGATCCGCGCCCTGATCCGGGACCGCCTGGCTCTCCCGGGGGCCGCGCAGATGCTGCTGCAACTGAGCCTCGCCCACACCACCGACGCCACCGCCCGCCGGCCACCGGCCGACCTGATCGAGCCATAACAGCCGGGCCGCCCGCATGGGATAGCAGATGCCTTGCCGCTATCACAGCGGGTCGTGGTTGCGCCGACCCAAGCGTATTTACCTTCCGGGGGCTCGCCGACGGGCACTTGCCACCTGCGCCCAAGGCCCCCGCGGTCACTCATCGAGGTCGCTCACGCCGACCCGGCAGGCGATCAACCCGCCATCAGGGTATCTCTCGCGCCGTCACGGTCCGGGCATGCCGTCGGCCGCATCAGCCGGGACTGCGGTGTCCTGGCATGCTGCATGCCTAGTCCACGTCGTAAGCTGGGCGCATGTGCCGCTGGCTCCGCCCGGCGGCTGGCTAGCCTGCGGCCTACAGCCGGGCGTAGTCCTTTACGTCCTGCTCGAATTGGGCAACCATCTCCTCGGTCAGGGTGCGGCGGGTTTGCGCGATCCCGCGCAAGACATCCGCGGTCAAGGTGAGTTCCTCTCCGCGCTTGAACATGACCCGCTCGAACACCAGCTGCGCGGTCCTGCGGGCGGCGAACTCGATGTCGGCGGGGGTGAACAGCCTGGACCGCTCGACGATCGCCGCCATGTCCACCTCTGCGTGCGGCATCGCGGCCACGTACCGGTCCCAGATCGCCTGCCTGGCCTCGCCGTCGGGCGGGCCGACCGGGATGAGGTAGTCAAACCGGCCATGGCGCAAGAACGCGGTGTCCAGGGCGCGGACGGAGTTGGTCGCGCAGATGAGCAGCCGCTCATCCCGTTCACGGAACGGCGGGATCAGCTTGAGCATCTCGTTGGTGACGCCCTGGGCCACCGAGACCGTCCGCGGCTGGCGCAGCCCGGCGATCTCTTCCACCTCATCGATGAACACCACGACCTTGTCCAGCTCGGCCACCAGCGCGAACGCCTCCCGCAGCGCGGAGGCCAGGCCGGCCGGCGAGTCTCCGGCGAGCCGGGAAGGGAACAGTTCCACAAACGGCCAGCCCAGCCGGGAGGCGACGCCCTTGGCGAAGGTGGTCTTTCCCGTCCCCGGGGGCCCGAACAAGATGACCGCCTGCGGCGGGACAAGCCCCAGCCGGCCAGCCAGCTGGGAGTTGGCCAGCGGAAGGATGACCCGCCGTTCGATCAGTTCCTTCTCCCGGGCCATCCCGCCCAGCTGCTCCCAGGAGCCCGCGCGGATCATCCGCCCACCCAATTGCCCCAAGATGCCGACGTCCGCCGGCCCGACCGGCTCCAGCTTCTGGTAAAGGCTCATGCCACGGCGGGCGGTGTACCCGCAGTGCTCCAGCGCGGCCGCGCCCATCTCACCTTCATCCGCCAGCAGGCACGCGATCCGGTGCACCCCAGCGGCCACCAGCCGCCGTTCCAGCTCGGTCAGCATGGCGCTGCCGATGCCCCGGCGCCGCCAGCCCGGTGCGAGGCTGATGCGCATCACCTGTGCCCGGGCACCGCTGACGGTCGCCACCACCGCACCGACCAGGTCCTCCCCCACAATCGCCACGACCGCGGGCGCGCCCGCGCGGACGGCAGAAATCAGGTCGGAGACCCCAAACACCGGCGTCGTGCTGCCGCCTGCGGGGTCATCCCACAGCCGGACCGCCGCGTCGAGGTCATCTTCATGAAAGTCACGGATGCGCCACGGCGTCATTTGGCCAAGTCTGCCAGCTCCGCCGCACCTGCCACCGCCGCCGCCCGTCGGCGATAGCTGCCCCAACCGCGCGGCACGCGCCTTGCCAGAGTTCGCCGGTTGCCCATCCGGCCGACTACGCTCACCGGCGCACACGGGCGCACCCGCAAGCAAGTGAGGGCGATCCCGCGCACACCTGGCGGCCTGCCGTCACGATCCTGTCATAGTGCCATAACATCTGTTCGGTGCGGCCTGCGCGGCCATGCCGAACGACCACCAGGCCGCGCATATCGGCGGGGATGCGCGCCTCGCCGGGACCGCGCCGATCGCTGATCACGCACCGTGAGAGTGTGTGGTCGCCCTGCGGCCCTGCCCCGGGCTACCCGGGCTCAGGCTGGTGCTGGGCAGGAATTAGGGCATTCGTCCGATTCGGCGTCAGGGGCCTTACGGCGATGCTTGAGGTGCGACCGGAGAGGCCGTCGGTGAGAAGAGAGGAGCATCGCAATGACGGCGATTGCGCGGATCGCGCGGCGCGTGGCCAGCGTGGTGGATGGAATGAACTACGCGCAGCGCAGGACCATGGAACTGTTCCTGGGCCTCGACGGAAACCAGGGTTAGGCAGAAGAGGCAACTCCTCGGCGAGGTGTAGGGCGTGGCGTGGCAGGAACCATCCGCGTCTGCTTGCCCGTGCTTGCGTGCATAGCGCCTGTGGGCTGCCGATGTCGCCGGGCCCCGTTCGTGGACTCCGACAAGGGTCGGCGCCGGTGAGCGTCACCGGGCCAGGCAGGCACGGGACAAGTAGACGGGATGCGCGGTGACAAGGCTGCGGGTAATCTACGGCGGCGGTGTGATCAGTGGTGCGGTGGCCGCGGCGTCCGCTCGGGCGGGAAGGTCCGGTGGAGCAGATGGTGGAGGCGCTGCCGCGGGACGTGGCCCCTGTGACCGGCACGTGCCGCAGGTCCGCCACGATTAGCTGGTGGACGTGCGCCCTGCCGGGGGAGTCGTTCGGATCCCTCACACGAACTCGGCGGCGCACCGCCCCGAGCCGAGGGCTGAGCCAACGGTCACACGCGCCGGCGTTCTGGTGCGTATATCGGCCTGTTCGGGACGCAGTTGAGGTAGCCACTCCCATGGCGGAGTTGCCGACCATATCGGCGGGTAGGTGTGCGCAGTTGGTGGCCCACCATGTCGGTCGGCAGCCCACGCCCTATGGGTATCGACACCATTGCTGGTTGATCCGCTTGCATGATTATGCATAGCGGTCCGACAACGAAATGCACGGATCTGCCGCGATTCGAGCGGTCATGAGATGGCAGGCGGCCGGGGGTCGCGGTTTGATAGCGTCCCGGGTGAGCTTCGCGCAGCAGAATCGCTCTCCTCCCTCATCGCGGTGTGGTCCGCTCGGCGGATCGTTCCTTCGTGCGATCACGACGGGCCTTGGCGGCCCGAACGAGGCGGATCCGCGCCATCTGGGCTTTGAGTGCGTGCTCGGCACGAACGGCCCGTTCCTCCGGGCTTAACTGCCCGTCGGGGTCGACCTGGCGGTCGAACCGGGCGAGGAAGGCTTGCCTCGCCGGGCGCGTCCGCGCGGCTCGGTCTGCTGTGCGCGCCCACGACAGGTGCGCGCCAAGGCGACCGCGCTCAACGGCCGAACTGCTCACCGCCGCCCCCTTCCCACGCTGCGTCATAGGCGCGCTGATCGACGGCGTGGCGCCCGGGCATGGATGGCTGACCACCTGGGCGGCCGGGACACGCTGCTGATCGCCAGGACCAGGGAGCAGTGCCGGGAGCTGTCCCGGCGCGTCCGGGACGAGCTGATCATCGCGGGTGAGGTGACCAGCGGCCCGGAGATCAAGCTCAGCATGAGCAGCTCGCCACCAGCGTCTGGGCCGCGGTGGAGACAAGCTCCCACGCCACGCTCGCCGGCATGCAGCGCTGCGGCGAGCCGCTCGCCGACGACCGTATGACTGGGCCGAACCAGCCATCGCCCGTGAGCCTCGGCCGTGCATGGATCATCGCCACGTTCCGCCACGGCACCGGCGACGAGACCGGCGACCCGCTCCTCCACGCCCACAACGTCGTCCCCGCCATCACCGACCAACGTTGGCATGCCCTGCAAAGCGGCACGACAGCGGAGCCCGGCTGAGCCGGAACGGCCGCTGCTCACCGCTCCTGTCTGATCACCGGCCCGGTCCGTGGCCGCCATCTGGCCGGTTCGGTGTGCGCGCGCTGCGCCGCCATGGACAGAGCCGCGGCGCGGGCGCGTTCCACGAGCGCGACAGCGGCGCGTAGCTCGGCGGCATGGGCCGGGCACGTGTCGACCTGGTAGATCCGGCTGTCGATGACGAACAGTGCCCTGCTCCCGCTGGCCTCCCCGTCGTGCAGGTCGCACACCCGGATCACCGTTCGATGCGCGCCATCGTGTTCCTTTCCACTTTCCGCATGCCGCGCCGCCGCTGCATCGCGCAAGACCAGGCCCAGCACGAACACCGGTTTCCCCGGGCAGCGCCCGGCCGCGTGTGCGGTGCCGAGGTCAGGCTGGTTTACGGCCGATGCCGCCGATCAGCCACCCTTTGCCCGGGTCGTCTTGTCCACGCTGTTCGGGCCGCCATTGCGGGACGGGGACAAGGCCGGGTTCGATCATGTCCAGGCCGTCGAAGAACGCGGCGATGCGGGCGCGGGTTCGCGGCGTGGCTGGGTTGGCGGTGCCGGCGTAGACGGCGGTGACGTCGGCGGCGGTCTGCGGGCCTGGATCGCTGGTCACGTGCGAGATGACCAGGTGACTGCCGGGCGGCGCCGCGTCGAGATAGCGGCGCACTATCGCATGCGGGCCGTCAGCGTCAGAGATGAAATGCAGCACCGCCACAAACAAGATCGCAAGCGGCGCCCTGAAGTCGATCAGCTGCCGCATGTCTGGCTTGCCCAGGATCGCGTCCGGGTCACGCAGGTCGGCGTGCAGAACCGCGACGCCCGCGCCGGTCTTTAGCGCCCGTGAGTGCGCGGCCACCATCGGGTCGTTGTCCACGTACACCACGCGCGACCCGGGGTTCACGCGCTGGGCGATCTCGTGCACGTTGCCCCGGGTCGGCAGGCCGGTGCCCAGGTCGAGGAACTGCGTTATCCCAGCGTCAGCGGCCAGGTAACCGACCGCGCGGCCGAGGAA
>WNGG01031069.1_pt1 | contig 13247 bp, 9 predicted proteins | sample 5400661 | NCBI WGS metagenome assembly WNGG01 (sample SAMN13153372, study PRJNA577476) | soil metagenome | isolation source: 100 cm soil or saprolite under Garry oak tree replicate 1 | place: USA:California | collected 2016-06-15
GTGAAGATAAGAGGCTGTTCGCCACGCACCGCTACAACATCGAAACCGTAATCGCGAAGAACAATCACCTGTTCAGCCGCGCGACAATCACTTTCGAGCCACTTGTTCCCGGCGAACGCGTGTTGAAGTTCGCACTGCTCCCCACGCTGCGTGTCACCCGGGTCTCCGATCAGAACGGACCGGACCTGCACTTTATTCAGGAAAACAAAAAGGAAGACGGCTCGTTCTACGCCGTGCTCGACGAAGCCCCGGCGATGGGGAAGGAGCATTCAATAGCCGTGGAGTATGTCGGCGACAAAGTTCTATCCGACGCCGGCAACGGAAGTTACTACGTGGGCGCGCGCCAATCCTGGTATCCGAACCTGAACGGCTTCGGCGAGAAGTCGTTCTACGATCTTACGTTCAAGGTGCCACACTCAAACGTGGTGATCAGCGTCGGCAAGCTCGAAGGAGAATCCACGGAAGCTGGTTTTGCGGTGACGCATTGGGTGACGCCGGTACCCGTCGCCGTGGCAGGCTTTAACTACGGCCAGTACAAGAAGGTAGATTTCCCTGACCCGATCACTCATTACAGCATCTCTGGATATTACCTGACGGACTTGCCTGACAGCCTGAGGCCCTATCAAAATAGCGCGTTTTTGGGCTCTATGGCTCCCGGGGCCATGACGAAATACGCGCTCGACCAGACTCGCGCGCAGATGCAGTTGTGCACGTTCTATTTCGGCAGAGCTCCCTACGAGAACGTGGAGATCACCGAGCAGCCGAATTTTAGCTTCGGCCAATCGTGGCCCAATCTGGTGTACTTGCCGTTTTCCGCCTACATCGACTCGACCCAGCGCTGGATGCTGTTTGGTCGCATTGACGCGAAGTTTAGCGGTTTTGTCCAGGAAGTGACGCCGCATGAGGTTGCGCACCAGTGGTTCGGCCACAGCGTCGGCTGGGCGTCCTACCACGATCAGTGGCTCTCGGAGGGTTTTGCGGATTTTGCCGCTGGATTATTTCTGCAACAAGCCGTGGGGCCGAAGTGGCAGAAGGACTACATCGATTACTGGGAACGCCAGCGCGTCCGAATCCTCGAGAAAAATAATTTCGGCGTTTCGCCGAATGACGCCGGCCCGCTATGGATGGGACTCCGTCTTGAATCGCCGCGCACTGAACGGGCGTATCAAGGCGTCACTTATTCCAAAGGCGCCTACGTGCTGCAGATGCTGCGGTCACTGATGTACTCCGATCAAGGCGCCGGCAATCGAGACCAGGCGTTCATCGACATGATGCACGACTTCATGGAGAGTCACCGCAGTTCAGCGGCTTCTACCGAGTCGTTCAAGGCCATAGCCGAGAAACATATGACCAAACAGATGGACCTTCAACAGAACGGTCGCCTCGACTGGTTCTTCGGCGAATGGGTGTATGGCACGCAGATACCGCGCTACCACTTCAAATATGACTTGCAGCCGGGCAACGGAGGCAATGTCAAAGTGCGTGTCGAACTCACGCAAAGCGAGGTGGACGATCAATTCGCCATGTTCGTCCCGATTTTCGCCGATTTTGGAAAAGGCATGGTCCGAATCGGCCAGCTGGCGGTGGTCGGAAATGCTATGCCAGCCTGAAGATCGATGCCTTGAAAATCAGCGTCCGGGGCGCTTTACCGGCACTTTCTGCGGGGAGTCAGAGCCCGCAGCGGTCAAAAGAATCAGAATCATACAGAGAACCAGGCTTGCCACGACCACGAATCGTCTCCACTCGACTGACCAGCGCCTTTTGAAGAGCCCTTGTTGCGTGCGCAGCCACCATCGACAAGCTCAGTTTGCGATGGGCGCGTGCCGGGGTCACTAGACCACAGGGTTCATTTAGGGCGGTACTCTCCGCCAGTACCTCGGTACTCCGAGGACGGGCTTGGGAATGCGCGGGAGCAGGTCGCCCGGGGCCAGGTTGCGGCGCGGAGCAGCCGCTGCTAAAATTTCTGATTTGTCGGGTCGTGGCGCGCCGCTCCGTGCGCGGGGATGCCACGCTGGCCGGTAATGCCGTCACGAAAAGCCTTCGCGCGGGCCCTCGCGAAGAATTGATTCGCCGTAACAATGTGAACACGACCGAGAAACGGTCGATTATTGGGAACCGCAGACCGCCGAAATCCGGCTGCAGATGCTGACTCGCGCGGGAGACAACTAACGTCGAAGGGGAGGGTGCGTGGCAAAGTACGACGTAGCGATTATCGGTAGCGGACCGGGTGGGTATGTGGCCGCGATTCGCGCTGGCGAGCTTGGGCTCAAGACCGTGGTAGTAGAGAAAGATCCGTTTCTCGGCGGTACCTGCCTGCATATCGGCTGTATTCCCACGAAGGTTTTGCTGCATCACGCGGATGTGTACGAGCATTTCAAGAATGGTGCGGAGCTGGGATTTGAAGTCAGCGGGCTCAAGGTGAATTGGGCGAATGTGATGGCCCGTAAGACCAAGATTGTGAATAAGCACGCCAAAGGTATTGAATTCCTATTCAAAAAGAACAAAGTGGAGTTTGTCCAAGGCCGGGGCAGATACGAAGGCCCGGGGAAAATCAGTGTGGAGAAGGATGGGAAGAAGACGACCATCGAAGCGTCAAACATTCTGATGGTGAGCGGGAGCGAAGCGCGGTCATTGCCTGGGATTGAACCGGATCACAAAGCGATTTTGACGAACCGCTCGATACTCGAATTACCGGCAATTCCAAAGACGCTGATTGTAGTGGGAGCGGGAGCAGTGGGCGTAGAATTTGCGTCCATTTACAACTCCTTTGGCACGCAAGTGACGATTCTCGAAGCCCTGCCGCGCGTGGTGCCGGTGGAAGACGAAGAAATTTCCTCGGAACTTGATAAAACCTTCCGGAAGAAAAACATTCAGATACAGACGAGCTGCAAAGTGGAGAGCGTTAAAAAGGACGCGAAGGGCGTGACCGTCACGTTTACCGATAAAGACGGCAAAAAACAGACGCTGCAGGCGGAGAAGCTTTTGCTGGCCGTGGGACGCATGCCAATGACGGAAAATTGCGGCCTGGAAAAATCGAAAGTGAAGCTGGAGCGTGGATTTGTTCACGTTGGCGAGAACATGGAAACGGCAGAAAAAGGCTTGTATGCCATTGGCGACATCGTAGCGGGCATGCCGCAGCTAGCGCACGCGGCCATGATGGAAGGCATCATCGCGGTAACCCACATTGCAGGCAAGCCCACGCAGCAGATTCGAAAAGATCGCATTCCGAATGCGACTTATTGCGAGCCGCAGATTGGTTCAATCGGCTTGACGGAAAAGCAGGCCAAGGACGCGGGCTATAGCGTCAAAGTGGGCAAGTTCCCTTTTGTGGGGAACAGCAAGGCCACGATTCTGGGCAGTCATGGCGGGTTCATCAAGGTTGTAAGCGAGGAGAAGTACGGCGAAGTCTTGGGCATTCACATCATCGGGCCGCTGGCGACAGAAATTTTGGCGGAAGCGGCGGCCGTGTTGAACCTCGAAGGCACCATCGACGATTTGATGAATATGGTGCACGCGCATCCAACAGTTTGGGAAGCGATGGGCGATGCGTTTGCGTCAGTGCGCGGTTTGCAGATTAACGTGTAAAGAAGCGATCGGTGACCGGCGACTGGTGAAGGAAAAGAGGAGTTGAGCGTGAGCGGTTGTCTAGCAATCGATCTGGGGCTGAGTGGTTACGCCGAAGCGTGGGATCTGCAGAAACGGATCGTTGCGGCCCGGAAGGCCGGCGGGATCGAAGATGTGCTGCTGTTTTGTGAGCATCCGCATGTGATTACCTTGGGGCGGAGCGGGAAGCGCAGGAATCTCCTGGCGAGCGAAAGTGTTTTGCGGCAAAAAGGCGTGGAATATTTTGAGACGACGCGCGGCGGAGATATTACCTATCACGGACCGGGACAGATTGTCGGTTACCCGATTTTGAATCTCGGGGCGATCCGGCGGGACGTGGTGTGGTATGTGCGGTCGCTCGAAGACGCCATGATTCGTGCGACCGCGGAGCTAGAAATTGAAGCGAAAAGAGAAGCGGGAAAGACGGGAATCTGGGTCGGCGAAGCTGGTGTGGAGGAGAAATTGGCGGCGATCGGCGTACACGTCAGCCGATGGGTGACGTCACACGGTTTTGCGTACAACGTCGCGACGGATTTGCGTTATTTCGAGCTGATTGTGCCGTGCGGGATTGCGGAGCGCAAAGCGACATCGCTCGAGAAGCTATTGGCGCGAAATGTTTCACTGAGCGAGATCAAGCCTCTACTGGCCAAGCACCTGGGCGAGGTTTTTGGTTTGACCCTTCGAACCGTGCAGCGCGAAGAACTTTTCGAGAAGCTTGAAGTATTCGAGCAGGCGTTGCCGGTTTCAGCGTAGCGTTCGCGAGGCGGTGATGACTAGAGTGCAGGATTTGGGGTACGAATGAAGAAAGCTCTGACGCGGCAGCAATATCTGGACCTGTACTACTTCATGCGGCTGAACCGCGCCGTGGAAGACACCATGGTGAAGCTGTTCCGCCAGAACAAGATTGTGGGCGGACTGTATTCGAGTTTGGGGCAGGAAGCGGTATCGGTCGGGACCGCGTACGCGCTTGAGAAAAAAGATTGGCTGGCGCCGATGATCCGGAATATCGGCGCACTGCTGGTGAAAGGAGTTCCGCCGCGGGACGTCTTCATGCAGCACATGGCGAAATACGATTCGCCGACCAAAGGCAAGGACGGAACGAGCCATTTTGGCGACTTGGAAAATCTGCACATCGTTTCGCCGATTTCGATGCTGGGCGACTTGATTCCGGTGATGACCGGCGTAGCGATCGCCGGCCGTTATCTTGGGCAAAAAATTGTGGCGATGACTTGGATTGGCGATGGTGGCAGCTCCACCGGCGTGTTTCACGAAGGAATGAATTTTGCCGCGGTCCAGAAAGCGCCGTTTGTGCTGGTCCTGGAAAATAACCAGTGGGCATATTCGACACCGGTGAAGCGGCAAGTACCGCTCGAAAATCTTGCGGACCGCGCAAAGGCGTATGGAATTCCCAGTTACGTGGTGGACGGCAACGATGTGGTGGCGGTTTATACGACCGCAAAGGAAGCGGTGGACCGCGCACGCAACGGCGAAGGGCCGATTTTAATTGAGGTAAAAACCTTTCGCCGCCTTGGCCACGCGCAACACGATCCCGCGGAATATGTGCCGAAAGAAATGCGTGCGTATTGGGAAGCGCGTGATCCGATCGCGTTGTACGAGAAATTCCTGACTGCTGAAAAACTGCTGGACGCGAACAGCAAAAAAGAGATCGACGAAAAAATCGAAAAGCTGCTTTCCTCGGAGCGTGACTTTGCGGAAAATTCGCCGCTGCCTCCAGCGGAATTCGCAGCGCAAGGCGTCTACTGCACTGGGGACGATTGCCACAAAGTTACGCCGAAATGGGAGCGGCCCCTCGCGGAGGTTACGCCACCAAAGTCGAGTGTGCCTGCAGTCAGGAAGTGCCGCAAGCCGTGGCGGAAGCGATCAAGGCTCCGGCAAAGCCGCGACCTGTGAAATCCACGAGTGCAAAAGCAACGCCCAAGAAATCTGCGAAGCCAGCCGTCGTTTCCGGGAAATCGCCGGCGAGAAAGGCACGGCGATAAAATCATGCCCATGAAGACCAATGGGGCTGCGAAAGCCAACGGGTCTCAAGCGCTAGCGCAGGTCACTTTCCTCGAGGCCATCAGGCAGGCCATGTATGAAGAGATGGAGCGTGATCCGGCCGTGGTGCTGATCGGCGAAGACATTGGCGTCTATGGCGGAGCGTTCAAGACCAGCGAAGGGTTACTCGAACGATTTGGCTGGGAGCGCGTGATTGATACGCCGATCAGCGAATCCGCGATTGTTGGCGCGGCGTGCGGGATGAGCTACCTCGGTTTGCGTCCCATCGCAGAGATGCAGTTCATCGATTTTATTGTGTGCGCGTTCAACCAGATCACGAATTTTGTGGCCAAGGGGCACTACCTTTGGAACGCGCCTGCGCCGATTGTCATTCGCGGGCCTTCCGGCGGCGGAGTGCATGGCGGACCGTTTCATTCCGCGAATCCGGAAATGTATTTCGTGCACACGCCCGGTCTGAAGGTGATTTATCCTTCGACGCCGTATGACGCCAAAGGCTTGTTGAAAGCGGCGGTGCGCGACAACAATCCGGTGCTGTTCTTTGAACACAAATTCTTGTATCGCCGCGTTAAGGAAGAGCTTCCGGTGGACGATTACACCGTGCCGATCGGCAAAGCCGTCGTACGGCGTGAAGGGAAACACCTGACGATTATTTCCTATGCCGCGATGATGCATACTTCCCTTGAAGCGGCGGCGGAGCTGGAAAAGGAAGGCATCGACGCGGAAGTGATTGACTTGCGCACGCTGCTTCCGCTCGACGAAGAGACAATTCTGGCGTCGTTGCGGAAAACGAACAAATGCCTGGTAGTGCACGAAGACACAAAAACCGGAGGCATCGCCGGAGAAATCGCGGCGATACTCTGTGAGCGTGCCTTTGGTGATTTGGACGGGCCATTAATGCGCGTCACGGCTTTGGATACGCCCGTGCCATACGCGCCTTCGCTCGAAGAATATTTTCTACCGAATAAGGAGAAGGTCCTGCACGCCGCGCGAACGTTGGCGAAGTACTGAGAACGATTCTTCGAAATTTGTGGTGGCAGGTTAGAGGAGACAACATGGCTGCTGATGTCGTAATGCCCCAGATGGGGGAAAGCATTTTCGAAGGAACGATCACCAAGTGGCTGAAGAAGCCCGGCGACAAAGTCGAACGCGACGAGCCGCTGTTTGAAATTTCGACGGACAAAGTGGACGCGGAAATTCCATCGCCGTCCGCGGGAGTACTCAAAGAGATTAAGGTGAAGGAAGGGCAGACGGTGCCCATCAACACGGTTGTGGCCACGATTGATGGAGCCAGTGGAGTGGCTGCCACTCCTGCCCCTGCAGCAACGCCCGCTCCTGCCGCGAAGCCGGAACCTCCGAAGCAAGCGGCTGAAACGCCGACACCGTCACCCGGGGCAAGGCCAGGACCAGTGGCTGTCCCCACGCCACAAGCCGCACCTGCGGTAGCGGTCGCCCCCGCAAGGGAAGGTGCGCGCATACACAGTTCGCCGCTGGTTCGCCGCATGGCGAAGGAACACGGGATCGATCTCACGAGCCTGGCCGGCACAGGCGCAGGCGGACGAATCAGCAAACAGGACATAGAGGCGGTAATCGCAGGAGGCGGGGCCGCGCCCTCAACCGGCGGACAGCGCGGAGATCTGGCCGCGCCACCGACGGGTACAGCGGCCACATATTCAGAACCTGCTTCCGTGCCCACGCCACCGTCGCGGCCGGCGACAGTTGCTCCACCGCCGGTAGCACCGGCTCCTTTGGCTGGCGGAGGCGGACCCGCGGCGCATGGCACGCAGTATGTTCCGGCGCTGCAACTCGCTGTTCCGCGCGAGCGCCTGTACTTCGGCAATTACGAAGTGCAGCCGCTCTCCGTGATGCGGACGAAGATTGCCGAACACATGGTAGCGTCGGTGCATGTGTCTCCGCATGTCTACTCGGTTGACGAAATCGATATGACGAAAGTGGCGGCGCTGCGCGCGAAATCCAAGGCCGAATTTGAAGAGCGCTACGAGACGAAGCTGACCTTCATGCCCTTTTTCGTGAAGGCGGCGGTGAACGGGTTGCGCGCGTTTCCGACGCTGAACGCGTCACTCGACGGAACAAACGTGGTGCTGCACAAGGAGATCAATGTCGGTATCGCGGTGGCGCTCGACTGGGGATTGATTGTGCCGGTAGTCAAAAACGCCGACGAAAAGAATATTTTGGGCATCCAGCGCACATTGAATGACCTGGCGGAACGCGCGCGTTCGAAAAAACTAAGGCCAGAAGAAGTGCAGGAAGGGACATTCTCGATCACCAATCCCGGCGTGTTCGGCGGCTTGTTTGGCTTGCCGGTGATCAGCCAACCCAATGTCGGCATTATTGGTTTGGGCGCGATCGAAAAGCGTCCGGTTGTGATCAACGACTCGATTGCCATTCGTTCCATGTGCTACGTGACGTTGAGCTACGATCACCGCGTGGTCGATGGCGCGATTGCGCATCAGTTCCTCCACAAGGTAAAGGACACTTTGGAGAACTGGTCGGAACCGTTGGTTTAGCGGGCAGTTTTTCGCTGCTCATCGCCGGGCTTTTTCTTTGTTGTTTTGCAACTGAATACGCATCACTGAAAACTGATTACTGCAGTAGTGGTCTGGAGCTTGGCGACCCACACGGCGAACCTTGCAAGGGGCACGGGTTCGATGCCGGCGTCGCAAAGCGTATCAGCGACAAATTGATGGCGGTCCTTGCCTGCTTGTAACGCAACATCGGTTACGGCGACAAATTCGCCGCCAAACGCTTGGCGATGCGGTCGGCTGCCGAACCGCGCGCAACATGGCGCGTATCGTACACATATTTGAAAGGGGCGAGAAGGCTTGCGACTCGAAAAGCAATCTGTGGGAGCGCGAAGTGGCAATTCAGAACCCTACCGATGGTCGCGCCGCAGTGATTGCCGAAACCTGCGGCAGGAAAATGGAACTGGCCCGGTCGTGTGGCCGGGCCAGTCGGTAAGCTCGAGAAGGGTTAGCGCTTCTTCTTTTTCTTGGTCGTCTTGGCAGCCTTCTTGGGCTTGCCCTTCTTCTTTGGCTTGGCGGCCTTCTTCTTGAGAGCCTTTTTCGGCTTCACTTTGGAAGCTGCCTGTTTCTTTGCTGGTTTCGGGGCTGCCGGCTTCTTCGCGGCTGCCTTTCCGGCTGGCTTCGCCGCAGGCGTGCCCTCTTCCTCGTCCGAATCGTCGTCCGCCACGATCAGCTCTTCTTCGGCGTCGGCGATTTCATCGGAATCCCCGCCCAGATCCTCTTCTTCCAGCGGAGACAGCTCCGTCTCGTCATCGAAATGATCCTTCTCTAAATCCATTCCATCCTCCCCTGGGAGAAACTAGCCCGACGTATCGGGGCGGAGCACGGTGTGCAGCCCTTGCGTGCCCAGCAAACTACTTTCGCGTTCGTACCGTATTCAGAGGGCAATGTCAAGGATTCTGACGGCGGGCAGCCAGCAAGGGTTTCGTTCACGCGAAAGTTGCCAGAGCATCGCGGAACGACCGCATAAAAAGCGCTGAAAATCTGCGAAAAGTGCGGCGTCAGGGCGTTTTCCGCGTTCGCGTGGAAGAGGACGCCGTGCTGACGCCGGAGCTCTTCTTCTTCGTTGAACGCTTCCGGACCGGTAATGCTTCAGGAGCCCCGCCAATGGTATATACGCGAAGAACCATGCCCCGGCTGACCCTGGCGTTCTTAAGGCCATTCCATTTGCGAATCTCTTCCGGGTTGACGCTGAACTGGTCCGCGATTCCGCCGAGCGTGTCGCCTTTGCGCACGCGGTAGCGGACCAGGCGGCTCTTGGTCTCGCCTACGGGTTGCGAAGCCGGGATGATCAGCTTGTCGCCCGGGCTCAGCACATCGTTCCTGCCTAGGCTGTTCGCAGCAGCGATCGCCGGCGCCGTCACGTGGTACTTCTTGGCCAATGAAGAGAGTGTCTCGCCTGTTTCGACACGGTGCCGCCGCCAGCTGACCCATTTTTCAGGGGGAATGTCGGCAATCTCGGCAGAGAACTTCTGCGCGGTTCCCTTGGGCAAATGGAGAACATATGCCGGATCATCGGGCGTGGCCATGCGCAGCAGCGATGGATTCAGCGAGCGCAGTGTCTCCACATCCACATCGATGGTTTCCGCGACAAGACGCAGGTCAATCGCGCGCCCGGGCTTGACGACGTCGGACAGGACAGGCTGTTCAAGTTCGGTACGAATGCCGTAATGCGCGGCGTCCTTCGCAATGAGCGTCAGGGCAACGATGATGGGGACGTAATTCTTGGTCTCGCGTGGAAGAACATTGCGGCGGTACAGCTCCCAGAAATCGGCATAGCCGGTACGCTCAACGCCTTTTTGTACGTTGCCGGGTCCGCAATTGTACGCGGCCATCGCCAGGTACCAGTCTCCGAAAAGACCATAGAGATCACGAAGGTGCTGCGCAGCGGCGCGCGTGGCTTTTTCGGGATCCTGGCGCTCATCGACCCACCAAGAGCGCTTCAGGCCATACTCGTTTCCACGCCAGGGCACGAATTGCCAGATGCCGCGAGCACCGGCGCGCGACAGCGCCAGGGGCTGAAATGCGCTCTCCGCTTGCGCCAGATAGATCAAATCCTGCGGAACACCTTCTTCCTTGAGCACGCGCGAAATCATTTCGCGATAACGGCCGGAGCGCCGCAAGCCTGTCTCGACAATCGCCTTTCCACGCGGCGTCTGGAAAAAATTCAGGAACGACAAGACTTCGTCATTCACGGTGAGCGGCAGGTCATGCGAAATATTCTTGGCGGCTTCTTCGGCGCGATCCTTCAAGCGAGGATCGACGGGGAAGGTCATTTCCGCAACTTCGTCAATCGGCGCAGGAACAGCGGGTGTTTCTTGAAATCCGTCGCCCGCGCGAAACGCTTGTAGCTCGTACGTATAAACGGTGTCCACAACGCGGTGGAAAAGTTCGCTGAGCTTCGGATCGCCGTTCGGGTCGTAGCCGCTCTCGAGCATCCAATCGACGGCATCGTTAAAATCGCGTCGCGCCGCGTCGAGATGTCCGGCCTTAAAGTTTGCTTCGCCTGAGGCAAACTTTTCTTCGACTCTGGCCATCAGCACGGTTCTGCCGTTTGGAATCGCGGGAAGCAGCGAGGTTGGAGCCTGTCTGTCCCGGCTCCATAGCGGCAAAGGAGCCAACTGCAGCGCTCGTTGCGTGGGCCCTTGTGTGGCGACGTCTCGGTACTGCATTGAGCTATACCCTGCTGTTCCAAGTCATTCGGCCAGCGCTGGAACGCCAGCGTTCCAAGCTTGCTGCTCCGGAAGGAGCGATTTCACCAGATCTTCCATCTCGTGCGCGCTCACAACGTCCTCCGGATAGTTGTAGACGTTCAGCTCAAAGATCACCCCGAAAGCGGTGCGGGCGTTTTGCAGCTCTTCCTGCAAGCGGACGGCGACGCGTTTACCGTTCATGGAGTCCGTCTCTGGCAAGACCACGCCAAACAAATCAGGAGAAAGCCGAAAAATAGAATCGGTGGGACGCAGACGGCGCGCCATCGCTTTTGCGCAGGCGCTCCCGACCGCGGACATATCGGGGTTCTTACCATTGCCGGTGCCCTTGTTCACTTTCAACAGAACAAGCGAAAGCGTCTTCTGCATCGTTTTGGAGCGGCGAAATTCCATCGTCAGCCGGTCCCAGAACTGGTTTGCGTCGGGCATGGACCCCAACAGGTCCATGTTGGCCTGATGCTTGAGCGCGACGTTACGCTCAACCTCCGCCAGCAGGTGCTGCTTCAATTTGCGCACCGTTCGTTGCCGCTCAAGGAAATAACCAATAAAGAGCGCAACCAGTGCGCAGAACCCGAAGAACGCCACACGCAGCGTCCACTTGTTGCCATCGGGGCGAACGAAAACCAACGGGTACATGAAAGTTGCCAGGCCGCCCGCAAGCACGAGGACGAAGACAACGGAAAGGATTGTCAGCTGCAGTTCGCGGCGCTCCAGCTTGTCGAGTTGTTCCCGATTGAGGATTGCCGCACTCATGCGTCCTGCTCCTTCTCCATTTCAAGAATCCCGTTTCGGGACCTCTGTTCGGGCCCGATGAATCTTGGTATCGCTCAATCGTGGAAGCAGGTGCCGCGGGAAGCAATAGAACCAATGGGATAGGTGTAGCGGAAACAGCAACTTCGCATTCTTCAAGCCCGTTGCTCGTGCTCCGGCTCGCGCAAAAAGAAAACGGGCGACCCAATTGCTCGGGTCGCCCGTTTGAACAGACTTAAAGCGGTTTACAGAGGCTGAACGTTCGAGGCCTGCAGGCCCTTGGGGCCGCGGACGACTTCGAATTCGACCGCTTGGCCGTCATTCAGCGACTTGTAGCCATCCGCTTGGATCGCGGAAAAATGTACGAATACATCTTCCCCGGTCTGGCGCTGGATGAAGCCAAAGCCTTTGCTGGCGTTGAACCACTTGACTGTTCCTTGTTCTTTGCTCACTTCGTTATACTCTTTTCGTTGAAAAAGCTATTTGGTGCCCCGCTAACCTGAACTATAGTGCCTGTTTTAGTGGCGCTAAGGCTCTGGCCGTCTTCAGCTGCGTTCCTGTGTTACCGCTGTGCGGGCACAAAAAAAGGCCGCGAGTTTGACCCGCGACCGCTTCACAACCTCAAAGGCGATACAAGAGCAACAAACGCAGACATAATATAGCACTGGGGACATTCCAAAAGCAAGAGAATTCTTAGAAGGGATTGCTGCCTAACCTGTTGAAGGCAAACGGAGGGCACAGTCTTTGAGCCTCGCGACTTCGCGCCAAGAGGGGCGGCTCAGGGCCCACGTCAGAGTGACGATTCAAACGCGTGAAAACGGCGTTCCAGCTCCCACTGTTCCTGGGCTTTTTCGCTGGATTTCAAGAACGACGCGCACCCGACCGAGGGTTTTTCTCCTCCAAGTTGATCGTGGGCGCAGGCCGTGACCGGCCAAGCGAATTTGTCCGGGCTCGCCCAGAGGCTGGCGCCAGCCAGGAAATCATGCTCAAGGCTCGTCCGGACCATCTGCTTGAGGTCCACATAGTGCAGGTCGTAGGTTTTTACGGCGCGTACATATTCATGCGTGAGATCGATACGTGAAACGCCCTCGTCGTCTGTCGAGAATGCTACGGGCACCCCGAACTGGCGGTAAAGCGGAAGCGGATGGTCCTGGCCGACGACGCCGAGGATCATATCGTTGCTGGTGAGATTGATTTCGACCATCACGTGCTTTGCCGCGAGCTCCTTCAGCAGTTCGTGCGGTCGCTCTTCGTACATGACGTCCACGCCGTGACCGATGCGCTCGGCCGCGGCCTGTTCGACGGCGAGACGAATGTGGCAGCACAAACCTTCATAGGGCACCAAGCCCGGCGCGATCTCGCCCGCGTGTAGGCTGATGTGAACTTTGGGATAGAGCGCGTGCAGAAAGCCAACCATGCGCATCTGCAGCGCGTAGTCACTCATCGAAATGTAGCCGTCTTCCGGCATAACGAAATTGATGCCCACGAACCGCGAATCAGCTGAAGCCAGTTCGAAACAGAGAATCGTTTGCGCAAACACTTGCTGCTTCGGGAAGCCTCGCAATACCTGGCAGAGATAGCGGATTTTCACGTGGCAAGCGGAACTTTCGTTCGGTTCGCCGCA
>WNGG01006255.1_pt1 | contig 13246 bp, 9 predicted proteins | sample 5400661 | NCBI WGS metagenome assembly WNGG01 (sample SAMN13153372, study PRJNA577476) | soil metagenome | isolation source: 100 cm soil or saprolite under Garry oak tree replicate 1 | place: USA:California | collected 2016-06-15
AAAACTGCTGTTGAGCAGCGGCAAAAGGTAAGAATCAGAAACTCCAAACGTGGCGTTCGTCCACACCAGGCCGCGTACGAGCATCGCCGCCATACTGGAGATCGTGAACGGAGCGATTTCAACAGTTGGGACGATGGATGAGACAGGGCATCAGCCGTTTTGCCCATGCACTTCCATGGTCGTCAGATTATGAGCGAAATGCAATATGGGCTCCCGCCGTTCCCCATCCTCTGGTGTAGAAACGAGCGTTTTCTCGTCAAGCTACGTCTCTCCCGTGCAGGCAAAGCCGGCGACTCGCACTGGATGCTTCGTGATTCTACCCCTGTTTGCTCTAACTCTAACGGGCTAAACTCCCAGCTGCTTTCCCAGTGAATTTGGAGTACAGTATATTGTATAATGAGCTAACAAACCGTTCGGATCGCGGACTTTTTAGGGAAAGGGTAACCCGTATTCTTTTTGTCTCGTGCGAACCAATCTGGCGCTTGACCTCGTCTCGAGGTGACCATTGCGCGTTGCGAGGGAACCATGACCGCATCTCATAAAACGAGCGCTGGGGTCTGTGCGCTCCTTCTGGGGATTTGCGCTGTTCTCGGCTCCGCATGTAGAACGACCACTTCCGGGCCGGGAGCGACACTGGAGAACCCGTTTCTCCGTCTCACCTTTGACGCTGACAGGGGCGTGCTCGCCAGCATTGACAATCGACTGACTTCCGAGCACCTGGCCGTTGAGGGGGACGAATTCGCTGTAACGACGGAAGAGTTCCACGCGACACCGCAGAGTTTTCGGCTGAAATCGCTGGAAAAGAAGTCGGAGGAATCTCTGGTGGCAACCTATGATGCCGACGCGCGAACGGTCCAGGCGGTCTACCAGTTGGGGAGCAAGAATCACTTTCTCGTGAAAAAGCTAATCGTGACTTCACATTCGAGCTATCGCCTGAAGAATCTGGTGATCAGCCGGGCGCGCTTCTCCGGCCCGGCGCTCGCTATCGTGAAATATCCCCATCAAAAGACCGTGACCTACTTTGGCCGCTCCGAAAAGGGCGGGGTTTTCCTTGGAGTGGAGAAACCCTTCGATAACTCGTCGCTTGAGGACCAGACCGTCACGCTGGGATACGCCCCGAGCCTGAAGGTCAAGGCGAACGAAACAATCGAGTCCGAACCGATCTACTTGGGGGTATACAAGCGCACGCCCGGAGAGAAACCAAAACCCGATTTGCCGCTGCAGTCAGAGTCGGACGCGATGGTGGCGATGACGACGGCCGTCCTGGGCCCGCCGCGCCACGGCTTCGCTCCGATGGCTTGCGGTTGGTGGTGCGAGATGGAGCACTATACCTACAAGGATGCCGCTCGCGTCGAGGCTGACAACCGCTCGATCGATTTTCTCAAGGACATCGGGATCGACTGGGTTTCGGACAATCATCCCTGGGGTGGGGAAACCGAGCGGATGAATGCCTTGCGAGAGACCGACGGGTATCACCCGGGACCGCTGGTCTCGAAAAAATACGAGCACGCCCGCAAGGTGGGGGTACGGGTCGTCTTCTGGCCCACGATGAACAACACCCACCCGTGGTGGAGCGGGAAAGGCCAGCCATTCCTCTTCGAGAAGAAGGAGTGGCTGCAGTTTCCCGAGAAACGAAGCCTGAAGGGCATGATGCTCTCGGGCGTGACCTTCACCCAGATCGTTCAAGGGAATTGCATAGCCAACCGGCCGTTTCTCAACTGGATCAACCGCCTCAGCCTGGACGGAATGCGTACGGGTTATTTCCCTGGATGGGTTATGGACGGCGATTTCTTCGGCGGCGGCGGAGTCATCACACCGGTCGACTGCCCGTCGGCTGACCACGACCATCTTCCGGGAGACGCAACCTGGGCCTCGGAACGGGCCCTGGCCGAGCTGATTACCAACGTTCGCAAGTTCAAACCGGACGCCTACATATTTGTTTGCCGCCCGCCGATGGACCTCGGCGTCTTCAACCAGAAGAACGTCGATGCGGTGTTCACGATAGACGAGCTTGCGGAGCCGACACCGCTGCCCGGACTCGGCGGGCAGCCGGTCAATGTGATGCTCGGCGACAAGGTGCGCAAGTGGTCCCGTGTCCGCGTCCATCACCACTTCTTCCCGCATTACATCGACCAGCCACAGGTGTTCGTCGGACCCAAGAGCATCGGGAAGCACGGCCGCGATTGGCAGACCGAGGCGATCGATTACGTGATTCTGAGCGCGCTTTCGAGCTCGCCCAACCAGCTGTACTACCTCCCGACAAAAGCAGGCATGCCGGAGGTCGACAAGCAGACCATCCACAAGTGGATGGATTGGGGGAGGAAGAACGAGTCGTACCTCCTCGTGCGGAAGGATCTGCCGGACTGGCCGCAAGCGGGGAAGACCGACGGTTCGGCGCACATCATCAAGGACCGTGGCTACGTTTTTCTCTTCAATCCCAATGCTAAGCCCCTCGAAGGTTCCTTTGGGCTGGATGATTCCATTGGATTGACGGAGGGAAAAGGATTTCGAGTTTCTTCCGTTTATCCGAGTCAGGAAACTAGGAGCGGGTTGAGGCGAGGAGACACGGTCCGCTGGCCCGTTCCACCGCGGGGCGCGATGATACTTGAGGTAATGCCGGAACAGTGAGGTGTTGGGTGGAAATGACCCTTCCGCTTTGGCGCGAGCGGGCTCAATCCAAAACGGGATCGTTGATGCCCAGGGGATGAAGCCGTGCCTTATAGACGAAAGCGATGACAGTAGGGACGGCCCAGGAGAAAGTGCCAAGGCCCGACGAGGCTACCCCGCCGCCGGCCGGAGAGCAGGAGTTTATGCCCAAATGGGGATCTTTTTTCGAGCAGTCGATCGCGGGCGCGCGGACGAACGTTGTCGAATTTACGGAAACGGGGTATTGGGCGTTGCTTTCACGATCGCGGTTGGAGTTTTCGCCGCGGATAGGGAGGAGCGTGATGCGAGCAGCTTTCATTCTTACCGTTCGCGAGGGAAAGGAGGCGGCCTACCGGGAGGCTCATCAGGCCGTATGGCCCGAACTGATCGCCGCGGCAAATCGAGCGGGTATTCGAAACCATAGTTGCTTCATGAACGGACGCACGGTAGTGGCCTATCTAGAGGGCGACAATATCGAGAAGTCCTCGGCCCAGCTCGCGAATGATCCGGTCAAAATCCGCTGGAACGAATACATGGAGGAGTTCTTGGAGCCGGGCGCCATTCCCCTGGAGGAAGTCTTTCACATGGAGTGAGCAAAGGCTCGTTCACGGCGACCTTGGTTCCGTTGAAGGGTCCCTCGCGGCTGCCGGATAGAGAAGGAATTCTCGGCATGGCTGAAAATCCGATGATGGGCCGCAATAAGTGTTTGTCGTTACAGTGGGGCGGCAGTCGTCCGTTACAGGCGATTTCTTGGTCTACTCTTGGGAGCGAGCTATGGACACGCGACGGGATCGAGCCTGGCGTTATTCGCTGGGCATGGCCACTGCTTTGTTCTTATTCTCGTTCTGGGCGTATGGAGCCCAGAGCCATCTGGTTCGGGCAGGAAAAGCCGAGTGCGTCATCGTGGTGGACCCCAACGCCGGGGAGTTCTACCGGCTTGTCGGACAGGAGATCCAGCACTATGTCGCGGCATTGACGGGAGCCTCCCCGTCGCTCGTTTCTCCGGAGCAGGTCTCGGGGCTCGAGCGCCAGCAGGTCCTTATCCTGGTAGGGGGGCCCGGGGAGAACACCTGGGTGAAGGAGGCGGTTGCGGCGAAACTGGCCAACTTCGATGGGCTGAAGAAGGACGGGTTTCTGCTGCGGACTGTGCAGCTCAAGGGCCATCCTGCACTCATCGTGGGCGGTAACGACGAAGCTTCGACGATGTACGCGGCCTACGATCTCGTGGAGCGCTACGGAGCAGTCTTTCTCGTGACCAAGGAGATTCTGCCGGCGCGGAGAGCGGACCTGGATCTCCTCAAACTGGACGTTCGGGCAGAAACACCCTTTCCCCGCCGGGGCCTGTTCATCTCGAACATCTATCCGAATCGAGGGATCATGCATCTGGCCGAGGTGAAAAAACTCCTCGACCAGATGGCCAAGATGAAGATGAACTTCCTGCAGTTTTTCTGGTTCGAGCACGAGCCGTGGATCAACTTCGACTACCGCGGCGAGGGGAAGCTCGTCGGGGATGCGACGGGGAAGGAGACGGGGTACCTCACTTGGCGTTACCACTACGGCTCATACCTGACGAGGGATCTCGAAGTAGGTCGCGAGCTTTTCAAGGATCGGCCGCGGATGGCGCCGACGGAATTTCAAGAGGTAGAGAATCCCGCAGATGCCTTTCGTGTATCGAAGAACTTCCTGACGGAGATCATTAGGTACGCCAAGACAAAGAAGATCAAGGTCTGGTTGTGTGTGGATCCGACGACGCTGCCGGGGAACCTGGCGCGTTACGCCAGGCGCGCTCCGAACTTGAGCATACCGTTTCACCCGATTCTGGCGACGCACATGTGTCCCGGGGATCCGGCCCTGCACGAGATGAACGAAAACCGCTTGAAGGCGCTCGTGACGACCTATCCCGAAGCGGAAGGGTACTTTTTCTATGTTCCCGAGGCCTATCCGAAGTGCCCGGATCCTCAGGATCAATCCCTGCTTGCCAGCGAGCGTCCGAAGTACGAAGGGCTGCTGAAGCTTTGGGAACCCTACACGCGATACGAGAGGGACCCAGCGTCGGTGCTGGATTCGATAGCGGGCTCTTCCTACATCGTAAGGAAGGTCATCGAAGCCCGGGACCGTATTGCGCCCTATGCCAAAGTGGGAATCGGCGGGCTGGGTCACGGATACGTCCTTCCCTACCTGGACAAGATGGTACCGAAGAACGTGCCCTTTACCGACATGGAGTCCCGCGGGATCTGGACACCGGCGGGGGTCCCGATGAAGTACTTTGGCGGGATGGGGGAGCGGGAACGGACGGTGATTCCGCGAATCGATGACGACAGCGACATGTTCGGGATGCAGTTTAATGTGACGCTCTACTACAAGGATCAGGTATTGGAAGGGTCATTGGAGAACGGGGTGGCGGGATTTGCGGGACAGATGAACCGAGCGCGGGGGACGGAGCAGAACACGCGCTATCTGGCCGAGGGGGCATGGCAGCCTCATTTGACGCCGGAGGAGTTCTACGACGGATATGCGCGGAGGATCTTCGGGGAATCGGCGCAGAAGGAGATGGTGGCGGCATTCAAGGTACTGGAGGAAAACGAAGAATACCTGGGATGGACAGGGCAGGGGAATTTTGGCTGCTGCGGGGTGATCGGAGAGGTTGCGGCGGCCTACAGGCTGTACAAGCAGCCGAACCCGTTCGATGGTCCTACGGACTGGAAGTTTGTCAACCAGAGTGAGGAAAAGATCAAGTATTTCACCCGCAGCGTGGAGTTACTGAAGAAGGCGCTGGGGTACTTTGACGAAGCGGGGCCGAAGGTAGGGCCGCAGGGGAGGGAGGAGCTGAATTACCTGAGGAACAAGACGGAATCGTACGTGATGCTGCTGGAGACGCTGGTTGCGGCACGGAAGGGGTACATGGGGATGGAGGAAGCGTTTCGTTTGTGGACCGGGAAGGCAATTGATCGGGCGGAGCTGGTGCGGCGATTGGATGCGAGCATGGGGTTGTTTACCGAAGCGCGGAGGATGGGGAGGCGGACGACCGAGAAGTTCGCCGAGGTGGTGGACCATCCGTCGGACCTTGGTGTGCTGTACCGTGCGAATCTGTTTCTGGTGACGGGCCTGGAGCTGGTAGAGCAGACGATGCGGAACATCGTGAACTTTCACCAGGGGCGGGAGTACACGACGCCGGTAGCCTGGGACAAAATTTACCGGGAGTTTCCCCAGTTCGCGCCTGCGCGATGAGATAGGTGACCTCTCATCCCTGCAGGCTTGTGTCACGGAACCGCTGAAGCCTTTTCTGGACAAAGTAGTGGTATCGGCAAACCTCCACGTCTATGTGAATCAGACCGACCGGGGTGAGATTGTCCTGGGCTCTGAAATCGACCCCTATGTTTCCTACAGCCAGCGATCGACGCTTCCCAACCTGGAGATGATTGCAGCGCACACTCTGGATTTGTTCCCTTGCCTGCGGCACGTGTGCGTGATGCGCCAGTGGACGGGCGTATGCGACATGACCACTGATTTCAGCCCCATCATCGGCGAAGTACCGGACCTGAAAGGATTCATGCTGGATGTGGGCTGGGGAACCTATGGTTTCAAGGCCGGCCCGGTTGCCGGATATCGAGTTGCGGAGTTGATTGACACGGGGGAGACCCCTGAACTGATTCGCCCATTCGCGCTGTCCAGGTTCAGTCAAAAAACGCTTGGTCGGCGAGAAAGCCGCCGCCGCGGTCTCTTCATAAAAATTGAATCCATGAATAATCTGTGTACTTTGTGGTTTGGTTGAAGTCCAGTGGCGCACGGCTTTGATCCTATCACGCTGCAAGTCTCCTCACGAGCGCGTCCCTCCGGAAAAAACCCTTCAGCGTCGTGGACGAAGAACAGGAGGCGGTCCGCTGAGACGCTGCCACCCCCCATCATCGAATCGCACTGGATCTGGCTCAAACTTCGATGTGCCCGGAATTATTGCGGCCGCGGGCGCTGGTACGCCCGGCGACCTTCCTCATACAGGTCCCCGCCCACGACGTCGTTTACGACGATTACGGGGAAATCCTTGACGAACAGGCGACGGATGGCTTCGGCATCCAGATCCTCGTATGCGATGAGCTCCGCAGACAGCACGCAGTCGGCGATCATGGCGGCCGTTCCTTCCACTGCGCCGAAGTAGACGCACTTATACTTCTGCATGGCGGTGCGGACCTCCTCCGAGCGCCGGCCTTTACCAATCATCCCCTTCAACCCGCGCTCGATTAGAAGCGGCGCGTACGGATCCATCCGGCTGGCTGTGGTCGGCCCTGCGGAGCCGATGGGACGGCCGGGCTTAGCCGGAGTTGGACCGACGTAGTAGACAATCTGTCCGGCAGGATCGAACGGTGGGTCGCCGCCGGCGCTAACCGTCTCCCACATGCGCTTGTGCGCAGCGTCACGAGCGGTGTAGAGAGCCCCCGACACGTAGACCAAGTCTCCGATACGCAACTTGACGACCTCGTTGTCCGACAGCGGGGTGTGGAGATCGATCCGATGCTTTTCCGTCATAGGGCCACCTCCTTGCCTCGATGGGAGTGGCAATCGATGTTCACGGCCACGGGGAAGCTGGCGATGTGGGTTGCGAACGATTCAACATGTATGCCCAGGATAGTGATGCGCCCGCCGTAGCCCGCGGGTCCGATGCCGAGGTCGTTGATCCGCTCCATCAGTTCGTCCTCGAGCTGAGCCAGCGCCGGGTCAAGATTCGGCTTTCCGATCGGCCAGATAAGCGCCTTCTGAGCAAGCAAGGCGGCCTGAGCAAACGGGCCTCCAATTCCCACTCCTATGACCATAGGGGGGCTTGCGTTCGGTCCGGCTCGCTCCACCGTGTCGACGATGAATTGCTTGGCCTGCTCCAGGCCCTCGGCCGGGGTAAACATGCGCAGGGCGCTGACGTTATCACAACCGGCGCCCTTCACCAGCAGTGAAACCTTGAACGTGTCACCGGGTACGATCTCAATGTTGATGATAGCCGGAGTGTTGTCTCCGGTGTTCACGCGCTCGATAGGGCTTCTTACCAAAGACTTGCGCAGGTAGCCCTGCGCGTATCCCTGGCGAACCCCTTCATGGAGTGCTTCGTAAAAAGAGCCTCCGGCGATGTGAACTTCCTGGCCGAGCTCTATAAAAAGAACTGCATATCCGGTGTCCTGGCAGAACGGCACCTTCTGCTCTCTGGCGATCTCGGCATTGCGGAGCAACTGCCGGAGCACCTCCCGCCCGGCTGGGGACTCCTCAACTTCCAGAGCTCTCCGGTAGGCTTCGACGGTGTCGCTGCGCAGCTCGTAGTTCGCGTCGAGACAGAGCTGGCGCACAGCCGGAATTATTTCATGAACCTGGATTTCTCGCATCCCTTCTCCCGTTGCGAGCACGTCTCCTCAGTATTTTGTATACTATGCAGGCCCGGCCGTCTGTCAACTGCGGATTGGCCGCTGCTGCGGTGCAAATAGATCATGCGCGAGCCCGTGGATGTTCTCATTGCGGAGGAAGTTTACGCTCCTGTCCTGGAAGAAATACGCCGGCATGAAGGTCGGCTGAGGTTGAAGATCATCCCGCGACAGGAGCGTAGCCGTACGCTTGATCTCGAATTGCTCGGCGACCCGGAGATTCTCATGGCGACCTTCCCGCCGCGTAACCTCCGAGACCTTGGGCGGCTGCGGTGGCTCCAACTCGGCTCGGCGGGATACGAGCAGATCTTCGACCTGCCCGTAGTCGAGATGGGTATCACGGTCACGAATGCCAGTGGGGTGAGCGATGTTCCGATAGCGGAGTGGTGTCTCCTCATGATGTTTCTCTTCGAAAGAGATTTTCGGAGAGTGCTCGACAATCAAAGCGCGCACCTCTGGGACAGGGACCCAAAATTTCAGTCGGAGCTCCGAGGCCGGCTGGTGGGAATCTTCGGCTATGGAAGTATAGGCCGGGAGGTAGGGCGTCAGTGCCGCGCGCTCGGCTTGCGGATCTGGGTGATGAACCGCAGTGCCATCGGGAGACGGAACAATCGTTTCCTCGTTGAGGGAACCGGTGATCCGGATGGAACCCTGCCCGAGCGCGTCTTCCGACTGGATGAGATGGAAGAGTTCCTGTCCCCACTCGACTACCTGGTGTTGGCTCTCCCACGCACGCCGCGAACAGAGGGGATCCTCGGGGAGTATCATCTCCGGCTGCTCAAACCGTCGGCGGTGCTCCTGAACGCGGCCAGGGCGGAGCTGGTGGAAGAGTCTGCCTTGCTTGCTGTGTTGCGCGAAAACCGGATCGCTGGAGCGGCTCTCGACGTGCACTATCGATTCCCGCTTCCGGCCGGCCACCCGTTCTGGGAACTTCAGAATGTCATACTGACGCCTTGGATCTCGGGCTCTACCGGTAGTCCTTATTACTTGCAGCGGCTGTGGCGGCTCTTTAAGGAAAACCTGGGGCGCTACCTTGCTGGCGCGCCCCTGCTGAATGTCATTCCCCCGCAAGAACTCGTCCGCGAGCATCGCGGCACCGCGTGAGTGTCGAGGTAGTTCGCGTGCCTGGCCGTAGCGCTGGCGCAAGGTCCAGGCGTGGCTTTTTATTGATCGTCCCTTCCTTGTATATTGTATACTTCCCTGCGATGGAACTGTTGTCACTTTTTGATCTATTGCATAGGCGGGCGCTTGTCCCAGGGGGAGGACAGGGGATCTTGGTGGCGCGATGGCGTCGACGCTTCTCAGCGCCTGCGCCCGTGTTGTGGGTCCCTGATTGAGAGGGCACAGCTGGACGAAGACTGGCCGGACGTCGATGAGGCCGTAGAAGAAAGCCTCCGATATTTACGATCTTTGATACCCGCTGAAGCAAAGGAGACACGCCCATGGCAAGGATAAAACGACTCGACGCGTATCCTCTAGGCTATCCCGAACCCCACGATCACGGGAATATTCGATACATCACCCTGGCGCGCGTTGAAACCGACGTCGGCGCCGTAGGCTGGGGTGAGTGCATCAGCCAGTTCATCGAATCCGCCGTGGCGGTCAAGACCATCATCGAGAGGGGCTACGCTCCGTTGCTAATCGGAGAAGACCCGATCGACGTCGAGCGTTTGTGGCACAAGATGCTCGGCCGGATCTGGTGGTATGGGCCGCAGGGGATCGCAGCCTTTGCCGTGAGCGCCGTGGACCTCGCCCTATGGGACCTTAAAGGCAAACTTATGAATCAGCCGGTGTGTCGCCTGGTGGGTGGGCAGCTGCAAGACCGCGTGCGCGCCATGGCCTCGATTCACTTCAACATGGACGACCTCGACTGGACGTTCAACGAGTTCCGTTTCTTTTGCGACCATGGTTACCACTACGTCAAGGGGGGCTGGGGGAGTAGGCCCGATCTGGTATTCGGTCTCGACCGCCATCGCGACCTTGATCTGGTGCGCGGAATCCGTGAAGTTATCGGAACCGATCGAGAACTGATCATCGATGTCCTGGGAGCGCGCGTGAAGTGGACCGTCCCCGAGGCACTCCGCCGTCTGCGCGATCTTGAACCCTACCGTCTGCGTTGGATCGAAGAACCGCTTCCACCTCACGATCTGAAGGCTCACCGGGAGCTCAAGGCGGCGACGTCCACTCCGATCGGGACTGGAGAGCAGGAGTGGAATGTGGAGGGATATCGTCGCGTGATTCAGAACGGCGGGGTGGACGTAGTTCAAATGGACCCGGGACGGTGCCTCGGAATTACGGGCTGTCGTAAAGTGGTGCAGCTGATCGAAGCCGCGAACCTGCAGTTCTCGGCTCACACCTGGAGCGGCGCGCTCAACACCGCCGCCAGCATCCACCTGCTCGCCAGCTCGACGCACGGCCTGGCCATGGACTTCAAACCGCATGAGTCCCCGATGCAGCACGAGCTTGTGACCGATCCTTGGATTCCGGAAAATGGGCTCATTGAGGTCAGGAATGTGCCTGGGCTCGGCGTGACCGTGGACGAAACGGTCGTCCGGAAGTACACGGTGGTATAGCTCGATTCCCAGGCTGGCTGACCGATAGAGCTCGCGCCGAGAGGCGGGGGTCACGTCAGACTGGATCTCTGAACCCGCTCCTCCCCGGCTTCTCGAGCAAGCGTAGAACTTGTCCGCCGCTTAACGGGCTTGAAAATAGACCACTGTATGCAGTATACACGTTCGCATGGAAAAAATTGTTTTGCCCAAGCTGGGACTGACCATGGAGGGTGCGACTGTTGTGCGCTGGCTCAAGAGCGAAGGGGACAAGGTAACCCAAGGGGAGCCGGTAGCCGAGATTGAAATGGAAAAGGCCAACAGTGAAATCGAATCTCCTTGCGATGGCTACTTGAAGGCGATCATCGTGCCGCGGGGCGAGACGGTTCCAGTCGACACGGTCCTCGCATACATCGCCGTCACTCCAGAGGATCTGGCGGAGGCGATCGACGTCAAGGACCGGGGAAGCGCTCCTGTGCCAGCAGCGGGCTTCGGCCGGGCATCCGAACCAGCCAGGTTGGAGGCTACCGGCGAGGGGGAACAAAGAATTCGGGCTGCGCCTGCCGCCCGAAGACTGGCACGCGAACTTGGGGTGGAGCTGGCTAAGGTGCGAGGGACGGGTCCTGGAGGTAGAATCATGCCTGAAGACGTGCGCCAGGCTCGCGAGACCACGCAAGTCCCGGAGAGGAGCTTCCTGGAGCGGCGCAGGTCGGTGATCGCAACCCTGGCACGATCGCTGGAGACGATCCCTCATATCCTCGTCTGCAGGGAAATCTGCGCCGAAGGACTGGTTGAGATCAAACAGCAAGTCGAAGGGGTGACCTATACCGAAATCCTGCTCAAGGCTCTTGCGCTGACGGTCGAACAGCACGCAGTTTTCAAAACGGCCCTAGTGGGGAATGAGCTGTACCAGAGCTCTTCCACCAACGTCGGGATTGTCGTTGATACGGGGACCGAGGTCGTGATTCCTGTTGTGAAGGAGGCGAGCCGCAAGAGCCTCGCCCAGTTGTCCGGGGAAGTACGGGACCTGAGGCACAAGGCGCGGCATAGACAACTGAAGATCGGCGAGGTGCAGGGCGGTACGGTCAGCATCAGCAATCTTGGGATGTACGAAGTGGACTTTTTCTCGGCGATGATACCCTACGGGCAGGTTGCGATTTTGACTGTAGGCCGCATCCGAAACGTCCCCGTCTACGAACGTTCATCCCTCGTGGAAGCGCCTCGCATGTGGCTGAATCTCGTTGTCGATCACCGACTCATTGACGGCGTGGCCGCAGCCAAGGCCTTGAAGACCATGACGGGCCTGTTGTCGCGCGGGGCTGTGGGAGAACTGATATCAACTCGGGGTCCTGAGGGGAGCGCGCCCCATGGTTGAATCGAAGGTGAAGATCGGTGTCATCGGGGCCGGGTGGTGGGCCGTTGAGAATCATATTCCGGTACTCAAATCGCGTCCAGACGTCCATCTGGCGGGTGTTTGCAGACCTGGAAAAGGGGAGCTCGACCGCATCCAGCAGCGGTTTGAGATTGACTACGGCACGGGGGACTACCAGAAGATGGTGGACGGTCTCGACCTGGATGGGGTCGTTGTATCCTCCCCCCACCATCTGCACTATAAGCATGCGCGCGCAGCATTGGAGAAAGGGATCTCCGTGCTGTGCGAGAAGCCGATGACGCTGCGGACCAAGCACGCTAGGGAACTGGTCGACCTGGTGAAGCGAAAGGGGCTTCACTTCCTCATTCCTTATGGATGGAACTATGAGGATTTTGCTCTCGATGCGAAGAGCCAGATCGACTCGGGAGCGATCGGCTCCATCCGCCACCTCACATGCCAGATGGCGGGTACGACGTTCGAGCTCTTCAGCGGCATGGAACCGTGGTTCGTGAAAGAATCATTCGTAAAACCGGAACCCTCGACCTGGAGTGACGCCCGGAGAGGAGGCGGCTACGGGCACGGGCAGACAACTCACCTGCTTGGCCTTCTGCTATGGATCACCGGTCTGGAACCGGCCCAGGTCTATGCCGAGATGGGCCTCTCGGTAACTCAAGCGGATCTGTTTCACGCGCTCTCGGCCCGGTTCACCAACGGCGCAACCGCCACGATCTCCGGTTCCGCCGGTGTTCCGAAGCACCTGGGCTACCAGATCGACGTTCGGGTTTTTGGCACCGATGGAATGCTTCTGCTCGACCTGGAGTCCGGCCGGGAACGGTTGGAAGTCCGCCGCCACGAGCAGAAGGACTACGTTCGGCAGATGACCACCGGAGAAGGGACCTACGCCTGCGTGAAGCCGCTTTATCGCTTCGTGGACTTGATCCAGGGAAAACCGGTAGACAACCGGTCTCCCGTGGAGCTGGGCGCAAGAGTCGTCGAGCTGCTCGACGCGGCCTACCGTTCCGCGCAGAGCGGCCGACCCGAGAGTGTGCCGGCGCGCTGAGAGCTTGCGCTGAGCCGCTCGCAGGTTCGCACGACTAGACGCCGGGTGCGGCTTGTATATAGGTTCGTTGAATGAAGGACGACACTAAGGGCCCGTCAGGAAATAAGGTGTGCATTTTGGCGCGAGCGCCGGGCGGGCAGATGCGAGGCGCCGCGACGCAGGCGATGCCGGTGTGCATCGTCGAGGAGCGGCAACAAAGCAGATGCCCGCCCGCCGCCGCGCC